>Ga0105237_10001020_pt1 | contig 37716 bp, 31 predicted proteins | sample KBSC24metaG_FD_81520 | JGI IMG/M metagenome (GOLD analysis project Ga0105237, IMG submission 81520) | Corn rhizosphere microbial communities from Kellogg Biological Station, Michigan, USA - KBS C2-4 metaG | ecosystem: Host-associated > Plants > Roots > Rhizosphere > Soil | place: Michigan, USA...
CCGTAGGTCCAGCTGTGATATTTGCAGGTGAAGCGCGCGCAGCTGCCATGCCCGTCATTCACCACCGGCGCGCCACGGTGCGCGCAGACATTGAGGAAGGCGCGCGCCGCCCCGGCCTTGTCGCGCACGATCAGCACCGGCAGGCCCATCGCGTCCATCGCCTTGTAGCTGCCGGGCTCGGGCAGCTCGCAGGACAAGGCCAGCATCAGCGGCACGCGCTTGAAGATCAGATCGATCTCGCGGGCCCACCGATCGGGATCGGTATAGACGCTGGCCGGCACCGTGGTGATCCTGTCCGACTGGTAGGTGCGGTCGTGCTCGACATAATCGAGCAGCGTCTCGGCGACCGAGCCGATATCGAGATGGTCCATCCTGTCCTCGCGCGCATGGTCTGTTCGCGCCAATAGGCCAGATCGGAGGGCCATCCGGCAAGCTGGTGCGAATGACAGGTGGGGGGGCGCGCATTAGCCTCTATCAGGGCTCGCATGGAGACGAGGGTGACGGAAAGACCGGCCGCGCGGCCATGGGACTGGCTGACCCCGCCGGCGACGCATCACGCGCGGTATGCAGCGAGCGGTGCCTGGCTGGGCAAGACGCTGGGACGGCTGGCTTTCGAGGCGGCGGAGCGCGAGCCGGACGCCCCGGTGTTCCTGGGCGACCCGGCCATGCCGACCTATGCCAGCCTCGCCGCCGACGCGGAGGCGCTGGCCGTCTCGCTCCGCGACCTCGGGCTCAGCCCCGGCGACGTGGTGAGCTTCCAGACGCCCAACTGGTTCGAGGCGGCGGTGATCAACCTCGCCGCGGCGATGGCGGGCTTCGTCATCAACCCGATCGTGATCATCTATCGCGATGCCGAGGTGCGGCAGATGCTCGCCGATTGCGGGGCCAAGGCCTTCTTCTTCGCCGAGAATTTCCGGGGCGTGGATTTCGCCGCGATGGTCGGGCGGGTGGCGCCCGATCTGCCCGCGCTCGCCCATGCCATACCCGTTCGCGGGTCGGGCGCGGGCATCGGCTATGAGTCGCTCGTCGCGGCCGGGCGCGGGCGGCGGCTGGATGCGCCGGCGGTCGATCCCCGATCGGTGAAGATGATCCTCTACACGTCGGGCACCACCGGCCGGCCCAAGGGCGTGCTCCACAGCCACGACACGCTGGCGCGCGCCGTGCGGGTGTGCGTCGATCACTGGGGCGTCCAGCCGGGCGACGCGATCCTGATGCCGTCGCCGGTCACCCACGTCTCGGGCTTCGCCAACGGGCTGGAAATGCCTTTCCTCGCCGGCACGCGCACCGCGCTGATGGAAAGCTGGGACGCCCGCGACGCGCTCGCCCTGATCGAGCGGCACGCGGTGCGCGGCACGGTCGCCGCCACGCCGTTCCTGCAGGAGCTGGTGGCCCGCGCCGGCGAGGCCGGCACCCCCCTCCCCTCGCTCCGCTTCTTCGCCTGCGGGGGCGCGGCGATCCCGGCCGAGATCGTGCGCGGCGCCAATGCCCGCTTCGGCCGCACCGTCGCCTTCCGCGTGTTCGGCAGCTCCGAAGTGCCGCTGGTGACGCTCGGCTATCCGGCGGATGGCGAACGGGCGGCCACCACGGACGGCGCGGTGATCGACTATGAGGTCAAGGTGGTCGACGAGGATGGCCATATCCTCCCCGCCGGGGCGGAGGGCGAGATCCTGGCGCGCGGCCCCGCCATGTTCATGGGCTATGCCGACGAGGGCCAGACCCGCGAGGCGATCGATCCGGAGGGCTATTTCCGCACCGGCGACATCGGCACGGTGGCCGCCGACGGCGCCCTGCTCGTCACCGGCCGCAAGAAGGACCTGATCATCCGCGGCGGCGAGAATATCTCGGCCAAGGAGATCGAGGACGTGCTGCACCGCCATCCGATGGTCGAGGAAGCCTCGGTGGTGGCGATGCCCCACGCCCGGCTCGGCGAGGGCGTCTGCGCCTTCGTCATCGCCAGGGCCGGCACCGCACCCGATTTCGCGGCGCTGGTCGGCTTCGTGGCGGAGAGCGGGCTCGCCCCCCAGAAGCGCCCGGAGCGCATCGAGTTCGTGGCCGAGCTGCCGCGCACCGCATCGGGCAAGATCCGCAAGGACGTGCTGCGCGAGACCATCCGGCGGCTGACCGCCGCGCCATAATCAAGGAGAGCGACATGGATCTCGGACTGAAGGGCCTGAAAGTCATCCTCACCGGCGGCAGTCGCGGCATCGGCCGGCGCGCCCTGGAGATTTTCGCCGAGGAGGGCTGCGACGTCGCCTTTTTCTCGCGCAACGCCGATCAGGTCGCCGAGACCAAGGCGGCGCTGGAACAGCATGGCGGCAAGGTGGTCGGCTCGACCTTCGACCTCAACGACATGGCCGGCTATGGCGACTGGCTGCGCGACGCCGCCGAGCAGCTCGGCGGCTGCGACATCTTCGTGCCCGGGGCGAGCGCATCGGGCAGCCAGGCCACCGGCGACTGGGACCGCTGCTTCCAGTTCGACATCCTGGGCGCCGTCCGGGGCTGCGAGGCGCTGGAACCCTATCTCGAACGGTCCGCCCACGGGTCGGTGGTGCTGATGAGCTCCACCGCCGGCGTCGAGACCTTCCTGGTGCCGCAGGCGTTCAATGCCATGAAGGGCGCGCTGCTCGTCTACGCGAAGCAGCTCGGCCAGGCCTGGGGGCCGAAGGGCATCCGCGTCAACGCGGTCTCGCCGGGCCCGGTCTCGTTCCCGGGCGGCAATTGGGAAGCGATCAAGGCCGGCATGCCGGAGCTCTACGAGGCCCAGCAGCCCCTGTTCGCGCTCGGCCGCATCGGGGAGCCGGACGATGTCGCCAAGACGTTGGTGTTCCTCGCCAGCCCGGCGTCGAAATATACGACGGGGACCAACGTGGTGATCGACGGCGGCTACACCAAGCGCGTGCAATTCTAGGGGCGGCCAGCGGCGGCGGAAGGGCCGCGCGCCCGTCCTCGCGCCTAGCGCCTGGCTCCCGTATCGAGGATCCACGCCGAATAGGCATCGAGATCGCGCTGGGTCAGCTTGAACGCCGGCATTCCGCTGGCCGAGCCTTGCGCGATGAAAGCCTGGATTCCCTCGGGGCCGAGCGCGGCAACGTCTGGATTGCCGCGCAGCGCCGGTCCGCGCAGCGAGCCGAGCCCGTCCTTGCCATGACACATGCCGCACTGGAGCGCGAAGCGGCTTTCGACCGGGGGCGGATGCGCCGCGAACAGCCTGATCTCGTCCGCGCCGACCTTGCCCTTCGATGCGCGCAGGAAGGCCACGAGATTGCCGACGTCCTGCGGCTTTTCGAGCTCGAGCAGGCGCAGATGCTCCTCCCGGCCCGGCGCATCGGCCGGCGCGGTGGGCAGGGCCGGCGCCGGCCGCGCGATCCGCTGGGCGAGCGCCTTGTCGTCATAGCCCGCGATCGCCGCCGACAGCGCGTGCTGGCCGCTGTGGCAGGCGGCGCAATGCGCCAGGAAGAAGGCCTTGCCGGCCTCGGCATCGCCCGCCGGCAGCGCGGCGGACGCGATCTCCTTGTCGTGGATCCGCTGGCGCATGTAGTGGACATAAGCGGCGATGTCGGACAGCTCCGCATCCGACATGTCGGGATAGCGGGGCATCGCCGTCTGGGTGCGCGGCGTGCCGGCACGCACCACGGCGCCGATCATGTCGCCGCCGCGATCATTGGCCACCAGCTGCGAGTGGCCGAGATCGGCGCCGCCGCCCCGCGCATCGGCCAGCGTCGGCCCATGGCAGAAGTGGCAATTGCGCATCACATAATCCTGCTGGCCACGCTTCAGCTGGGCGATGTTCGGCCCTTCCAGCACCGGCCCGCGCAGGCGCGGCGGCAGGCTTTCCTGCGCGTGCAGGACGCCGAGCGCGATCACGGCACTCGCCAGGCCGATCACCAGGCCCCCGATTTTCGCCGTCTTCATCGGAAGCCTCCTCAGACCAGACTGGATTTGCAGAATTCGAGCGCGCGCTTCACCTCGTCCACGGGCGGCCGCAGCGAGCCGTATTCGAGCTCCACGTAGCAGCGGATCGGCAACTTTCCGTCCCGCACCAGCCGGAGCACGTCGCGAACCCTGGCATCGCCCTGGCCCAGCGGCACGTGCGGGCCATTGTCCCGCTTGCGATCGCGGATGTGCAGCACGGCGATCCGGTCGTGATGCTTCTCGATGAAGTCCACCGGGTCGTTGTTGCCGGCGGCGAAATGCCCGATGTCGAGCGTCGCCTTGACGTTGGGCGAGACCGCGAAGGCCCGCTCGAACCCCTCCGGCGTCGCGAACTGGTCGGGATCGTAGATATTGTTGTGGTTGTGGGGCGACAGGATCATCCCGTGCTTCTCGGCGAACGGGGCGGAGCGCGGAATCTCGCTGATCGTGCAGGAAGCGACGAGCACCTCGGCGCCGAGCGCCCGCCCCGCGATGAAGGCGTGATCCCGCTCCTCGTCCGTGAAGGTCTCGTTGACGTTGAGATTATAGCTGTAGATCGAGATGCCGGAGGCGCGGAACCGCTCGCGGATCGCCTCGTAATAAGCCGGCGGCGTGGCGATGCGCCACTGCCGGGCCGCCGCCCGCTCCTGCGGGTAGGTCGGCTGCTGGCGGGCCGTCACCCACCATCCGTTGCCGAGCCCGGTGGTCTGCTCGATATGCGCCGACATGATCTCGCACTCGTTGATGCCGACATCATGCATATATTGGGTGAGCATCGGGATGATCGCAGGATCGCCGTTGCGCGGCACATCGTGGAAGCAATAGGTCTCCACGCCCATCCGAACCCCGGCGAGGTCGGCCATGCTGCCCGGCGCGAGCGGCGGATCGGTCTCGAACGCCTGGGCGATCGCGCGCGGAGCCAGCGAGGCGGCCAGCCCGGTGGCCGCGATCGCGCCCGCGAACTGGCGCCGCGTCACGTCGGTGGGATCCTTGCCTGCCATATCAACCTCCCTCGGCCTCCCGGAACACAGGTGGTCGCCATCCCCGGGAGGATGGCGACCAGGTGCGAGCGGCCGGTCTAGCCAGCCGCCCGGGGGATGCATCTAGAAATGATAGCCGACACGGAAACCGAAGGTGCGCGGCGCATCGAACTGGTAGGTGTAGGAATTATAGGGGGCCGGCCGTTCCTGCGCCCAGGTGAGCACATGCACGTCCTCGATGTTGCGCATGTAGAGCTGCAGGTCCCAATTGCCCTCGTCCGGCTTGAAGTTCAGGTACGCATCGCTGCGCCAGTAAGCGTCCTGCCGGTCGGTCGGGTAGTTGTTGACCTGCTGGAACGAGTGGGTCTCGTGATGAGTCTGCAGGCGCGGCGTGAGCGTGCCATGGAACAGGTGGAAATCATGCTCGTAGCCGACGCTGAACGTGAAGCGCGGCGCCTGCGGCGGCGTGTTGCCGGCCAGCTGCTGGTTCACGCCGTTGACGGCCAGGAGGAAGTCGGTGAACTCGGCATGGAGGTAGCTCGCCGAACCGTCGATGCGATCGTTCGGCCCGAGGATCGCTGACGCCTCCAGCTCGCCGCCGTAGAATTCGGAGCGGCCGGCATTGACCGTGAAGGTCCGGCCCTGGATCAGCTGCGGAACCTGGAGATTCTTGTCCTTGTAGTAGAAGGCCGAGACGTTGATCTGCAGGTGATTGTCCAGGAAGCGGTTCTTCGACCCGATTTCATAGGCGGTCAGGTTTTCGGGGCCGTAATCGGACACCTGGTTGAAGCCGCCCGCCTTATAACCGGTGTCGAACTTCGCGTAGACCAGGTTGCGTGGCGTCACCTGATAGTTGAGCGCGGCGTGATAATTGACCTTGCTGCCCTTGTAGCGCGAATGCTGGGTGACCAGCGGCCCCGGGCATTGGAAGGTGTAGCCCGGCATCACGCAGGTCGTGTTGAGCGGATTGCCGGTGGCGGTGATGTAGACGCCATCCTCCTTCTTGCGATCGGACGTATAGCGGATGCCACCCTCGACCTTGAGCGCATCGGTGATGTTGTAGCTGGCCTGACCGAACACGGCCTTCGATTCGATGACGATGTTCGGATAGCGGAAATAATTGACGAAACCGGCCTTCGTGCCCGTCGACAGATCGCTGAAATAAGGGAACGCCTTGGCCACGGAATAGAGGTTGTTGTTTTCCTTGAACCAGAAACCGCCGATCTGCCAGACGAAGGGGCTGGTGTTGTTGGACGACAGCCGGATCTCCTGGCTCTTGTCCTGGATGGTCTCGTTGGAATTGACGTAATAAGGCAGCAGGCGGCCGTCGAAATCGCTGAAACGGATGAAGTGAAGCTTGTGATAGCCGCCGAGATAGGTGATCTTGGCGCCGCCCAGATCATATTCGATCGTGCCGCGATAGAATTGGCTCTTGCCGTCCTGATATTGCGACGGCGTGCTCAGCGGATAATCGTCGTTGGACGGCAGCGCCGGCTTCACGTGAATGACGTGACCCGACGAATCCAGCTGGAGCGGCTCGCCCAAAAGGCTCGGGCCGACGCCGCCGATCTTCGAATATTCGGCGGTCAGCAGGATCTTCAGGCGATTGGTGGGCTTGAACAGGAAATGGACGCGCCCGGCCTGCGAATCCGCGTCGTCGGCATCCTGGGACGGCGCATTGTTGCGATAGCCCTTGTGGTTGTGGGTCGCGAAGGAGGCGCGCACGTCGAACCAGTCGGTGACGGGGACGTTGATCATGCCCTCGGTGGTGACGTCGTCGAAATTGCCGTAGCCGAACTTGGCCGATCCCTCGAAATGGTCGACCGGCTTGGCGGTGATGAAGTTGATCGCGCCGCCGGTCGCATTGCGGCCGTAGAGCGTGCCCTGCGGGCCGCGCAGCACCTCGACCCGCTCCAGATCGAACTGGGAGTCGTTGAGGCCGATGGCGCGCTGGTAATAGAATCCGTCGGTGCTGATCGAGACGGCCGGATCGCCGATCTCCGTGCCGTCACGGCTGGAGATGCCGCGGATCGAGACGAGCACCTGCGAGCGCGACAGGCCGAAATTGACGCTCGGCGCGATCGTTATCAGCGTCTGCAGGTTGGTCACGTTGTTCTGCGTGAGCTTGGCCGGCGTGAAGACGCTCATCGCGATCGGCGTCTTCTGCACCTGGCCTTCGCGGCGCTCCGCCGTCACGACGATGTCGGCCAGGCCGCCATTGGGCTGCCCCGCCGCCGCCGCAGGCGCGGACGCGGGCTGAGCCGGCGCTGCGGCATCCTGCGCCATCGCCGCGCCCTGGCCCGAAACGGCCAGAGCCAGGACCGCCAGCGCGGTTCCGCCCGTCAGAAATCCCTTCACGTCAATTCCCTCCCCATTTGCGGATGCGCAAGCATCCATTGGCAGGCGGTTGATCCCGACTGCCTTTCATCCGGTTTTTATTGTCCATGCTCCAGACGGCGTCTGGAATTCTAGGGTCGCTTCAATGTCTTCATGCTGGAAACCCCTCTCCCCAAGCCCCGAGTCGGTCGTCCGACAGGGCTTGTACGTTCTTATGTAATCTATTACATCAATTTTCACGGCAGGGATGTCAAGTAGTGTTTCGGGGCCGCAACCCCATGGCACTCCGGAAACACCCCGCAATCGCGGCGCGACAAGCGATGTTGACTGTATGAGTGCAAAGAGGGGGATGGCTTGATACGTCTCGGTTTGGTGGGGGGCGGGCCCGGTTCGTTCATCGGCGGGGTCCACCGCATGGCGGCGGAGCTCGATCGGCGCATGGTGCTGGTCGCCGGCGCCTTCTCCGGCGATCCCGAAAGGTCGCGCCGTGCCGGCGAAACCTACGGGATCGCGCCGGATCGCGCCTATCCGGGCGTCGAGGCGATGATCGCGGCGGAAGCGCAGCGTCCCGACGGGATCGAGGCCATCGCGATCGCGACGCCGAATCACCTGCACCTCCAGGCCGCCCGCGCCGGCCTGGAGGCGGGGCTCGCCGTCATCAGCGACAAGCCGCCCGCCGCGACCCTGGCGGAGACCCGGATCATCGCCGACATCGTCGCGCGGACCGGCGGTCTCTACGCCCTCACCTTCACCTATACCGGCTATCCCATGCTGCGGGAGGCGCGCGCGCGCATCGCCGCCGGCGAGATCGGAACCGTCCGGAAGGTCATCGTCGAATATCTGCAGGGATGGCTGGCTAACCCGGTCGAGCAGGCCGGCAACAAGCAGGCGACGTGGCGTGTCGATCCGCAGCGCTCGGGCCTCGGCGGCTGCATCACCGATATCGGCACGCACGCTTTCAATCTCGCGGAATTCGCCACCGGCCTGCGCATCACGTCCATGCTGGGCGATCTCGGCACGGTTGTGGCGGGACGCGCGCTGGACGACGACGCGACGATTCTTCTCCGATTTGACAACGCTGCCCGGGGGCATATCGCGGTGTCCCAGATCGCCAGCGGAGAGCGGAACGATCTCACCCTGCGGGTCTATGGCGATCACGGATCGCTGAGCTGGTCGCACGAGGCCGCCGATCGCCTGAGGATCTCGGGATCGGACGGTGTGGAACGCATCCTGTGGCAGGGCTCCCACGGCCTCGCCCGGACCACGGCGGCGGCGACGCGGCTGCCGACCGGGCATCCGGAAGGCTTCATCGAAGCCTTTTCGAACATTTACGGCGACTTCGCCAACGCCATGCGCGGGCCGCGCAGCGACCTGATGCAGACCGTCGATCACGGCATCCGCGCCATGGCCTTCGTCGAGACCGCGGTCACGCGGAACGGTCAGGGCTGGTCGCCTCTCCTCCCCATCGCTCCCGCCATCAATGAGAACGCCGCATGAAGACGATCAAGGGTCCCGCCATCTTCCTGGCCCAGTTCATGGGGACCGACGCGCCGTTCGACACCCTCGACCATCTGGCCGAATGGGCGGCAGCGCTCGGCTACAAGGGCATCCAGATCCCCTGCGACCCGCGGCTGATCGACCTGGCGACCGCGGCCGAGAGCCAGGATTATTGCGACGATCTGCTCGGGCGGCTGCACGCGCGCGGCGTCGTGCCGACGGAGCTCTCCACGCACCTCCAAGGCCAGCTGGTGGCGGTCCATCCCGCTTACGATTCCCTGTTCGACAAGTTCGCGGCGCCGCACGTCCGGGGCGCCCCCGCCGCACGGCAGGCCTGGGCGGTCGATCAGATCAAGCTCGCCGCGCGCGCCAGCCGCCGGCTCGGCCTCGACGCGCATGCGACCTTCTCCGGCGCCCTCGCCTGGCCCTATCTCTATCCCTGGCCGCAGCGGCCGGCCGGGCTGGTCGAGGAGGCCTTCGCCGAGCTCGGGCGGCGCTGGCGCCCCATCCTCGATGCCTTCGAGGAGCAGGGCGTCGATTGCGCCTTCGAGCTCCATCCGGGGGAAGACCTGTTCGACGGCGTGACGTTCGAGCGGTTCCTCGACGAGGTCGGGGGGCATCGCCGCGCCGCGATCCTCTACGATCCGAGCCACTTCGTCCTGCAGCAGCTCGATTATCTCGGCTTCATCGATCATTATCACGATCGCATCCGCTGCTTCCACGTGAAGGATGCGGAATATCGCTCCGATGGGCGCTCGGGCGTCTATGGCGGCTATCTGCCATGGCATGAGCGGGCCGGCCGCTTCCGCTCGCTGGGCGACGGCCAGATCGATTTCGGAGCGATCTTCTCCAAGCTCGCCCAACATGATTTCGCCGGCTGGGCCGTCCTCGAATGGGAATGCGCGCTCAAGCATCCCGAGGACGGCGCCCGCGAAGGCGCGCCGTTCATCGACCGGCACATCATCCGGGTGACCGAGCATGCCTTCGACGATTTCGCATCGTCGGCCGTATCCCGGGCCGACGTGCGCACGCTGCTGGGTCTCGAATGACCGCCCGGCGGGCGGCGCGAGCCTATTTCGCTGCCTTGAGCGACTTCAGATAGGCGATGAGATTGGAGCGATCGGCCGGATTCGAAACGCCCGGAAAGGCCATCTTGGTGCCGGGCACCAGCGTGCGCGGCGCGGTGACGAAGCTGTCCAGGCTCTTGTCGTCCCAGGCGATGTTCGCGCCCTTCATCGCCGGCGAATACGTGTAGCCGGCCAGCGTCCCGGCCTTGCGGCCATAGACGGCCTTGAGATCGGGGCCCATGTGCGGCGTCCCGTCGGTGCCGTGGCACATGCCGCACCGCGCGAAGACCGCCTTGCCCTTCGCGGCATCCTGCGCGTGCGCGGAGGCGGCCATGGCGATCGACCCGAGCACCAGCCCCACCCGAAGCGAAATCGAAGTCACGCGCATGGTCTCTCCTCGTCGTCTCTCGGTCGCTGCTTGACACGTTCGTGGTCGGGAATATAGATGGATGTAATCCATTACAAGCCCTTCTTCCGGCGGGAGTCGGGGAGGGGCATGAACCGGAACGACCAGCATGGACATCATGCGGCCCTGGGGAGGACATCAGTGGCGAATATGATGCGGGCGGCCAGCCGCCAGGCCTTTGCACGATGACGGCTCCACCGGTCTCCCGGGCGCTCCCGCTCAATCGGCGCAGCGCCCTGCTCGGCCTCGGCGCGCTGGCCGGCGTCGCCACGTTCTCCCGGGCCCTGTCCGCATCGCCGGAGGCGGGGCTGGAGGCGCGCGAGACCGAGGTGATCACCAGCGTCGCCGACACCATCCTCCCCAGGACGGACACCGCAGGCGCGATCGGCGCCGGTGTCGTGCCGTTCATCGCGCTGATCGTCACCGCATGGATGGACGACGGCCAGCGCACGGCGTTCCGGGACGGGCTGGCGCGCTTCGACACGCAGGCGCGACGCGATCTGGGCGGCGCGTTCGGCAGCCAGCCGCAGCCGATACGCGAAGCCTACCTCACCCGGATGCTCGCCCAGGCCCAGGCGGCGATTTCCTCGATCCCGCCTGGCAAGCACGCGCCGTTCCTGGTCTGGATGAAGCGCCTCACCCTGCACGGTTACTACACGTCCGAGATCGGCGCGTCGCAGGAGCTGGAGCTGAACCTCATCCCCGGCGCCTATGAAGGCTGCCACCACATGGCGCCCGGCGACCGCTCCTTCTCCCTCGATCGCCGGCAGACGCCGATGGTGATCGACCTTCAGGGCTACCAACCCAAATGACCGACATGCATCCGACGCCGGCCGGCACGTTCGACGCGATCATCGTGGGATCGGGGGCAAGCGGCGGCATGGCCGCCCGCGAGCTGACTCGCAAAGGGTTGCGCGTGCTCGTCCTCGAACGCGGCCATCATGTCGAGCATGGCACGGACTATGTCGGCGAGGACAAGAATCCCTGGGAGTTCAAGTTCCGGGGCCTGAACGACCGGCAGCACGTGAAGGCGCGCCAGCCGATCCAGGGCACGTCCGCCAGCTTCGAGGAAGGCAGCAGCCAATTCTGGGTCGACGATATCGACTATCCCTACGACCAGAGCCCCGACGCGCCGTTCAGCTGGATCCGAGGCCACCATACCGGCGGCCGCTCGATCACCTGGGGGCGGGCCACGCCGCGGCTGAGCGCGCTCAATTTCGAGGAGCCGGGGCAGGACGGCCATGGCGTCGACTGGCCGATCCGCTATCCCGACATCGCGCCCTGGTACAGCTATGCCGAGCGTTATATCGGCGTCTCCGGCGAGATGGCCGGCAATGCCAACGTACCGGACGGCGAGTTACTGCCGCCGATGCCGCTCAACTGCGTGGAGCAGCATGTCCGCGACGTGATCCGCGCCCAGTTTCCCGGCCGCACCCTGATGCCGGAGCGATCGAGCGTGCTGAGCGTCGATCATAACGACCGGCCCGCCTGCCATTATTGCGGCCCCTGCTACCGGGGCTGCTCGACCGCCAGCTATTACAGCTCGATCGGCGTGAGCCTGCCGGAGGCGCAGGCGACCGGCCGCATGACGCTGATCGACAACGCCATCGTCGCGGGTGTGGATTACGATCCCGCGACGCGCCGGGCGACCGGCGTGCGCGTGATCGACGCGGTGACGCGGGAGCGGCGCTTCTATGCGGCGAAGCTGATCTTCCTGAACGCCTCGACCGTCGGGACGGCGCAGATCCTGCTTTTGTCGAAAAGCGACGCCTTCCCCAATGGCCTCGCCAACCGGTCGGACCAGGTCGGGCGCAATCTCATGGATCATGTCTATGGCGCGGCGGTCACCGCGCGGTTCAGCGGCTTCGATCAGGAGCGCCCGATCGGCAACCGGCCGATCAACGTCTATGTGCCGCGCTTCCGCAACGTGGATGGCGACAAGGCCCCGTTCCTGCGCGGCTACGGCTATCAGGGGCGCGCCTGGCGCGACATCTGGAACCGGGGCGAGGAGACCCCGCTCGTCGGCGCCGCGCTCAAGGCCGAGCTGCGCAAGCCCGGCCCCTGGTACATGCGCCTGGGCGGCTTCGGCGACTGCCTGCCGATGCCGGACAACCGCGTGACGCTGCATCCCACCAAGACCGATCAATGGGGCCTGCCCCAGGTGTCGATCGCCTTCGTCCGTGGCCCCAACGATCTCGCCATCGCCAGGGATTCGGCGATCCAGGCGGCGGCCATGCTCAAGGCGGCGGGCGGCGAGATCATCTATTACAAGGACACGCCCGGCCCCGGCGGCCTCGCCATCCACGAGCAGGGAACGGCGCGCATGGGCCGCGATCCCGCGACGTCGGTGCTCAACGCCCACAACCAGGCGCACGACATCCCGAACCTGTTCGTCACCGACGGCGCCTGCATGGCCTCGACCGGGGCGGCCAATCCCACCCTCACCTATCTCGCGCTGACCGCGCGGGCCTGCGACTACGCCGTCCAGCAGATGGCCCAGCATTCCATCTGAGGCGGCGTCAGCGGGCGGCCTTCGCCCGCGACCGCTTCGGCCTGGCCACCAGGGCGGGCGCCGGCCCGAGGCTGGCCCGCTCGATCCACATATGGGGCAGGACGATGTCCTTCACCCGCCGCGCCGACCCCTCCAGCACGCCAAGCAGGCCCTTCACCGCCTCGCGGCCGATCTCGTGCGCGGGCTGCCGGATCGTGGTCAGCGGGGGATCGGTGAAGGCCGAGAAGCGCAGATCGTCGAACCCGACCACCGACACCTGATCGGGGCAGCGCATGCCGCGCTCGCGCAGCGCGGCCAGCGTGCCCATCGCCATCTCGTCGGAGAAGCAGAAGATGGCGGTGGGCGGATCGCCCGATCCCAGCAGGTCGGCGGCCGCCTTCGCGCCCGATCCGATCGAGAAGTCGCCGATCGCGACGCTCAGCAGATGCTTGAGGCCCCGCTCCCGCGCGCCCTGCAGCACGCCCGACATGCGATCCTGGTTGAGCGGGCTTTCCGGCGCGCCGGTGATGATGCCGACCCGCTGGTGGCCCTGATCGTAGATATGATTGATCGCCTGATGGGCCGCGCCGAGATTGTCGATATGGACGCTGGTGACGCCCAGCTCGGGCGAGGATTCGCAGGCGTTCACCACCGGCGCGGCGGACTTCTTGTCGCGCACCAGCGGCGCCACCGAGTTGGGGATGCGCCGGCCGAGGAAGATGATGCCGTCCGCTTCCTTGCGCCGGAGCATGGTGCCGTACTGATCCTCCCGCTCCGGCTCGTCGCGCGTGTCGCCGAGCAGCACGGCATAGCCGGCTTCCTGGGCCGCCTCTTCCACCCCGCGGATGACCGACGAGAAAAAGGGGTTGGAGATGTCCGGAACGGTGACGATGATCTTTTGCGAGCGCGTCGTCCGCAGCGTCTTCGCGGCGAAGTTCGGCGCATAGCCCAGCCGGTCGACCACGGCCATGATCAGCTTTCGGGTGTCCTCGTGGACGAGTTGCGGAGTCGTCAGCGCGCGTGAGACCGTCGCGATCGACACGCCGGCGGCGTCGGCGACCTGTTGCATCGTTGGCATGACCCGATCCTAGCTGATCGCTGCTCACTCACAAGGACTTGCTCGCCGGTCATGGAAAAGCTACGAACGTGTAAACGATTACACCGGAGCATCGATTCCGGGACGGACGGGAGGGGCGGGTGAACGGCAATTCCGATACTGTGCGGCGCGGAATTTTCCTGGCGGCGTTCGCCGCGATCACGGCGACCTCCTTCTGCTTCGTCCTGCGCGCCATGGTGATCGACGAATGGGGCATCGCCTTCGCCTTGTCCGAGACGCAGAAGGGCGAGCTGCTCGGCGCCGGCCTGTGGCCCTTCTCCATCTCGATCGTCCTGCTCAGCCTGCTGATCGACCGTGTCGGCTTCAAGACGGTGTTCGCGCTCGCCGCCGCCGGCCACATCGTCGGCCTCGTCACCCTGCTGCTCGCGACCGGTTATTGGGGCCTCTATATCGGCACCTTCATCATGGCCCTCGCCAACGGCGCGGTGGAAGCGGCGGCGAATCCGCTGATCGCGACCGTGTTCCGGCACGACAAGCCGCGCTGGCTCAACCGCCTGCATGCCGGATGGCCGAGCGGGCTGGTGCTGGGCGGCACGCTCGCGATCCTGCTCGGGCACCATGTCGACTGGCACGTGAAGATCGCGCTGATGGCAGCGCCCGTGCTGCTCTATGCCGCGCTGCTGTTCAACCGCGGCTTCCCCAGCAGCGAGCGGGTCGCTTCGGGCATCTCCTACCGGGAGATGCTGGCGGAGGCCGGTTACGGCAGCGCGCTCGTCGTCATCACGCTGGTGATGCTGGAGATCGGGCGGATCGCCGCCCTGCCCGGCGTGATGATCGCCTGCGCGATCGGCGTGCTCACCGCGCTCTTCGGATTCTTCGCCCGTTCGGCGGGCCGCCCGCTGTTCATCGTGCTGGTCCTGCTCATGATCCCGCTGGCGACCACCGAGCTCAGCACCGACAGCTGGATCGCGTCGCTGATGGAGCCCGAGCTGTCGGCGATCGGCCTCGATCCCGGGTGGGTCCTCGTCTATACCTCGCTCATCGTCTTCGTGATCCGCATCTTCGCCGGATCGATCATCCGCCTCTTCGGGCCGATCGCCGTGCTCGGCGGCGCCTCGGTGCTGGCGGCCATCGGGCTCTACGCCATGGCGGGATCGACCGGCGCCGCGCTGCTGCTCGCGGCGACCCTGTACGGCGTGGGCAAGAGCTTCTTCTGGGGCACCAGCCTCGCCGTGACCTCCGAGCAGTTTCCGCGTGGCGGCGCCGTGACGCTGAACATGGTGGCCGGATCGGGCATGCTCGCGGCGGGCATCGTCGGATCGGTGCTGCTCGGCGCTTTCCAGGACACCAGCACGACCCGCGCGCTCCACAGCTACGACGCCGCGCACGGGACGGCGCTCACCCGGCATTATGTCGATCAGCGGCGGGCCAGCATCTTCGGCAGCTATCAGGCGCTCGACCCGGCCCGGCTGGCCGCCGCCCCGCCGGCGGAGCGGCAGGTGGTCGAGGCGCTCGCCAGCGGCAGCAAGAAGGCGGCGCTCGCCAACGTCGCCATCCTTCCGGCGATCATGGCCTTTTGTTACGGCCTGCTCCTGCTGCTCTTCCGGCGGCGCGGCGGCTACCGACCGGTCCTGCTCGAACCCGCCGCCATGCCCGCGAGCATGCATCCCTGATCCCGCCAGAGGAGTTGCCCCGATGTCCGGACATCCCGCTTTCGCCCTTGCCGCCCTGCTCGCTCTGGGCGGCGCCGCGCCCGGCCTGTCGGCCCCGGCCGCGCCGGCTCCTTTCGCGCTCGGCTCCAGCGATTTCCGCGACGGCGCCATGCTGGATCGCCGGCACGGCGGCAACACGCCGGGCAATCCGAACTGCCTCGGCCAGAATGTCTCCCCGGCCCTGACGTGGCGGAACGTCCCCGACGGGACGCGATCGATCGCCATCATCATGTCGGACCCGGAGGGACGTGCCGGCGCCGGCGTGATCCATTGGGTCGCCTACGGCATCCGCCCCGATTTGGGCGGCTTCAAGACCGGCGAGACGTCGGTGGAGAGCAAGGAGTATGTCGGCGGCAAGGGCACGGCGGGCATGACCCATTATGTCGGCCCCTGCACCCCGCCCAACCAGTCCCCGCATCACTATACGTTCGTCGCGCTCGCCACGGACCTCGCCCCCGACGCGCTGGCGGCGGGGATGACGCGGGACGAGCTGCTCGCCCATCTGCAGGGGCATGTGAAGGGCGTTTCCGGTCTCGTCGGCCGGTTCGCGCATCCATGATCATCCTGAGGTCTTCCGGCAGGGTGGCCGTCCCCCTTTGTCGCGCGCCGCATGTAATGCATTACACAAACCCCTGCGAGGATGCGCGATGACCACGCTCGCCCAGACCGGGATGGCCTCCGCCCCCTCCCGCCACCCGGCCTATCTGCGGCTGCACAACCAGGTGCTCGCCGCGATCCTGCTCGGCATCCTGGTGGGATGGGCCTGGCCCTCGTTCGGCGCGGCGCTGAAGCCGCTCGGCGACGGCTTCGTCAAGATCATCCGGATGATCATCGCGCCCGTCATCTTCCTGACGATCGTGACCGGGATCGCCCGCCTCCGCGACCTGTCCGCGCTGGGCCGCATCGCCGGCAAGGCCTTTCTCTACTTCCTTGTCGTCTCCACGCTGGCGCTCGTCATCGGGCTGGTCTCGGCGAACATCCTGCAGCCGGGCGCATCCCTGCACATCGATCCGCACACGCTCGATCCGGGCAAGATCGCGGAATTCGCACAGAAGGCGCATGAACGGACCGTCACCGGCTTCCTGCTGGCCATCATCCCGGACACGCTGATCTCCCCCCTCGCCGGCGGCGACATCCTCCAGGTGCTGTTCGTGGCGATCCTGACCGGGATCGGCCTGTCGATGATCGGGGAGCCGGGCGCCCCCGTCCTCAGGCTGTGCGAATCCGCGTCGCTTCTCGCGTTCCGGATCGTGGCGATCCTGATGCTGGCCGCGCCGCTCGGCACGTTCGGCGCCATGGCCTTCACCGTCGGCCAGTTCGGCCTCTCCGTCCTGCTCAGCCTCGCGGGCCTGATCGTCGCCTTCTTGGGGACGGCGCTCTTCTTCATCCTGGTCGTGCTGGGCCTGGTGGCGCGGGCCAACGGCTTCTCGATCCTGCGCCTGATCCGCTATCTGCGGGCGGAGCTGCTGCTGATCCTCGGCACCTCGTCGTCGGAAGCCGCGCTGCCGAGCCTGATCGGCAAGCTCGAGGCCGCCGGCTGCGCGCAGACCGTCGTGGGCATCGTCGTGCCGACCGGCTATTCGTTCAACCTCGACGGCACCAACATCTACATGACGCTGGCCGCATTGTTCATCGCGCAGGCCGTCGGCATCCACCTGCCGCTGACCGAGCAGGTCCTGCTCGTCTTCGTCGCCATGCTGTCCTCGAAGGGGGCGGCCGGAGTGACGGGCGCGGGATTCATCACGCTCGCCGCGACGCTGTCGATCGTGCCGTCCGTGCCGGTCGCCGGCATGGCCCTCATCCTCGGCATCGACCGGTTCATGTCGCAAGGCCGCAGCCTCACCAATTTCATCGGCAATGCCGTGGCGACGATCGTCGTCGCCCGCTGGGAGAATGCGCTGGACCGGGAGGCGCTCGCGGCAGCGCTCAACGGCCGGCCCGCTGGAGAGACGCTATGACGACCCCATCCATCTCGCGCCGGTCGGCCCTGCACGTCGGGGCCGCCGGCACCGCCGCCGCCTTTCTTCCGTCGCCCGGCACCGCGGCGCCCGCCATGGCAAGGCGGATCCGATCGGAGGAGCATTGGGCCGATAAAGGGCAGGTCCGCCTCTATCTCTATCGCAAGGTGCAGGAAGGATCGGGCAAGCGCCCCGTCCTGTTCCTCGTCCACGGCTCCAGCTTCTCGGGGCGCGGCGGCTTCGACCTCCACGTGCCCGGTGCGCCCAATTATTCGATGATGGACCATTTCGCCGCGCGCGGCTTCGACGTGTGGACGATGGATCACGAGGGCTATGGCCGCTCGACGCGCACCGGCCGCTATTCGGACGTCTCGTCGGGCGCCGACGATCTCACCGCAGGCTTCCGCATCGTCGAGCAGGTGACGGGCGAGCGCGCGCCCGACGTCTATGCGCAATCCGGCGGCGCGCTCCGCGCCGGCGTCTTCGCGATGCGCGAGCCCGACCGGGTGCGCCGCCTGATCCTCGACGGCTTCACCTACACCGGGGAGAATGCCCCGGAGATCATGCGCCGCCGCAAGGCGTTGCCCGAACTGCGCGCCCATCCGACGCGCACGGCGGACCTCCAGACCTTCCTGACCATCTTCAGCCGCGACGATGCCTCCACCGCCGACATGCGGGTGCCGCGCGCGCTGGCGGACTATGAGCTGAAGCTCGGCAACCAGGTCCCGAATGGCACCTATCTCGACATGGCGAGCAAACTGCCGCTGGTCGATCCCGCGCGCCTCCCCATGCCGGTGCAGATCCTGCGCGCCGCGAGCGACGGCAACGCCACCGATGGCGAGCTTCTCGATTTCTTCGGCAAGCTGCCCGCCAAGGACAAGCAGTTCGCGATGATCGACGGCGTCTCGCACGTCGCCGTCCTCGGGCTGGAGCGGGACCGGGTGTTCCACGTCATGGCGGCGTTCCTGACCCTGCCGCCGCGACACGGATCCGCGACCGCCTGAATCCAGGCCCGGGCCGGGGCCACCAATCTGCCACGAGGGGAATGCCGATGCGCCAGATCAGCGATGAAGAGCGGGCCCAGCTGCTGCCCGCCGAGGACCTGACCACCCGCCTGCCGCTGCCGACCCAGATCGTCGCCAGCGACGAATATTTCCCCGAGCCGCAGAGCCGGCAGCAGAAGGAGGTCGAGGCGCGGCTGATGGCGCGCGGGCAGGCGATGGCCGACAAGCTCGGCATATCCCGGCGGCGCTTCTTCCAGTCGGCGGCCGGCATGGCGGCGGCGTTCGTCGCGATGAACGAGGTCTACGGCACCCTGTTCGACGCGCAGGAGGCCGAGGCCGCGACGCCCGAGCTCGCCATGGAGCGGGCGCGGCGCATGGCGCACCAGACGGTCTTCGACTGCCACACGCATTTCCTGCGCGACGACACCCGCCTCACCCACTTCGTCGAGATGCGCGCCGCCGTCGGCAAGTCCGGCTGGAACCCCAGCCTGGTCAGCACCGAGCAGACGATCGACGACCTCAAGTTCCAGAATTACTTCAAGGAGATATTCCTCGACAGCGATACCGGCATCGGGCTCATCACCAATTCCCCGTCCGAGATCGAGGCCGACTGGTTCCTGACCAACGACATGGTCTTCCAGGCGCGAGACCGCATCAACAAGGCGGCCGGATCGCGGCGCGCCCTCGCCCACTACACGATCTTCCCCGGCCATCCGGGCTGGCTCGAAGGGATCGAGCAGGCGGCCCAGTACAAGCCCGAAGGGTGGAAGGGCTATACGATCGGCGACAACACCAACAAGCAGCTGGCGCGCGGCTGGCGGCTCGACGACGAAACGCTGATGTACCCCGCTTACGAGCGGATGCTGAAGGCCGGCTGCAACGTCCTGTGCGTGCACAAGGGCCTCTATGCGCCGTCGGTCGAGAGGCAATATCCCAACCTGCGCCGGTTCGTCGACGTCAGCGACGTCGGCAAGGCCGCGAAGGACTGGCCGCAGATGAAGTTCGTCGTCTACCATTCCGGCTATCGCCATGTCGGCGGATCGCCCGAGGAGGCGATGGCCGAATGGGACCGGACGGGGCGCACCTCCTGGGTCAGCGACCTCGCCGAGATCCCCGCCCGATATGGCGTCGACAACGTCTATGGCGATCTCGGCCAGCTCTTCGCCTACACCGTGGTGGCCCAGCCCCGGCTGGCGGCGGCGATCATGGGCACCCTCATTCGCGGATTGGGGCCGGACAAGGTGCTGTGGGGCACCGATGCGGTGTGGACGGGATCGCCGCAATGGCAGATCGAGGGCCTGCGCCGCCTCGAAATCCCCGAGGACATGCAGAAAGCCCACGGCTTCCGGCCGCTCGGCCCCGCCGACGGCCCGCTCAAGCGCGCGATCTTCGCGGAGAACGGCTTCAAGGTCTTCAACGTCCGGATGGCGGAGGTCGATCGCAAGGACCGGTTCGCGGCCATGAAGGCGGATTATGAAGCGGCCGGGCGCGATCCCAGCAACCTGCGCTACGGCTACATCCGCAAAGCCTGACCCAGACGAGGAGACTGTCCGATGCCCATGATCAAGGCCTTGCTCGCAGCCGGCGCCGCCGCCCTCCTGATGGGCGCCGCCCAGCCGGTCGACCTGCCCGGCCATTACGACCCCGACAACGCCTATGCCCGCGCCGCGCGCGGCGAGCTGCCGGTCGCCAAGCTGTACGAGGACGATCAGGCGATCGCCTATCTCGTCCACAATCCCTATACGGTCGGCCACTTCCTCGTCGTCTCGAAGGTCTCGCACGCGCGGAATTTCCTGGAGGTCGAGCCCGACGTCCTGATGCACATGTGGGCGGTGGCCCAGCGCGTGGCCCGCGCCGAGATCGTCGCGCTGCATGCCGACGGCTTCGTCATCCGCTCCAATGCCGGCGCGGCCGGGGCGACCCCCGTCTTCCACATCCACGTCATCACGATGCGGAGCGGCGTGCCGATGGACGAGAAGCGGCCGGAAAAGAGCCTTGCGGAGCTCGAGCCGATCGCCGCGCAGGTCCGCGCCGCCCTGCAATGAGCGGACGGGATCAATCCGCGATCTGCAGGATCATCTTGCCGTCGTTGCTGCCCTCGAACAGGCGGAGGAAAGCGGGCAGTGCATTCTCGATGCCCTTGTCGACATGCTCGTCCATGCGGAGCCTGCCGTCCCGCACCCATTGCGCGAGCGGGCCGATCGCCTCGGCGAAGCGGGGGATATAGTCCTTCACCAGGAAGCCCTCGATCGTCGCGCTCTGGACGATCAGCTGCCACAGGTTGCGCGCACCGTGCGGAGCGTCGTTATACTCGCTGATCAGGCCGCACAGCACGACGCGCCCCTTGTGGTTGAGCGACAGCAGGGCGGCATCGAGAATGTCGCCGCCGACATTCTCGAAATGCACGTCCACGCCGTTCGGCGCGGCCTCGCGGATCGCAGCGACGAGCTCGTCATAGCTCTTGCCGCGATAGTCGATCGCGGCATCATAGCCATAATCCCGGATCAGCCGTTCGCACTTGGCCGGCCCGCCCGCGATGCCGACGGTGCGGCACCCCTGCATCCGGGCGATCTGCCCGACCAGCGAGCCGACCGCGCCGGCCGCGCCCGTCACCAGCACCGTCTCCCCCGCCTTGGGCTTGCCGACATCGAGCAGCGCGAAATACGCGGTCAGCCCGATCGCGCCGACCGACGAGAGATAGTTGGTGACCGAAGGCACCGCATCCGCATCCACCAAGGTCGTGAAGCCGCCGCCGACGCAGAGCGAATAGTCCTCGATCGCGTTCAGCCCCGAGGCCCAGGCGCCGACCGGGAAGTCCGGATGCCGCGACTCGGCGATCCGACCGATCGTCGTCGCGCGCACCGGATCGCCCAGCCGGATCGGCGGCAGATAGGAGGGCACGTCGTCCATCCATCCCCGGATCGCCGGATCGAGCGAGGCATAATGGTTGCGCAGCAGGAACTGCCCCTCCCCCAGTGCCGGTGTCGGCGCCTCGACCAGGCAAAAATCCTCCGGCACCGGCATGCCCTGCGGGCGCCGGACGAGCGTGAAGTGGCGATTGGCGGGCATTGGCTGACCTGTTCTTCCTCGGCATGGACGGCCGCGAAGCCCGAACCGGCCTCGCCGCCTACGCGGGTGCCGCCGATCGTCTCCGCCGTCTCGATTCGATCGTGCCTCTCGTGGGCCGAAGCCGGGACTGGTAAAAGCGCGAGGTTATGGGCGAACGGTGCGCGGCCTACTCTCCCAAAGCAGAGATTCCGCGCGTACGAGAGGATGAGGATCGATGGCTGATCGCGACCCCACGATCGAGGCGGCGGGCGCCGCACGGTGCCCGGGGGCGACCTGGACGGACATCCTGGCGCTCGACGGGCGCCCGGTGCCCGATTTCATGAAGGACGAGACCTACGAATATCGCGGGTCCGTCCCCATTCCCGCCAGCCGCTACACCAGCGTCGCGTTCCAGGCGCTCGAGAATGAGAAGATGTGGCCCTACGTGTGGCAGTTCGCCGCGCGGGACGAGGACATGCCGGAGCCCGGCGACTATGTCGTCTACGAAAATGCCGGCCGCTCCTATCTGGTCGTGCGGCAGGACGACGGCAGCGTGAAGGCGATGCACAATGTCTGCCTGCATCGCGGCCGCAAGCTGCGCACCGAGGACGGCACCAGCGACAGCTTCCAATGCCCCTTCCACGGCTTCACCTGGCACAAGGATGGCGGGCTGAAGGAGATACCCTGCGCCTGGGACTTCGAGCATCTCAAGGCGCGCGACATGACCTTGCCGCAGGCCGAAGCGGCGCGCTGGCAGGGCTATATCTTCGTGCGCGAGAAAGCGGGCGGCCCGTCGATCGAGGAGTATCTGGCGCCGCTGCCCGATTTCTTCCAGCGCTGGCGGCACGACCAGTGCACCACCGCCATCTGGGTGGCGAAAGTGGTGCCGGCCAACTGGAAGGTGACGATGGAGGCCTTCATGGAGGCCTGGCACACGATCGTCACCCACCCCCAGCTGCTGCCGTTCACCGGCGACGCCAACACCAGCTACAACATCTACGGCGACAATGTGAACGTGGCCTACACGCCGTTCGGCGTGATGTCCCCGCATGTCGATCCCACCGGCAAGGAGCAGCAGTGGATCGTCGACGAGTTCATCAAATATAACGGCCGCTCCGCCGACAATTACGACGAGAGCCCCTATGCGGTGACGGTGCCGGACGGCATGTCCGCCCGGCGCGCGCTGGGCGAGGCGATGCGCGTCAATTTCGCCAAGACCTTCGGCCATGCGGCGCTGCACGAACAGGCGACGGATGCCGAGCTGCTCGACGGCCTCGTCTACAACGTCTTCCCGCATTTCGCGCCGTGGGGCGGCTACATGCCCAACATCGTCTATCGCTGGCGGCCGTGGAAGGATCCGGATCACTGCCTGATGGAGGTGCGCATCCTCGTCCGTGTGCCGGAGGGCCAGCCGATCCCGCACGGCGTGCCGATGAAGCTGCTGAGCGACGAGCAGAAATGGACCGACGCGCCCGAGCTCGGCGTGCTCGGCCACGTGTTCGAGCAGGACATGGACAATCTGCCTTACGTGCAGGACGGCCTGCATTGCTCGCAGAATGGCGAGGTCCAGCTCGGCGACTATCAGGAAATCCGCATCCGCCAGTTCCACCAGACACTGGACAAGTACATCGACGCCGCCTGAGGCGGCCCGCCACCGATCGACGAGAGGACGACTGCACGAAGCCGGCGAGGATCGGCGCAACCGCTTGAAGGAGAGAGCATATGTCCGGAATCCGCCGCTATGCGCGCGAGGAGTTGCCTGAGAACCTCAAGGGCACGTGGGACTGGTTGCAGGCGCTCACCGGCCAGGCCGCCTATGTCGAAGCCTTCGCGGGCGCGCCCGAGCTGCTCGATTTCTCGATGAAGGATTTCTACGAGAACATCTTCTTCAACGGCCGCGTCGACGTCCGCTACAAGCATCTCGCCCGGCTGCGCATGAGCCTCGGCCACGGTTGCCGCAGCTGCAATCTCGGCAATACCGAGGGCGCGAAGGACGCCGGCTACAGCGTGGCCCAGCTGGAGGCGATCGAGGGCGATCGCAGCGTCTTCACCGAGGCCGAGCGGGCCGTGCTGGCGCTGGCCGACGAGATGCTGATGACCAACGTCCAGGGTCATCTGGAGCCGGATCTCTATGCCGAGCTCCGGCGCCATTTCGACGATGCCCAGATCCTCGAGCTGGGCACGGTGATGACCTTCCTCGGCGGCCTCGCCAAATTGCTCTTCGTCTTCGATCTCGCCGAGAAGGAGGAGACCTGCATCTTCCGGCCCGGCGGTGCGCGCGTCGCGACGGCCCCCGTCGCAGTGGCCGCGGAATGAGCCGCATCGCCCACGTGCCGCTCGATCGGTGGGACGCTGATCTCCGCACGCAATCCCACGCCGATCAGGCGACGCCGCTCGAACAAGGCGCGCTGCGCATGCTCGCCCACCGGCCCGCCATCGCCAAGGGCGTGGTCGCGCTGGGCGCCGGTATCCGGCAGGATCGCATCCTGCCGGAACGGCTGGTCGAGCTGGTGCGGCTGCGCATCGCCTTCCACAACCAGTGCCGCAGCTGCATGGCGATCCGCTACCGCGCGGCGCTGGAGGACGGGGTCGACGAGGATCTGGTCTGCTCGCTGGAGAAACCCGCCGACGCGCCGGACCTCAGCGATGCCGAGCGGGCCGCGCTCGATTATGCCGATCGCTTCGCCAACGACCATCTGTCGATCGACGAGGCCTTCTTCCGGGGCCTGCGCCGTCATTTCGACGATGGGGAATTGGTCGAGCTCGGCGTCTGGATCGCTTTCTGCGTCGGCTTCGGCCGGCTGGGCGCGACCTGGGACATGACCGAGGAGATTCCCGACGCCTATCGCGGCGAAGGTACGATCCGGCCATCGAGCGGAACCCCGATCGTCGTGCGCTGAAGCTGGACGAAAGGGCAGTTTCCGCCTGTGCGGGCCCGACGCATCCTGCGCCGGACAGGAGAGACAGAGTGACCGAACCCGTCCGCCATCCGCTGACCGTCGACGCCCGCGATCCCGGCAATCTGCGCGGCGATCCGATCACCGGGGATCGCTATTGGTCCAAGGCGTTCGCGAAGGCCGAATGGGACCATATGTGGACGAAGATCTGGCACGTCGCCGGCCGCCTCGCCGAGGTGCCCGAGGCCGGCGACTATGTCGTCCACGATTTCCTGCACGAGAGCGTGATCTGCGTGCGACAGGACGACGGCTCCGTCCGCGCCTTCTACAATGCCTGCGGGCATCGCGGCATGCGGCTGGTCGAGGGCAATGCCTTCGTCAATGCCGGCTTCCAATGCCCCTATCATGGCTGGCTGTGGGGCAAGGACGGCGTCCTGAAAGCCGTGCAGGACCCGCACGATTTCCCGCAGGGCAATCCCTGCGGCAAGCTGAAGCTCAAGGAAGTGCGCTGCGACACCTGGGGCGGGCTGATCTGGTACACGATGGCGGAAGAAGGCCCTAGCCTCGCCGAATTCCTCCATCCCATCCCCGAAATCTATGCGGGCTATCCGATGGAGACGGCGGTCCGCACGGTCTGGATGCGGATCGACCTCAACACCAACTGGAAGTTCGCCACCGACAATTTTTCGGAAAGCTACCACACCCGCACCGCCCACCCGCAGGTACCGCCGTTCATCGACCAGGATGTCGACACCGCGCGCCATGAAATGTGGCCCAACGGCCATGGCCGCACCGTCCAGCCGATGCGACCCTCACTGTCCGACCGGCTGCCCGAGGGGATGCCGCAACCGTTCGACGCGCTGCTGCGCCAGTGGGACATCGATCCCGACGGCTATCCCGATTTCGAGACCAAGACGATGCAGGGCTGGCGGGACCTCAAGGCCGCCAAGCGCCGGCTGTGGAAGGAGCGCGGCTATCTCCATTACGAGCATATGGATGACGAGCAGATCACCGACAGCCCGCACACCGTGCTGTTCCCGAACGTCACCTTCTCCTTCCTGCCCGACAACCTCATCTTCTTCCGCACCGAGCCGCATGCGGACGACCCCAACAAATGCACCTTCGACCTGTGGTGCATGTCCTACCCCGTCGCCGGGCAGACCGAGGTGGAATCGATCATGGCCGGCATCACCCCGCTGTGCGAGGCGGAGCTGGAGCATCGCGCCTTCGACGGTGGGCGCGGCGTGCCCGAGATCGAAGGCCAGATCGTCTATCAAGACATGATGCTGGCCGAGGGGCAGCAGCGCGGCATGCATTCGCGCGGCTATTCCGATGCCTATCTCGCCGGCCAGGAGACGCGAGTGCGCTTCTTCCACGAAGTGCTGAACGACTATCTCGAAGGCCGGCGCTGAGCGCCCGCCTCAGAGCCGGACGATCACCTTGCCGAGATTGCCGCCGGTGAAGAGCTTGGCGTAAGCGGTCAAGGTGTTCTCCAATCCCACCGTCTCGTCGAAGGGCATGACGAGCCTGCCCTCCTCGTACCAGGCGCGCAGCGTCGCGGTCAGTTCCGGCCCGCGATGCACGAAGTCCGGCGAGAAGAAGCCGGTCACCTGCAGCCGGCGCATCAGGATCTGGTCGAACCGCCGCACCGCCATGCCGTCCTCCTCGTAGGAAGCGATCAGCCCGCACAAAGCGATCCGGCCATAATGGTTCATCACCGGCAGGATGTCGTCGAGCAGCGGGCCGCCGACATTGTCGAAATAGACGTCGATCCCGCCCAGCGCCTCCAGCTGGCCGGCGACGTCCCCGGCGCGGCGGTCGATCGCGGCATCGGCGCCGATCTCCCCGGTGAGATAGCGGCCTTTGTCCGCGCCTCCGACGATGCCGGCCGTCCGGCACCCGAGATTGCGCGCGATCTGCATGGCCAGCAGCCCGGTCGATCCGGCGGCGGCGGAGACGAGCACCGTCTCGCCCGGCTGCGCCCGGCCGACCTCGGCCACGCCGACATAAGCGGTCCAGCCGTTCATGCCGAGCACGCCGAGATGCTGGCGGGGATCGTCCACGCCCGCATCCAGGACGGTGAGCCCGCTGAGCTCGGGGCGCACGCAGCTATGATCGGCCCATTGCCCGAAGCCGCGGACCAGATCGCCTTCCCGGAAGCCCGGATGGCGCGAGGCGACCACCTCGCCCAGCGCCTGTCCCGGCACCACGGTCCCGAGCGGCAGGGGCGGCTGGTAGCCGTCGGTGCGCGGGGTCATCCACATGCGGGTGCCGGCATCGAGCGAGAGCCAGCGGTTGCGCATCAGCACCTCGCCCTCCCGCGGCTCGGGCCGGGGCGCCTCCTCCAGCTGGATCGCGCCGGCGAAATCGACGCCCCTGGGATGATCGAGCAGCAGCCATTGGCGATGGGTCATCCTGTGCGATCCTGCAATGCCGGGCCGTTCGGCGGCCTTCCGATGTGGCACTCTGGTGCCACTCCCTGCCCAAAGACGCAGCCCTCTCCAATAAGCGAGGTTTCACCCTGCCCAAACGGCCCCACAAAGCTTGTCAATGATCGGCTGGGCCGGGCGATGACTGCCCGGATACCGGCAGCGTCCGAATGGAGGGGGTTTATGGACCGGACATCGTCTTTTCGCTGCTTGCTTGCCCTTGGCGCCGCCACCGGCGCCGTGGCGGGTGCGTTGCTCTGCAGCGGAGCGGCCTTCGCCCAGGCGGATGCCACGGCCGCCACGGCCGCGCCGCAGAGCGGCCTGACCGATATCGTCGTCACCGCCCGCAAGCGGGTGGAAAGCGTGCAGGACGTGCCGGTCGCCGTCTCCGCCATCTCGGCCGTGACGATCCAGCAGCGCGATCTCACCAGCCTGGACAAGATCGCCGCCGCCACCCCGTCCTTCACCGTCGGCCGCGCCTCCAACGGCTCGGGCGCGCAGATGACGCTGCGCGGCATCGGCTCCTCCTCCACCTCGATCGGCATCGAGCAGTCGGTCGCGACCGTGGTGGACGGCGTCTATTACGGCCAGGGCCGCATCATCAACGAGGGCTTCTTCGATCTCTCGCGCGTCGAGATCCTGAAGGGCCCGCAGGCCCTGTTCTTCGGCAAGAACGCCACCGCCGGCGTGATCTCGCTGACCACCGCCGATCCCGGTGACAAGCCGGAGCTGATCGCGCGCGGCGCCTATGAGTTCGGATCGAAGCAGATCCAGGGCGAACTGATCGGATCGACGCCGCTGACCGATACCCTCGGCATCCGCGTCGCGCTGCGCGGGTCCAAGATGTACGGCGGCTATTACGACAATGACGCCAAGCCGTTCAACTTCGTCACCACCGACATCGCCACCGGCACGCAGACCACCCACCTCTCCAATCCGTCGCCGCACGACGAGCCGGGCGAGAAGGAGCTGATCGGCCGCATCACGCTGAAATGGCAACCGACCAGCGCGATCACCGATACGCTGAAGGTGTCGGGCGACTATAACGAGGTCAACAACAACAGCTGGAACTACGTCGCCTTCAATTGCGTCGGCGGCAACAGCCACCTGACGGGCGAGGCCTGCGGCGATCATTTCATCAACTACATGAACAAGATCCCGGCCGACATCGCCAAGAATTTCCCCTACGCCAAGTCGGACGGCTCCCTCTACGATCGCTACAAGAGCTGGGCGGTCACCAACAATTTCACCTACAAGCTGCCCGACGTGACGATCACCAACGTCACCAACTACAATTGGAACAACAATCGCTGGGCCTGCGCCTGCGATTTCCAGTCGGCCGGCGGCAGCAACTGGGCGACCGAGAATTCCACCTGGCACGCTTTCTCCAACGAATTGCGCGCCCAGACCAGCTTCGACGGGCCGATCAACCTGATGGTCGGCGGCTATTACCAGAAGACCAAGCGCACCTTCGCCCAGTACATCATCCTCGCCAATGTCGAGGATTCCACCCAGTCGCCGCAGGATCGCTATGTCGGCACCGAGAAGGTGTCCTACACCAATGGCGAGACGCTGGCCGGCTTCGGCCAGGTGACGTGGAAGATCGTGCCGACGATCGAGGCGACCGCCGGCGTGCGCTACACCCACGAGACCAAGGACAGCTTCTTCGCCCAGCCCTACAACAATGCCGCGGTCACCAGCATCTTCCGCCCCGCGGATTCGCCCGACGGCCTCGGCACGATCACCGCGCACCAAGTGTTCAACAACTGGTCGCCGGAAGTGACGCTGAGCTGGAAGCCGATGCGCGACGTCATGGTCTACGGCGCCTACAAGACCAACTACAAATCGGGCGGCTTTTCCAACGGCGGCATCAACAGCGCGCTGTCGACCGATCCCTATGCCGACCTGACCTTCGATCCGGAGACGGCACGCGGCTTCGAGGGCGGCATCAAGTCCGAGCTGTTCGACCGCCAGCTCCGCCTCAACCTGACAGCCTATACCTACGCCTATCGCAACCTGCAGGTCGATTTCTTCAACTCGCCGATCTTCGCCTTCCAGACGCTCAGCGCGGACGCCCGCACCAAGGGCATCGAGCTCGAATATGAATATGCGCCCCGCGCCGTCCCCGGCCTGAACCTCCTCGGATCGGTGAACTACAACAAGGCGCGCTACACCGATTTCCCGCTGGCGCCCTGCTATGCCGGCGAGACCATCGAGGAGGGCTGCAACCAGGCCTTCAACGCGGCGGGCGGCAACTACACCCGCCAGAACCTGACGGGCAAGTCGCTGTCGATGGCGCCGCACTGGACGGGCACGATCGGCGCGAACTATTCCACGCCGGTGGGCAATGGCCTGCGCTTCGGGATCGGGGCGGACGTGCGCTACAGCAGCAGATACAATGCCTCCGCCTTCAATACGCCGGACGCGCGCCAGCACAGCTATGCGACGCTCGATGCCCAGGCGCGGATCAGCACCGACAATGATCGCTGGGAGCTGGCGCTGATCGGCAAGAACCTCACCAACCATTTCTACGTCACCGGCGTGGTGGACGGACCGTCGACCGGCGGCGGCTCGGGCCTTCCCGCCAGCGCCAATGCCAGCGTCCATGCCGACCAGCTCGGCTTCGGCACGCTGCCGCGCACCATCCAGCTGCAAGCCACCTTCCATTATTGAGGACCGCATCATGCCCGATCGCCACGCCCAGCGCCTCGCTTTGGTCAACCAGCTCTATGCGTTGACCGGTGCCGGCGACTGGGCGGCGGCCGAGCGGCATCTGACCGACGACTTCTTCGCGATCGAGGCCGATCACCTGCCCTTCGCCGGCACCTATTCCGGCAAGGGCGGCCTGCGCGCGCTGTTCGACAAGGTGATGAGCATGGCCGACGTGATCGACATGCAGATCCGCGAGACCACGGTCGGCGAGGAGCATGCGGTCACCCTCGTGGATCTCGTCTTCGCGGCCGGCGGGCGCGCCCAGATCGCGGAGATGTTCCGCTTCCGCGGTGACCAGATTTGCGAGATCCGGCCCTTTTATTTCGATCCGGCGCCCGTCTTCGCCGCCGTCGAGGCCAAGCGCGCCGCCCTCACCCCGCAATAGACCAGCTCCGAGGCCCCGGATGTTCGACCTTCAGCGCATCTATCACACCGGCATGGCGGTCGCCGACATCGCCGCCGCGCAGGCCTCGATCGGGCAGGCGCTCCACCTCGATTGGGCGCCGGTGCGCAGCTTCGAGCCGCTGCCCTTCTGGACGCCGGAGGACGGCACGCACGAAGTGTTCGTCCACGCCACCTATTCGCGGCAGGGGCCGCATCATCTGGAGCTCGTGCAGGGCACCGGCGCCTTCTACGATCCCGATCGCGCGCCGGATTCGCGCCATATCGGCGTGTGGGTGGACGACCTGCCCGCCGAGGCCGAGCGGCTGCTCGGGCTCGGCTGGCAGACCGTCGCGGCCGGCGCCGCGCCCGACGACGGCTTCGGCCTCATCGCCTATCTGCGCCCGCCGATTCCCGGATTGCTGGTCGAGCTGGTCTCGGTCGGCCTGAAACCCGTCATCGACGAGTGGATCGCGGGGTAAGGCATTAAATCAATCCTCCCCCGCCAGGGGGAGGTGGCACGCTTTAGCGTGACGGAGGGGCCGGGCGGCGATGCCCTGTAGAGGGATCACTGCCGTCCTCCCCCTCCGTCGCCTTCGGCGCCACCTCCCCCTGGCGGGGGAGGATTTCCGTTTTGGCTCCGCTCACGCTACGCCCGCCGCTCTCGCCGGATGATCTCCCCCGCCCGCCAGCCGAGCGCCATGGCGGGGCCGTTGGTGTTGCCCGAGACGAGCGATGGCATCACCGAGCAATCGACCACGCGCAGCCCCTCGACGCCGCGCACCGCGAGCGTCGCGTCGACCACGGCGGCATTGTCCGATCCCATCCGGCAGGTGGCCACGGCATGCGTGCCGCACATCGACAGGCGGCGGAAGGCACGCAGGATATCCTCGTCGCTCTGGCATTCGGGGCCGGGCACCAGTTCCTCCGCCAGGTGACCGCGGATCGCCGGCCTGTCCATGTACCGGCGCATGTAGCGCACCATCGCGATCGCCGCGTGGCGATCCTCGGGCGTGGCCAGCCAATTGGGGGTGATGACGGGGGAGGCGGCGGGATCCGCCGAGCGCACCATCACCCGGCCCTCGCTGGTGAGGCGGAGCAGCTGGCCGTACATGGTGAGGCCGGGCGCGCGCTCCACCTCGGCGAGCGGCACCGGGAAGGTGTCGTCGCCGCGCGCGAAGGTGAAGGCGCCCATGTAGAGCTGCGCGTCGGGCCGGTCGACATGCGGCTCGGTCCGCACGAAGGCCCCCACCTCGAACGGCCCCGTGGCGAGCGGGCCGTCATGCCGCAGCACATAGCGCAGCGCGCTCATCCACAGGCCCGGCCCGTAGAAGCGATGGTTGATGCCGCGATCGCCCCGCTTCAGCCGATAGGGGATGGCGAAACCGAGGTGCTCGCGCATGCGCGCGCCGACATCGGGGCTATCGCAGACCACCTCGATACCGAGCGCGGCGAGCTCCGCCGCCGGCCCGATGCCGGAGAGCTGCAGCAGCCGCGGGCTCGCCAGCGCGCCGGCCGAGAGGATCACCTCGCCCTTGCAGCGATAGGCGACCGGCTGGCCGTCCCGCCGCCCCTGCACGCCGACGACGCGCCGCCCCTCGAACACCAGCCGATCGACCTCGACGCCGGTCTCGACATGGACGTTGCCGCGCTTGACCGCCGGATGGAGGAATGTGACCGCCGCGCTCTGGCGCCGGCCGTTCCGGATGTTGTGGAGATAATAGCCGACGCCCTCCTGATCCTCGCGGTTCAGATCCTCGCGTCGCTCCAGCCCCATCTCCTCGCCGGCGCGGACCAGCGCCTCGGACAGCGGATAGCGATATTTGCCGGTGCTGATATGGACGGGGCCGCCCGCGCCGCGCACGCCGTCGTCGCCCAGCTCATGATCCTCGATCGCGCGGAAGGCCTGCTTCATCGCCGCCCAGTTCCAGCCGGCGGCACCGCGCTGTTCCCATTCGTCATAATCCTCGGGCTGGCCGCGGATGTAGATCATGCCGTTGATCGAGCTGGAGCCGCCCAGCCCCCGCCCGCGCACCCACATCTCGGTGGCGGGCATGCCCTCCTCGCGCGGCTGGTCGACCGGATAGTGCCAGGCATGGCGGGGATCGAGCACCAGCTTGCCGATCCCCTTGGGCATGTGGATCAGATAGCTGTCGTCCCGCCCGCCCGCTTCCAGCACCAGCACGCGGATGTCGCGATCCTCGCCGAGCCGGCTCGCGGTCACGCAGCCGGACGAGCCGGCGCCGATCACGATATAGTCCCACTCCCCGCTCGCTGCGGCCATGCCCTCGTCCTTCCTGCTGCGGGCGCGCGCCCCTTCACTGCGCCGTGAAGCCACCGTCCACGACGAACTCGCCGCCGGTGATGTATTTGGCGTCGTCGCTCGCCAGGAAGGCGATCATCGCGGCGATGTCATCGGGCTCGCCCATCCGGCCCAGCGGGATGCTCTCGTTGATCTTGTCGTAGACATCCTTGTTGTCGGCGATCGCGACCTTCTGCATGTCCGTCCAGATCACGCCGGGGTGGACCGAGTTGACGCGGATATTCTCGCGCGCCACCTCCATCGCGATCGCCTTGCTGTACAGGCGGACACCCGCCTTGCTGGCCGCATAGGCGCCGGTGCCGGGCAGGCCTACGAGGCCCGCGACCGAGGAGAGGTTGACGATCGCGCCCCCCCGCCCCTGCGCCCGCATCCCCGGCAGAGCCGCCGCGCAACCGAGATAGACGCTGGTCAGGTTCACGTCGATCTGGCGCTGCCAGTCGGCCAGCGTCATCGCGTCCATCCACTTGAGCACGGCGATGCCGGCATTGTTGACCAGGATGTCGATCCCGCCGAACTGCCGGTCGAGCTCCGCCATCACCCGCCCCCAGGCCTCTTCCGAGGTGACGTCGTGGGCCATCGCCGCGACGGTGCAGCCCTCGGCCGCCAGCTCGGCGGCGCGATCGCGGACGGCGTCGCCCTGCAGGTCGGTCAGCATCACCCGCGCGCCGTCCCGCGCCAGCCGCCGCGCCGTCGCGAAGCCGAGCCCCGCGGCCGATGCCGCGCCCGTCACCAGAGCCACCTTGTCGTCGAAGCGGGACATATGATTTCCTCTTGCTGTCAATGCAGGCCGAGCGCGCCGCGCCGGCTGGTGAGATCGGCCTCGCCCCGCGCGCCCATGATGCCGCCGAGCGCCGCCAGGAACCCGTCGCTGGCCGGCGCGGTGCTGCCCCAATCGATGATCTCGGCGCGGTGCGCGATCCGCCAGACGCCGTCCCGCCGATCGTAGCGATCGGCATAGCGGCCGGCGATGATCATGTCCGTCTCGGCGCCGCCCTCGATCACGCGATGATAGGCGAACATGTAGACCTCGCCGAACGCCCGGTCCTCGCCGTCGAAGTCGATCGCGACCTGGCCCATCATATGCTGGTTGGCGCGGTGGGTCTTGAGCAGGTCCTGCGCCCAGTCGACGAAGGCCAGCGCCGAGCCCTGGTAGAAGCCGTAATCCACCGTCGCGTCGGCATGGAAGGCGCTGCGCATTAGGGCCGCATCCCAGCGATCGAGGCCGCGCGCATAGGCCGTGCTGAGGTCGCGGATCGCGTCCTTCGCCAACAGCCTTTCCAGACCAGCCACCATCCAGCGCCTCCCGCCGGCGACCTGCCGGCCGCTCTATCCTGTCAGCAGGCTGGGCTATGCGACGGGTGTTGTAAACGCTCTCCCTTTGGCTAGCTTGCCGCTGGTCCCGCCCCGGTTCCTTATGGACGACAGCGAACAGCTGACCGGCGCCTCGATCGGCGCGCCGCGCCGGAACGTACGGGTATCGGGCGGCCAGGGTGGCAGGGGCGCCCCCGGATTTCGAGCATGACAGAAGCCGGGCGACACAAGGCCCGGCCGAGAGAGAGGGGATTCATGAACCAGGCTCACCGCGTCTTCCGGCGTCGCTCCATCGCATGGCTTTGCGCCGCATCCGCCCTCGCGCTTCCGGAGGCGGCCCTCGCGCAGGCGGCGGCGCAGGCGCTGCCCCGGCCGCACCTCCCCGCAGCGGCCTGGAGGAGATCATCGTGACGGCGCGGCGCAAGGTCGAGAACCTGCAGAACGTGCCCGTCTCGGCCACGGCCCTGTCCGCCGTGCAGCTCCAGAAATACGACCTGACGAACCTGGAGAAGGTCTCCTCCCAAACGCCGCAATTCACCGTCGGCCGCGCCTCCAACGGCTCGGGCGCGACGCTCACGCTGCGCGGCATCGGCTCCTCCTCCACCTCGATCGGCATCGAGCAGTCGGTCGCCGTCGTGGTGGACAGCGTCTATTACGGCCAGGGCCGCATCATCAACGAAGGCTTCTTCGATCTCGGCCGGCTCGAGATCCTGAAAGGCCCGCAGGCCCTGTTCTTCGGCAAGAACGCCACCGCCGGCGTGGTGTCGATCACCTCCAACGACCCGACCGACAAGGCCGAGTACATGGTCCGCGGCGGCTATGAATTCAACGCGCAGCAGGTCTATGACGAGGCGATCGCGTCGGGCCCGGTGACCGACACGCTGGGCGTCCGCTTGGCCGTCCGCGCTTCCAAGATGTTCGGCGGCTATTTCAAGAATGAGGGCCAGGACGTCGTCTACAACACCACCGACGTGGTGACCGGCGTCACCACACCGCACCCCGCGGCGGCCTACGACAAGGACAATCCCGGCGAACGGGAGTTCCTCGGCCGCCTCACCCTGAAATGGAAACCGGACGACCGACTGACCGTCACCCTCAAAGGCACGGGCGACATCAACCGTAACGACAACAGCTGGAACTACGTCACCTTCGGATGCTCCACGGGGGTGAGCCAACAAAATCCAAGCCTGAAGTGCGGACATAATTTCGTCCTTTCACAGAATTACTTCCCGGAAGGCTTCGGGATAAACCCCTACGCCCGGAAGGACCTGAGTCTGTATAACGACTACACGTCCTATGCGGTCACAGGGACGGTCGTCTATCAATTGCCCAACATGACCTTCACGTCCGTGAACAATTACAATCACAACGACAATAGCTGGGCCTGCTCGTGCGGATTCGTTTCCGTTGGTGCCGGACAATCGCCGTCGAACGAGCACACGACCTATCACGCGCTGTCGAGCGAGGAGCGCGTCCAGACGACCTATGACGGCCCGATCAACGTCATGGCCGGCTTCCTCTACCAGAAGACCAAGCGCGTCTATCATCAGGCCGGCGCCTTCGCCGGCATCGAGAACAGCGCGGCGCCCGATCCCTCCTTCCGCTATCTCGCCTACGACAAATATTCCTTCACCAACGGCGAGACGCTGGCGGGCTACGGCCAGGTGACCTGGAAGGTGCTGCCGAACCTCGAAGCGGCGGCCGGCGTCCGCTACACGCACGAGACCAAGGACAGCTATCTCAACCAGCCCTACGTCAATCCGGCGCTGGTCGGCGTCTTCAACCCCAACCGGCCGATCTCGGCGAACCAGGTGTTCAACAACTGGTCGCCGGAAGCGACCCTGACCTGGAAGCCGACCAGGGACATCACCGTCTACGGCGCCTACAAGACCGCCTACAAGTCCGGCGGCTTCTCCAACAGCGGCTTCGTCAGCGCCGGCACCACCGCGAACGACGTCGCCTTCCAGCCGGAACGCGCCTCGGGCTTCGAGGGTGGCATCAAGACGACCCTGTTCGACAACCAGCTGCGCTTCAACATCGGCGCCTATCACTACAAGTATAAGGATTTGCAGGTCGATTTCTTCAACTCGGCGACCTTCGCGTTCATCACCACCAATGCCGGCTCAGCCAAGACGGACGGCGTGGAGCTGGAGGCCGAATATGCGCCGCGCGCGGTGCCCGGCCTCAACCTGCACGGCTCGCTCAACTACAACCACGCGCGCTACGGCAGCTATATCGCGCCCTGCTATGGCGGGCAGACCCCGGCCGAGGGCTGCAACACCGTGTTCGTCCAGAAAGGCGTGACGGTGACGTCCGGCAACGTCGCGACGTTGCCGCCGGGCCAGGACCTGAGCGGCCGGCCGACCGCGATGGCGCCGCGCTGGACGGCCGCGTTCGGCACCAGCTACGACATCCCGCTGAGCGGCAATCTCGTCCTCGGCCTGTCGAGCGATGCCCGCTACAGCAGCGGCTATTTCGCCTCGGCCTTCGCGATGCCGCTGTCCCGCCAGAACGCCTATGTCAGCGTGGACGCCTCGGCCCGGCTCAAGACCGTGGACGACAAATGGGAGCTGGCGGTGATCGGCCGCAACCTCAGCAACCACTTCATCGTCACCGGCGCGGTCGACGGCCCCAACAGCGGCACCGGCACGGGCACGCCGGCCGGCCGTATCGCGGACGAGATCGGCTATGTGTCGCTGCCGCGCACCGTGGAGGTGCAGCTCACCTTCCGCTACTGAGGGCCGCCCCCGAAACCGAGCGCGGCGACCTGATCGGTCAGGAGCCGCCGTTGCCGCCCGGCGGTGAAGCCACGCAGGTCGAACATCGCCTGCGCGGCGATGCCGAGCAGCAGGGTCAGCAGCATGCGCGCCAGATGGCGGGCGCGCTTAGGCTCGATGCCATGGTGGCGCTGCAACAGCTCCGCGATCACCCGCCGGCAATTGCGCAGCCACCAGCGATGCTCGCGGGTGAGCACGGGATCGATCGTCGCCGTGTGCCAGAAGGCGAAGTAGATGCGCCAGTCCTCGACCGTGTCCGGCGAGACCGGCAGCAAGGCGGACAGGCTGGCGACCAGGTCCCCGCCACTCTCCGTCAGCGCCGTATCGAAGCGCAGCTGGGATCGCTCCGCCGCGGCGCGATAGGCCCACAGCAGCAATTCATGCCGGTTGGCGAAATAATGGGTGATGACGGTGGTGCTGCACTCCGCATCGGCGGCGAGGCGGCGGTAGCTCACGGCCTCCAGCCCGCCCTCGGCGATCAGCGCGCCGGCACGCTCGGCAATGTGGCGGCGGCGGGCATCGTGATCGACGGGGGCGGGCATGACGTCCTTGTGCGGAAAGGCGGATTCCTGTCCTTATCGCAGAAACGCAGCCCGCACATCCGGGCTTCGCGACGCGGGCGCCACGGATCCCGCTACCGCCATGGCCTTCCGCAGCCGCTTCGCAGACGGATCAGAACTGGAAGCCGAACTGGCCGCCGATCACGCGCGGTTCGCGCGCCGCCGAGAAGCCCCAGAGCGTCGGGAAGGCCGCGACGGTGAAGGCGGTCGCGGTGCCGCGATCGTCCAGCGCGTTGCGCACGAACGCGGTGACGTGCGCCTTGGCGCCACCCGTGCCCATCGGCCATTCCACCGTGGCGCTCAGATCGAGCAGGTTCTGCCGGTCGGAACGCAGGCGCGGATCGTTGCGCTGCACGACGATCGTCCCGGTCGCCGGGATGGGTGTCGCCGGATCCGCCGCGATCTGCTGGTCGTAGCGCGTGATGTAGCGATAGGCCGCGTGGAGGCTGAGATTGGTCCGGTCGTTCAGCGGTATCTTGTAGTCGGCCGCGATCGAGGAGGTGAGCTTCGGCGCGTAGATCAAGTTCACCTTGGAGAAATCGAAGGTCCGCACCGCGCCGAACACCGGCTGGTCGACGATGAAGCCGTGGAACTTCGCATCGGTATAGCCGAGCGAGCCGGTGATGGTGAGCGCGCGGGTCGGCCGCGCGGTCAGGTCGGCCTCGAAGCCCTTGATCCTGGCGCCGGCGGCGTTGACCACCAGCGTCTCGTTGCCGATGCCGCCCGGCAGCGTGACCGTCGTGTTCTGCTGGATATTCTTGTAGTCGGTATAAAAGCCCGCGACATTGAGCGCGAGCCGGCGATCGAACCATTCCGTCTTGGCGCCGACCTCATAGACCGAGACGGTCTCGGGATCG
>Ga0105237_10001022_pt1 | contig 37640 bp, 21 predicted proteins | sample KBSC24metaG_FD_81520 | JGI IMG/M metagenome (GOLD analysis project Ga0105237, IMG submission 81520) | Corn rhizosphere microbial communities from Kellogg Biological Station, Michigan, USA - KBS C2-4 metaG | ecosystem: Host-associated > Plants > Roots > Rhizosphere > Soil | place: Michigan, USA...
GCATTCCGGGCCAACTCTGGCGAAGCGGTTTTATAAAATTTGTAAAGATAGTCGGTTGCCCTGATAGCTACTTTCAGCAAAGTTGGTTTACCCGTAACGCGGTAATGCACGCAGGCGGCGGTCATCAGGTGACCAAGATTATACGTTTCAAAGTTGAGGCGGTCATTAAAGGCCTTTTCTTTAATGCTGTTCTTGCGCTCCTCAATAATGGTTGGCGTGTGGATATAGCCGTCGGCCCGTTGCGCTTTAGCAATAACGGCTATGGTTTTATCCATCAAGCGGTCAAGTGCCGGATCATGCGTGGCTGCGTACATGCTCGCTACTGCTTCAAACAGCTTATAAAAATCCCCATCATGAAAGGGCGGCCCCTCGTGTGAGCCTGTGTCCAATCCGGCGGCTATTTCAAAATTACGGTAAGCGTGGCTGATCTTTGGGTCGGTATAAACCCGCCACAGGTTGGGGATCATGGTATCACGGCAAACTTTAAACCTGTCGGCCCAGAAACCACCCGTCCACTGTACCGAGCCCATATCAAGGCTGCTTAACTTGGCGTAATTGCTTTTGCTGGTGTTAACCAATGCTTTGTTTTGTGCCGAAATCCTGCTGCCGGCAATTACCAATAATGTGATGATAAGATATTTATACAATGTTTTCATTTTAGCTTTTCGAGAGGAGGAGGGAACCTCAGGGTCCTCTGCGAGAGACCCAGAGGGGACGGCGAGATACTTATATGATGTTTTCATACTATTAAGGGATATAAGTGAGCAACCTAACCGGGCTGAGTAATCCAGCCGGCAAAAGCGGGCGGCTTTCCAACCTGTAAGGTGCATTTGTCCATGTAATTCGTTTATTTTCCGGCAGCACATGATCGCCCATGAGGCGGTTGGCCCAGGTATTGGTTACTTTAATTATTAGCTTATTTTCTCCAAATTTAACCGCCTTGCTGATGTTTACACGATAAGGGAATGTCCATGCAGTGCCGCAGTTGATCCCGTTTACGTATACTTCAGCAAGGTTGGCAACATTGCCCAGATCAAGGTATAGTTTGCTGTCCGGTTTCCCGGTAAACTGAAAAGTGCGGTTGTAAACAGCCGTTCCGGAGTAGTACTTTATGCTGTCATTATTACTAAGCGACCAGTCATCCGGTTTATCAAACGTAATCGGCTTTTCAGGTCCTCCGGATTTAGGATCATACTGTATCTGCCAGCTTGTAAAAGTTTGTACCGTTTTAAAATGTACCGCTTTATCCAACTCAAGTTTTGTATCCGGGTGGCTGTTTCTGAAAACAATAAAAGCGGAACCATTTGCAACAAGGTTAAGACTCAGGTTTGTACGAGCCGATTCACTGGTACTATGCAAACGTTTCATATCCCCGGTTAAAGGATCCCATAATTCAGGAACACGGCCTGATACCCTCAGCGATAAATTGACAGTGCGGTTTAAAGCCTGCTGATTGGAGATGAAATAGATATCAAGATTATCAGCCCTGCGATGTGTCCATGCCAGATCTTTTGCGGATTGATTTACCGAATCCATAGCGATCAGATCGCGAGAAATGCCGATTTCATCAAAAGTATCTTTCTGGTAAGGGCCGATCAGCAGTTTAGTTTCCGATGTCTGCTTGACACCACTTAAAGTAGCCTTCATCCGTTCGTCGCCCAACAAAACCGTAGCCCCCTCGTTCACCAATTGTTGAAGTTTTTTAATAACCTCTGCCGATAACTGCCATGGTTGCGGTGACATTTGACTTATCCCCGGAACAACCAGCATGGCATAACTGGCCCCCCCAGGCAAAATGATCCGGCCATTTCTTACGGTAACTAAACGCAGCAGTGCGTCTTTGTTGAAAGAATCATAAGCATAACCGCGCAGGGGGTCGATCCAATTCTCAGGTAAAGCCATATTGGCTGAGTGGCTCGCATCTTCAACCGAATTGATGACAGGCACATCTTTATTAGCCAAACGTTCAGCTTCCTGTTTGACCCGTTCAGCACCGAAGATCCCCGGCAGGGTACTCACCAACCTGTCGGGCAAAATAGCACGGCGTGGGGTTTCCTCGCCGGTAAAAACAGCGATATCGGTAACCGGGTGGCCTTGCTGTAACATGGCCTGGCAACAGCTGATATAATCAAACCAGGCTTTTCCCGGCTGCCACCAGGTTTGATCGCGCTGAAAAAACAGTCCGATCCCGTCAAGCGTCATCCCGGGCTTACGATCGAGCCAGGGGTTATGTACATTCACATGGAAAACATAACGGTTAATGCCAAGGGCAAAATTGCGATCGGCAGCAGTTTTGAGCATACCGGGATGTTCATCCCATAAAAGCCTTAATTCCGTAAAAGCCTCGGCCTGGATAATATTTTTTCCGTAGATGTGGCCGCCGGATATCGCATCAAGCATGTCATTGGGTTTATCATGCGTATGGCTTCTGAACCAAAACTCTCCCATCGGGATATCGGCCTTTTGATAATGCAGCATGCCGTCGCTCATCATGGTTGGGGCAACGCTTTCAGCAGTAAATGTGCAGCCTTTTTCGTGTGCCAGCTTAGCCATGGTACCGTAGAAATTATCTACCAGTAACTCGGCTATAGTTTGCCGCACATCGGCCAATACCTTTTCGGATTTTTTGGCGCTCTCCATCGGCACACCGGCCATTAATGGAAGATATGGCAACAGATCATACCCTCGCCGTTTTTTAAATTCACCGGCAAAAATCGGCGACCAGTTTTGACTGCCACATTCCCAGCTATCTACATGAAAAATCTTCAAAACCCGTTTGGCCAGTTCAGCCCCCCCCTGTTTGATAGCCTCACCAAACCAGTTCTCAAACTGCGTTTTGGCAGCTTCAGGGTTAAACTTATCACATTCCAGACCGATGCCGCCACCACCTGTAGCGTTGGTATGCCCGGTGGAAGTATGACCAATACGAATGATAGTCCAGTTGCCCGCAGGTGCAATCCAGTTGAGTTTACCATCCGCGCTTAATTTATCAGTAAGGTTAATAACCTTGCTTTTATCGACACAAAGATTAGCCGGTAACTGGATTTCTGTAGTACACTTGCTTAAGCGCCACACCTCACCGTTTTTACTTTCATATTGATGGATGCGCGGCTCGCTTGACAACTCAATCCCCGAAAGCTTTAATGTAGGCTTCCATTTGGCAAAATCAAGATCTTCCGCCCCTGGTTCTGATCCGTTTTTATCATAAGTAAACCTGAAATATTTTGCAGTTGTTGGTTCAATGGCATTGGTAATTTCGGCATCCCCATCCTGCCAGCCATGGCGCGGTGGCTCAAGTCGGCCTAAGGAACGAAAATTTTTACCATCATCACTTACTTCAAGCAGCAGCCGCTCCGACTGGTAATTGTTCCCAGCCGTATGGATAATGAGAGAACGGCAGGTAAATGGCTTTTCAAATTCCAACTGCAGCCAGCAAGACTCATTACTGGTAAAGCTTTTGGTATTCTCTTTTTCAGCAAGATATTGTACATCGGTATTCGGCAGATTGGTAGTTACCTTTGAATGCTCATCATAACTACTCTGCCCCTCGCCGGGAAGCGATGGATAAGCCAATATTTCGATATCCTTATAATAATTTTTATAGTGCAAAGGTACAGGCAAAGTATCATGATAAGCTTTGCCGCCCTCAACCTCAGTTTTTGACCATACTACTTTTTGCATGGAAAGTTCAGGAGTTATCCAGGGGCCGCCTGCCAGCGCGAAACCATCGCTATCGTGCATGGCCAGTTTTATACCTATCCTGTCGGCTTCCTGCATGGTAAATTTCACCATAGCCCACCATTCGGGGCTTAACTGCTTAATTGACGGCGTAAGATATGGCGGATTAGCCGGCCCTTTGATAGGCATTAAATAAGCCCCGGCAATACCGGCCTGCTTCATGGCCAGCAGGTCGGCAGTGATACCTTCCCTACTTACAGCGCCTTGCATCCAGTACCAGAAAACCCATGGCTTTGCCGATTCGGACGGGTGCAGAAAAGCCTGCTTCAAAGCATCTTTTTGGGGCGAGAGTTTATGCTGCTGGGCCATCCCCTGAAAAACCAGGAAGCACAGGCAAATACCAGTTATAAAAACGTGCTTCCTCATGGTGTTTTACTAAATTTTATTTGATACGCGGCTTTCCCGGCAGCATCGGGTTTACCCTCATAAGGTTTCAGATAAAAGCTGTAACCATAGTTTTTTGCCGGGATGTGGTACTGCTCCAAGGGCTCGGCTACTTCCGACCAGCTATCATTACCACCTACGCCCATTTGTACCAGATCGATATTAAGGGTTATAAAACCTGCATCCTGGAGTTTATTGGTGTGTTTTGCCTTTTGGATGTTTTCTTCGGTATAAGGCCAGGCACTCATGCTGAGCAGGCTATCGGCAGTTACCAACAAGCCGCCGGTTTTATGGTGCAGCAGCATCCAGCGTACATCGGTGCGGTTACCGTTTTCCTGCGGTACTACATAAGGCTCCATAAACTGGCTGATGGGTTGCGAATAAATCCCCGCTTCCGAGCCGGTACGCCTGTCGATATGGTTTTCAAAAGGCCCCCTGCCATAATAGCTGATATTGCTGTCGGCCTGTGCTATCCCCATCTGCATACCAACTTTGGGCAGGTTTGGTAAACCCGGTTTAACGCCAAGAAAATAAGAAACTTTTAACAACCCATCACCGCGAATGGTGTAATTTATCTTTGCCGAAGCGCTATCATTCAGCATAGAATAAATGCTGGTTATGATCACCGAACCGTCGCCCGGTTTAGATGCTGAAATCTTTTTCAATATAGGCACAGCTTTAAACCATGCTTTTAACTTTTTCTCCATTTTCCATCCACGGTGGTCATTATCGGTAACCGGGCGGGTAAAATGGGGCAATGGCGGTGCGAATACCTGTTCCCGCCCTTTGCTTATATAGGAATTTAAAGCACCGTTAACTTTGCTGATGCCTATCTCAAAATCTTTACCACCGATATGGTATGCTTTATCATCTTCTGACATTTTCACCATCGGATATTGTTTTCCATCAGGATGAACCGCTGAAAATTCGGGCTTAGTCAGCTGAAACTGATCGCTTGCTATTTCATACCCTTTAGCTGCCCATGGCTTATTTTCAGCAAGGGTAAAATGGATATCGACCAGGTATTCATGATTATGCTTTAAATTGGGCAGGTATCGTTTTATGCTGATGATGGTATCATGCCCGGCCGCAAGGTTAATGCGGGGGATTGGTTTATTAAGAATAACGTTACCATCTTCCCTAACCTGCAGGTTCACATCATAATCGGCCAGTGAAGCCACACTATGCCAATTTTTGATGCGGATGGTTCCTTTATCAGCGTCAAGCAGTTCGCAAACTGCGGGCTGAAAAACATGCTTACACTCATATATCGCGGGCTTCGGCCTGCCGTCGGATGCTACAATGCCTTTGATGGTGAAATTATCAAAATAACGTTCGCCATAGTCACCGCCGTAGGCGTAGTAAGCCTTACCCGTTGAATCATGTTTTAGCAATCCCTGGTCTTTAAACTCCCAGATAGCCCCGCCAATTATCCGCTTAGTTGATCGCCATTGGTCCCAAAACTCTTTTAAATTTCCGTTGGAGTTACCCATCGCGTGCGAGTACTCCACAAAAAATATCGGGCGGTTATCGCCATTTTGTTGATTGGCCAGCAAGGGGGCGGTGTAAATTCCGGGATACATCCGGCTCACGATATCCACATAAGGCTGATCAATGGGGTTTTGCAGCCGATGCGAATGATCGTTTGTTTTGGGATAACGCGGATCGGTTGGATCGATATAGCCTTCGGCCTGCGGTGTGCCTTGGGCCGGTTCGTAATGTACCGGCCGGGTAATGTCAAAATCATGGATCCAACCGGCCATAGCCGCATGGTTTGGTCCGCGACCTGCCTCGTTCCCCAAACTCCAGATAATTATACTTGGGTGGTTTTTATCACGCATCACCATACGGGTAGCCCTGTCGAGGTAGGCGCCCGTCCACATCGGGTCGTTACTTAGTTTTGAACCAAGGCCGTGGGTTTCCAGGTTGGCTTCATCTATGACCAGGATGCCATACTCATCGCACAGGTCATACAGGTATGGATCCATGGGGTAATGACTGGTGCGGATGCAGTTAAAATTGAAGCGTTTGATGGTACGCACATCATTCAAAATGTCCTCACGGGATAGCGCTTTGCCTTTTACCGGGTCATGATCCGGCCGGTTTACGCCGTACAGGTAAGTCACTTTACCGTTGATGAGCAGCTTGCTATCCTCTTTGCTAAACTCAATACTCCTGATCCCAACCTTGCAGCTTTTAACCTCCAATGTTTGACCGGCACTGTCGACTAATGACAAAGTAAGCGTATATAGGTTTGGCTTTTCATGGCTCCATTTATCCGGGTTTTTTAGCATGGTTTCCAGCAGACCGAATTTTACATTATCCAGCCTCGGATAGATCTCGTTGATGATACTTTCTACGCTTCGCTCTAAAGGTTTTTGCAGCACTTCTTTATTATTGCTGCCGAAAAGCCTTGCTTCAATTTTATAACCGGGCACAGCTTTGCCGGTGAGGTTTTCGATCCGGGGACGGATACTAAAAACGGCGTCTTTATACTGCTTATCGAGTTTGGCCTGCCATTGAAAATCGGCAATCCGTAGTTTTGGTTCAGCTAATAGTATTACTTCCCGGTGGATGCCGCTCATACGCCATTGATCCTGGTCTTCCAGGAAATAACCATCACTCCAGCGGATCACCTGCACAGATACCACGTTTTCGCCTGCTTGCAGGTATGGGGTAATGTTAAACTCCGAAGGTAAAAAACTATCCTCCCCATAACCCAAAAACTTGCTATTCAACCAAACCTTAAAGCCTGAACTTACCCCGCCAAAATGCAGGGTGATGTTCATATCCTTCCAACCGGCAGGCAGGGTGAACGTACGCTGATAGCTGCCAACGCCATTATAATCTTGCGGTATATGCGGCGGGTTAACCGGGCGGAAAGGATAAACCGCGCTTTTATAAATAGGTTTATCGTAGCCCTGCATCTCAATGCTTGAGGGTACGACGATCTTTTTCCAGCCGCTTACCCTACTTTTATAAAAATCTTTTGGGGCATCGGCCGGTTTGGCGGCGTAACTAAAATCCCAGTAGCCGTTTAAGGATAGCATCCTGCCTGATTTCTCCCTATCGCCCGCCAGCGCATTTTTGATATTGCTGTATGAATACGCGGTAGCGCGTGCCGGGTTGCGGTTAATACCATCAACCAAGGGGTTTTCCCATGGCTCGGCATCATAAACCACAGGCACATTTGGGATAGGCGCGGGTGTTTTATCAACCAGCTGCGCGTAAAGCCTGGTTGACGAAACTGTCGTTAAAAGCAGGATAGATACAAGCCGTTTCATCATTTCTTCGCGCTATAGTTTATGTTATACTGTTTTTGCTTTTGGATGGTAAGTTCATAAACGCCATTTCCTTTAGCAGCTATTTCTCCTTCTTTACAAACCGGTTTTGATACACTGGCAAACCGCAGCAGGCCGGTTCCTGTGCCGCTGCTTACTTTAATCTGTTTGGTACTGCATGATACCTTAATATCGCCATTGGCTGTTGGCACGCTGCCTTCTATCCATTGCAAACCGCCCAATTTAGGCTCGATAACATACTGCTGATAGCCCGGCGCCGTTGGTTTTACGCCGAGATAGTATTTACCCAGCAGATAGATCGGGCTGCCCCCCCAGGCATGGCAAAGGCTTTTGCCAAACGGACGCCCGTACATGGCGTAATGCTCGGCACCGGTTTTGGATGGATTATATTCCTCCCAAAACGACGTGGCGCCGAGGTTCAGCATCCCTCCCCAGTAATTCTTCATCTCTTTCAGCACATAGCTTTGTTCGCCCATAGCGCAAAGGGCTTCCAGTTCGTAAAAGCGCATGTAGGGGGTGGTGATCTTCTGGATCTTATCGTTCAGTAATACATATTTTTTAACCTCCCGCTGCTGAGTGTCCGTCAGGTAATTGAAAAATATGGAGAACATATTAGTGTACCGGGTTACATTATCGCTTTGTTTACCATCAATTATGCTGTGCACAAAAGCATGTTTTTCTTTGTTCCAATACAGGTCAAAGATCTTTGATTTCAATCCGGTTGAGAGTTTTTGATATTGATCGTTGCCTGTTTTATCGTCCATGATACCGCCACATAAGGCCATAGTTTCGAGACTGCGGCAAAGCAACAATTGTTCAAAGCTTACTTCGCCTTTTTTGCTGAGTTTATCGGCCCAGTCAATAAATACCCAGTCGCCGGGCAGGCCTTCCATCAGTCCGTTTTTGTCGCGGCGCTGCAGGCAGTAGCTCATCAGGCTTTGCATGCGCGGGTACATTTGTTTAATGAAACTTTTGTCGCCTGTATACTGGTAGTAATCATAAATGCCCATGAACCAGTAAAAGGTATAATCCATAATGGTGTTGATATGGCTGGTTACCGGGTCTTTACCGCGTAGGGCATACAACGTGCGCGTTACCGTTGATGAGTCAAAGTACAGGTAATAATTCATGAGGTAGCTCTGATAAGCATCGCCCGACCAGATCCACCTGTCGCGCTTAATACCATCAATAAAAAACTCGCGGGTATTCAGGTGCAGGGTATAAGCAGAAACATCCCAGATCTTGTTGATCTGCTCGTCTGAACATTTGAAACTCCCCCGCTGCTCAACCGGCGAATACTCATAAAGCATAGAAACATCATCGGCACTTACATTATCGTCAAACAATACATTGATGTAGTGGAAAGCACGCGAGCCCTCCATAGTATAATCAGCTTTTTGAGGCTGATCTATGTGAATGCTATCCAGCAATTCGCAGGTTGCTGTAGCTAAAGCTTCTTCTTTGGACTCGCCGTAGCAGAGTTTAACGTTCCCTTTTCCTTTCAAGCCGATGAGTTTCGCATAACCGAAAGTTTCCTTACCAAAATCTACCAAAATGGAATGCTCTTTTCGCTCAGTCTTTTCCGGTTTGTGCTCCTCCGTAGGCAAACGGAATGCTGAAGGTAATTTATCTGCCGAATCAAAGTTCCAGTTGCCGGCGTTCACGTATTTGGTGGCCGATACATCAGAGGTTTTGCCCGATTCATCAATCCACTCCTTATCTTCATATGTTACCAGCCAGGAGGTATCTGACATTAGCTGCTGCCCCTTAACAAATATGGCGGGTGCAGCAGCCTGGTTATAAACTTTGAGACTAAGCCTGTGCCTGCCAGCCGGCACATGAATGTTTTTTGGATAACCTGAAAAAGCCTTTCCATCAAGCTTTACATTGTATTGCCCTTCAACGGCAAACTCAACAGTTTCCGCATTTGCAAGCGTAAAATCCTTATGAAAATCAACCAGTACATAATGACTGTCCAGCTTCCAGAACGGCGGAAAGAAGGCCCCGCGCTCGGTGCGGCGGTTCTGCATCCGGTTACTCAGCCATACTTCATAATCGCCGGGATACCAGATCCAGGTTGCCTTTTGCGCTTTAGCTGTATCGGCAAAAAACATCAGGCTCAGCAGTATGACCAATACATACAGTTTGTTAAATTTTATATGGATAGATGTTTTGTACATAGTTTAATGTCCGTTGAAAATGAGGTATAAAGCAATCATCACTATTGTTAATAGTGCCCAGGCCACTTTTACGCGCCTGGTAGGTTTCGCGGTATTGTGTATTTCGGATAAGGTGGCCCTGTAAACTGTTGGTTCTTTATCGAGCAGCGAGATCAGGACCGCCGATATTGCCAGGAAGACAAAGATGAAGAACGACAGCATCAGGTAATGCGGCCAAAAACTGTACTTAGCGGATGGCAACACCCATAAATAAACCACACCGGTGCCAAGACTAAAAGCCGAACCCGCTGACAGGATGACATTTACAGCTTTACGGGTAGTACGTTTCCAATAAACCGTAAGCAGGAAAACCACGGCCAGCGGCGGCGCAATAAAGCCCAATACCGATTGAAATACATCGAACAGGTTGAGGCCTTTAATGCTGTCAATTGCCAGCGCCATGCCTATAGCAAACAGGCAGCCGGCAATTACGGTATAGCGCCCAACCCTGATGAGGTCTTTGTTAGTAGCGTTAGGATTGATCTTTTCAGCATAAATATCCATGGTGAATACCGTGCTCAATGAGTTAAGCGATGAACCGATGGTACCCACCAAAACAGCGATCAATACCACAATAACCAGCCCGTTCATACCCGGCGGGAAGAGATTGGTGACCATAGTCATATAGGCCAGTGCCGGATCGCTCAGATGTGGGTAGAGGATAAAGCACAGGATACCGGTGAGGATGAACAACGGCAGGGATAATATTTTGAGCCAGCCAATAAAGTTAACGCCGAGCTGTCCCTGTTCCAGGTTTTTAGCACCCAATACCGATTGTACCATGGCCTGATCTGTACAGAAAAAAGCTACTGCCGATACCGGGTAACCCAGCAAAATAGCATACCAGGGATATTTAACATCACTTGCCGGGTGAATCAAGTTCCAGTAATTATTGGGCGTTTGATGAAATACTGCTGATAACCCGCCTGCTTTGTTTACTCCCAGCACAGTTAAAATTAATGATACGCCAATGAGCAACAGCATCTGGAATACATTTACTTTGGCGATAGCTTTTAAACCGCCGGTAAAGGCAAACAAACCGGCAAATGAAACCAGTACAATAACGGATTGCCACATGGGGATCCCGAGGATCTGCCTCACCAGAAATCCACCGGCAAACAGACCTAAGGATAGCCACGAGATGAGCATTTTGATCAAAGCGTACCAGGCCAGGATGTTACGGGTAGAATCGCCGTAACGGTTGCCCATAAACTCGGGCATGGTTGATACTTTGGCAGCGATATATTTCGGCGCGAATACCAGCGCCAGCAGCATCAGGAACACAAAAGCATACCAATCAAAATTTACGGCTACGATGCCTGTACTGTAACCGATGCTTGCAAAAGCCAGCAGCATGGACGGCCCCACGTTGGTGCCCCACATATTAAAACCAATACTCGCCCATCCCAGCGATTTATTGGCCAGGAAAAGCGTTTCATCCGTTTTGTTTTTATTGCCGAAACTGGCGCGATAACCGATTACCATTAAAACAATTAGGTACACAGCCACAACGGAGTAATCTAACAGCGTGAGGCGCGATACGATATTGCTCATGCCCAATATCATGCGCTTAACTCATTTACGGTTAAATTAAATTCGGTGAGGATATCATCAACCTTTACGGGTTTACCGCTTTGTAAGGAGCGGTCCATAGCTTGCAGCAAAGCGATAGTACCGATGCCTTCTTTAATATCGGGATAAGCTGTATAGCCTTGGGTGATACTATCCGCAAAATATTCGAGGTAATTTTGATACTCGCCGGCGTGGTGGCTTTTGCCCTCAAACCTGAAATAATGTTTCAATTTATGTTCCCAGGTTAGGATGCGCTCTTCGCCGGTATTATCGGTGATGGCATAGCGCAGGTCCATATAATCACCCTGGCTACAGCCTTCGGTGCCGCGTAAAATGCAGCTCATCTCGCTGTCGCGGGTAACGGGTTGCACTGGTCCGGTATAACAACCACTCACACGTGCAATCCTGCCATCCTTCGCTTTAAAAATAAAATGCATCGTGTCGGGGTTCTTCAGACCTCCTTTTGCTCCGTTAGCACTCAGCATACCGTAGCCCATCACCTCTTCAATATCGGGCAGGTACCAGCGGATAAAATCAACCGGATGACTTAAACCGCCGTACAACCACTTAAAAGCCTGCTGTAAGGACCATGGCTTCTCTAAAAACCAGCGATGATCTGCATGGTAGTAAGCCTCTACCGTGATCAAATCCCCTATCAAACCGGCCTCGTAGTCTTTACGCTGTTTTTTCATCGGCTCAAAAAAACGGGAGCTTTGGCCTACAAATACTTTTTTACCGCATTGCTTAACCAGTTCAAGCAGTTCGGCGGCTTTACTTAAATCATCAATAAAAGGTTTAGTGCACACCACATGTTTGCCATGAAGCAAGGCCTGTTTAACGTGTTCGGCATGCAGGTGATCTGGCGTATAAATGGCAATGATATCTATTTCAGCATCATTGAGCAGTTCCTGGTAATTGGTGGTGTAATTATGAAAGTTAAATTCTTCGGCGCGTTGTTTGCACAATTCAATATTCCTGTCGCACACCATTTTCAGTTCAAGCTTATCGCTTTTCAATACTGCCGACATGGTGCTGCACCCTTCGCCTAATCCTAATATTCCTATTTTCATTTTATAATGATCGTTTAGTGTCGCTGTTGTCTGTTACCTGTTTAAAAAATACCCATACCTCGCCCTTTCGCGTGCCGGGCACACCTTCCTGGTATTTTTTCATCAACCTGTTCCAATCGTTTACCCGCGGGTTATTTTCGATGGTTTTAGGATTGAGGTCGTCAAGCTTTTTGCCTTTCGGGATACTGATCACCAGCATCAGCCGACGCCCGTTCCTGAATACCAGTAATTGCTGAAAACCGGCATTACAAAAGCCCTTAGCCACCTCGGGCCAATTTTTAAACTGGGTAGTGTGGTAATCGATATATTCCTGCTGCAGGCGTTCATCATTAACCAGGTTCGCAGTGAGTATAATATTATCCCATTGCTTAGCAAGGCCACTCCCGCCGCAACGCTGTTCGCGGTTAAAATCATAAAACGGGCTGCTGTAAACCGTAACCTGGCATGATGGGTATACCGCCCGAGCGCTGTTTTGGATGGATGCCGTATTTAAATGCTTGCCATAAACAATGAGATGGTTATCCCAACGGTAAACAGCCGAAGCCGGTAACCCCTGCTTACGGACGATATTCAATAAGGCCGCATAATTGAGTTGCTTGCCTTGCGAACCCGTCACTTCGATAATGGCATAAGGGTTTGAAGCTGCTTTTACATCAGATGCCAGCAACAGTAAAACCGCCGTTAGCCAAACTATATATGCTTTTAATATTTTCATTCTGTTTTATGATTGATTGGCCAGTTGTCCCGATTTATTGATCTGTATTGGAACAGGTAGCGATAAGGCACTTCCAACCCGGCGGCATTTTTGATGACCACATCAACCTGCGGACCATTATTTTCCCAAACATTGCCGGGGCCGTTTGCATTCTTGAGGAATTTATCGGCCGGGCACCAGTTGTTTTTTAGCGTGATGTATGACGAGCCCTCGTCGGTATACAGGTAAAACCAATGCTGCGGGTCATGCGCGTAAGGGGCTTTGTAAATGCTGTCGACATAGTTATTGCTAATCACCGAACCAGGCTGGGCCGAGAGCGTATAGATGCCGGCCACATCATACATATTACGGGCATAATGATGAATTTTGTTGGCCATGATGCGGTTATCGCTCATGGCATTGATAGTCTTTGTCCAGCCCCAACCCATGCTGATGCCGGTGTAGTTTACATCACAAACCTCGTTATGCGTTATGCTGATGCCTTTTACATAACCCGCACCAATGCCAACGCATCCCCAATCTTCATTAGTGGCATCAATTATCAGGTTATTGGCGATGGTATCATTGGTGCAGATCTCCCGTTTATCAGTTGGGTTATAAGACAGGTGAACTTCCTGTGCCTCATCGGAATATATACCCTCGAGGACTGCCGTACCGCCGATATCTTTAAACAGGCATCCCTTAACCACATCATTATGCGTACCGCATTTAAAATCCAGCCCAGTTGAGGCCATATGTTCAAAACCGCAACCATCAAAAGCGATGTGCGATGCATAAGCCACCTCGACAGCAGCTTTCGGTCGGCCTACCCATGCCTGGTTTTCCAGCCCTTTTTTATCCGGCGTGCCGGGGACTTTTAACTTGTAAGCATCCAGCATATACATCCCGGCCTGGTGAGGCACTAAACCCTCTTTTGATGGCCAAAGCCAGCTGCTGTGCTCAAAACTGATATTTTTAAAGCCGAAATAATTTACCGGGCGGTCAAGAATCCCTTCCATTTTTACTAATGTTTCCAGTTCCGGCACAGCCACAATAGCTGTTTGCAGATCCTCACCTTTGCGTGGGATATAATAGATCTTATTGGCCACGCGATCATGATACCACTCACCCGGATGGTTCAAAAAACCGATAGCATTGCTAAGATAAAATGCCGAATTGCCCGTTTTTTTGGAGATCCATGGTGCGGGCCATGGGTGCTCCGACTGGATGCGGCTTTCTGGCTGGTAAAACGATAAGCGGGCGCTATCCCCCGTTACCTTAACAGCCTTAACCCGCAAAATGGCAATTGCCCACCATTGGTGAATAAACATTTCCATGCCTTTAATCCGCGCTGTATCCAGCGAAGCCAGCCATGGAATTACACAAGTTTCGGTTTTGTGATCCCAGGAAAGAATGCGGTTCATTAACGGGGCATCGGCATCGCGTGCACGGATCGCCTTTTCATTATTTACCCAGAGCTGCCTGAATTGTAAAGGCTCGTCGCCGATTGTTGGCGCATCTGCTTCCCAAACTTTGCCTTTAGCTTCGGCGGGCAAACCGGGAATCACTGTATTCACTTTACGCCATCCTGTTATAGTAACGCCGCCGCTTAAAACGGTTTTGCCTATACCTTCACCTTCAATAATGGTCGGGCTATCGGCTGTACCTGAATCTTCCGGGCGGACAAATAAAGGTTCAGCTAACTGGTAAACTCCCACTAATACTTTGATATAGATACCGCCTTTTATCGGTTCATCATTTAATCGCCTCAGTTCACGGGCTTTTCGGAGTGCCATAGCTACGGTTGCCAGCGGTTGCTGCTGGGTTCCGCTATTTTTATCGGAGCCTTTTGGCGATACCCAAATCTCGGCCGCAAAAACGCTACCCGTCAAAATAAAATTTGACAGGAGCATCAAAACAACTATGCGGCAGCGCTTCATTTATGGTTTAGTTAGTTTGAAATATTGACTTTACATATGTGGTATTGGCGCTGAAATTCCACTTTACATTGCGCGGGTCTTTGGCGTCGCGTGAGCGTTCGATAACCAGCCAGCCCGTCCAGCCCATTTTATCCAAAGTAGCCTTTACTTGCTCCATATTTATTTTTGGATCATTTTGCAGCCAAACACCATCATCATTAGTGCAATGGATCTGAACGATATTATTTTTGCCCAACACCTTAAGCTCGCTGTTTAAATCACGGCCATTCCTAACGGCATTTTCAAAATTGAAATAGCTTTTAATGGCAGGTGAACTTACGTCTTTGAGAAATTGTAATTCGCCTTTGGCATCTAATGCTGTTTCAATGCCTATTATCACCCCAGCTTTTTCAGCTATTTTGCCAACCGCCTTTAAGCGGGCAACAATAGCGGGCCGCAGTTCAGGAAACTTCACCAGGTCGCTCCTTACGCCCATCGGCAAAAAGCCAACTTTAATACCCATTTGTTTCATAGTGTTGATACAATCAGTAACCGCCTTAACCGCTGTCGGGCGTTCGGCAAATGATTGGGCGAAAAAGCCGGTCATGCCCATAGACGGAATTTCGAGGTTCAGCTCTTTTGCCTTGTTCATGAATACTTTCCTTATCGAGTCATTGGCCAGCTGGTTAACAAAAGTTTCGCGGTCGCCAAGACCACCCATATCTACCTCAACGCCATCCGCACCGATTTCTTTAGCCAGCTGAAACGCGCCTAACTTTTGCCGATTAAGGATCATCAGATCAACGACCGCTACTTTATAGCGTTGCTTTGATGTGGTTTGGGCAATCGACGGTGCGCTAAAAGCACACATCATCAACCCCATCCATAAACCCGGGATTAACCTATTTTTCATAAACCTATTTTTTTGTTACCTGTGCAAATACTTTTTCCAATTGATCAAATCCCTTTATAGCATTCGATGGGAGTTTTTCGCCTTTATCACCAAACACATACATGGCCGGTTCTTTTTCGATGGTGACTTTTCCATCATCGAAACCACCTTTACTATCTTTAATTTTATTAATGTCGAGATGAAAGTTTTTGGCTATAAAGGCGTACAACGCCGCTCTTTTTGAAGGACCAAAATCATGGCCTTCATTGGGCAGATGTACATTTTCTACTTTATTGGCAGCACCGTAATAACCATATACTTTTTGGAGGTAAGGAAAATCATGTTCGGGCATATTGGCTGTCCAGTCCTGCCCGTCGGAAATCAGTAATTGCGGGCGAGGTGCAGCCATGGCAGCTATTTCTACATTATCAGTTCCGTTGCCGCATTGGTGGATAGGCATCCCGCTTTCGCAAGGGCATCCCCCATAAAAGTAAGATGACACGGATACAACAGGAGCACTTAGTTTGATCCGGTCATCCAAAGCTGCCATCAAAACGGTATGGCTTCCACCGCCAGAGCCACCGCTAATTCCCACCCGTTCAGGATCGGTTCCTTTAAGCGAAAGCACATAATCCATGATCCGGATGGCACCAAGCGCCTGGATAGTTTGGGCCAGACTGCGGCGGTGATCTTCATCCTTAAATTGCAATAATGATTCGCCCCAGGCAAAAAGGTCATAACTATAAGCCATCGCCCCCATCCGCGCCAGCGAGGCACAACGGATCTGGCAATCGGCCCGGTACCGCTGGTGTTCCCAATGCCCATCGGGACTTAAGATCACCGGGATCTTACCTTTAATTTTCGATGGTTTATAAAGAGAGCCATTAATGTACAAGCCCGGCAAAATCTCAATAGCGATATTCTCAACCATGTACCCGTCATAGGTCCGCTTAGGCGTGATAATTGGTTTTGAAGCGGGTTTAGCAGGCAAGGGCGATAGCCCCAAAGCTTTATACAATTGGGGCTTTAATATCGCCTTGCGTTGTTCCCAGGTATTGCGGTCGTGGTACTGAGCGGCTATCCTGTCAAGCTCCTTCCAGCCATCGCTTACCGACCAGCGGAAGTATTCATATTCTTTGAGTTTGTACCTGCCGGGAGCTTCCTTGTTTACCTTCAAATCAAGCGGTGTGAGGATATTAGCCAGCGTGGTATCCACATTAGGCCTAAACCGCCATTGGGCATAGTTAACCCATTTATCATTTACCTGCGCAGGGGTATATTTGATCTTTACGTGGTATTTTTCCTGTACCTCATTAAGCACATCTTTCAGGGTTTTCCTGTACATGGCGTCTGTTGTTTGCTGCGCATGGGCAGTGAAACACATTGTTGTGAGGCAGGTTAGTTGTATGTAGATTAGTTTTTTCATCGCTTTATTTTTTTGTGTAGACGCATCACATGCGTCTCCTTTAGGACAAGTGGCTTTACAATTAATTTGCTCACGGGAGACGCATGTAATGCGTCTATACATTTAAACAATCAATCAAATAAAGTCCCGACTTACGATGTTTTAAAAACTTCGTAAGCCTTAGCCTGCCTGTCAGAGGGTCGCGCGTAAAGGTCTGCCCCCCATGCTTCGAGGGCATCAGTATGATACCCCGTTCAACTTGCTGCCATTTTCTCCACCTTACAAATTCTTAGTTTCACCACTGGCCACCGGAAGTGTATAACCCTCCACCTTAGGCCAAATACCATCTTTTATTTCTTTCAGCTCCACCTTTAAAGGGTCAATAACCACATGCTTTATCTTTTGCCGGCGCCAGGTATAAACCACATGTACCATACCATCCGAAGTTTGGATAACCGATGGATAAGAATACTGGCTGATAGGCGAATCCTCCAAAATCAACGCCGCATACCACGTAACACCATCTTTGGAAACAGCCACATTAAGCGGTGTACGGGCACCTTTGGCCAGATTTCCCGGCGGCAAAACATGGTTGTAAACCAATAGCTGCCGACCGTCTTTTAATGTCACCGCATCTGTACCGGAGTTATTATTTGGCAATGAAGTTTTCTCCAAAGCAGACCATGTTTGTCCATTATCTTTAGACCATGTGCTGAGAATAGCCCTGTTCTGGCTGCGGCAAAGCGCCTGCAACCTGCCATCTTCATAAGTTAAAATACTCGGCTGTATGGCTTTCATGTCTTTACCGTCACTGATCGGGCCTATCATCGTCCAGTTTTTGCCGAAGTCTTTAGTGGCTTCAAAATGTACCTGCCATGCTTTACCTTCCGTGCTTACCGGGCTCAGCAATGTGCCATCTTTCAATAACACAGGTTTGTTTTTGATCGGCCCTAAAAAGCCTTCAGGCAAAGCTTTCTGCTCCGACCAGCTAATGCCGCCGTCTTTGGATGTTTTTATAAAACCCTTCCATTTTGCCGGACTTGGGCCTATTTTATAATAAAGCTGTAATTCACCTTTGGGTACCTGATATAGTACCGGGTTCCAGCAGGCATAGCGTAAGGTATCGTTTTGGATGCCGTTGGCAACATTAATACCTTCCGTCCACATGCCATTAACAAAACGGCTCACCCAGATACATACATCGGGGTTGCGCTCCTTAGTGCCGCCGAACCATGAGGCTACAAGGCCGTTTGGTGTTTCGGCGATGGTTGCCGCGTGGCATTCCGGGTAAGGTGCTTTCTCATAAATAAACTCATCTTTGATAATGCCCTTGCGCCATGGATTTTGGGCAAATGCATTAGCTATGAATAGGCAAGCCCCGATACTGATAAACAAGATCTTTTTTAGCATCGTATTATTATTTTTGAGTGACAGCTTTATCTTTTGCCGCTTTATCAGCAGCCTTTTTTGCAATGATGGCCTTGGTGTAATCGCCGTATAGCTTGTGCCAGTTACGGCCGTTGCTGTTGAGGTATTGTTCGTTTTTGGTTTTGTAGATCTCGAATATGGCCGATACCTGTTTGATATTTTTAAAATCCACGGCCTGTTCGCGGGCTTGTTTCAGGTTAGCGAGAATCGTTGCCTCTTCAACAGTCGTCAGATCAGGTATTATGGATTTGTAGCCGGCCAAAGTAAAAGCCACCTTACCAATGGTATATTTATCAAGCACATTTTCCACCTGCTCTTCGGTTAAATCGGCACGTAAACCGGCCATCAGGTTTTCGTGAACAGATTTCGGCAGGGACGAATTGATGATGATCTGCCTATCCATCGTGCTCAGCATCTTGCCCGTTGCAGGGTCAATACCTGCGGGAACCATTTCATATGAATGGTTGTTGTTCCAATCGCGGATTGCCTTAAGGTGGGTTGCTATTACATTTTTTACACGGATAGCCTTTGCTGTATCGGTAAGGGACAAGGAGGCAACCCAATCGGTAGCTTTTTTATCAACTTCGGCATCGGCTTTGGCCTGGGTCTCCGGCGTTGGAATTGATTTGGCCGCCTGCTGTTCCTGAGCATTAACAGTGCTCGAAAGCGAAAGCAATGCAATCAGCATAATACCCGCAATATTTAATTTTTTCATATCGATGTTTCTTTAATAGTTAGCTTCAAAATCATAATCACCTGAACCTATGCTCAAAATGGCACGGCCATTTTCCATCTTCAGCGGCTTAATTTCTTTTATCCCTAATATTTTAGCCCCGCCCTCGGTTACTTCACTTATATTTTTTGCAGGCACATAAACCCGGGCCGAACTATTTGGCGGCACAGTGACATGCCAGTTAAAACTTTTTTTGGTGCTGGTATAATTACTGCGCACAAGGCCATAAGGCGTTTGGTACGAGGCATTAACACTATCCAATTCGCCAGTAATTGCGGGCTGCATAACCAATTGCTTAAAACCGGCATTAACTGTTTTTATACCGGCTATGTCCTGGTAAAACCAGGCAATCAGATCGCCCAGCAGCATAATGTGGTTACGGGAGTTCATAGCCGGGTTAGCGGTATCACCGTTCCACAATTCCCAAATAGTGGTTGCGCCCCTGTTGGCCATATAACCCCAGCTCGGGTAAGTTGTATTGGAGGCTATCCTCCAGGCCAGGTCAGGGCGACCAAATTCGGTAAGCCCCCGCATGAGCCATTGGGTGCCAATAACGCCTGTGCTGATATGGTCATGAGCGTCATTTATTTTTGCTACTATATTTTTAAATACAGCTTGTTTATTGGCAGTTGGAGTGATCCCGAAATACAGCGGCAGCAGATTGGCCGTAACTGTATTATTGCTGTATTTTGACGTGGTTTTATCAAAGTATTTATCATTAAATGCTTTACCGATATTCTGTTTTATTGTGGCGAAAAACTGCGCATCAGCAGGTTTGTGCAGCATACGGGCAAACTTTTCCATCAGGCCCGAAAGATTGTAATAGTAAGCTGTCGCGATCAGTTGCCCATCGGTGTTAAGCGAAGAATCTTTGGCATGGATCAGCTCCGGAGATTCAGGAGGTACGCACCAGTCGCCATATTTATCTTTGGTGACAATGTTGTTTTTCATGTATTTAAACCGCATGTAATCCATCCACTTTTTCATGGAGGCATAGTTCTTTTCGATAGGCGCTTTATCCGCAAACTGCCGGTAAAGCATATCGGCCACCAAAATATAAGTGCCAGGCCAGGTCATGTTATCGCTGTAATAATTCCAGTAGGCCGGGGCTACGTCCGGTATAGCGCCGTCCGGCTTCTGCGATTGCGCGATATCATCCAGCCATTTGGCATAGAAATTATCGTTGGCGAACACAAAACTTTCGCCCAGCGAACCAACAGCACGGTCGCCCAGCCATGGCATCCGTTCGTTACGCTGCGGGCAATCAACCGGCATACCTTTATAGTTGCTCAATATTCCCCAATAAGCATTATGATAAATCTTGTTGACGATATCGTTGGATGTTTCGAAATGGCCGATGGTCGGCAAGGCATCGTAAACAACATGTCCCTCAAAATCATTTAATTCGGGCTTACCGGGATAACCGCTGATCTCCACATACCGGAATCCGTGATACACAAATACGGGGTGCCAGATCTCTTCTGCTCCACCTTTCAGCGTATACACATCGGTTACTTTGGCATCGCGCAGATTGGCTACATAAAGCTCATTGTTAGGCTGCACGGTTTCGGCATAACGCAAGGTTACTTTATCATCCCGATTTCCTTTCACCCGCATTTGAAGCCAACCGGCCATGTTTTGGCCCAGATCCAGGATCCATACATCTTTTTTTAACTGATTGATGCTGATGGGTTTGATGGTGTCCATTACCCTGATGGGCTCGTTCATCTGCGCATCCAGCTCGCCGCCGGGTGCCTGTACTAATTCGGCTTTACGCCATTGGCTGTCATCAAAGCCTGGCTTACTCCATCCCGGAAATTCTTTGGTGGCATCGTATTCCTCGCCATCATACTCGTTATTGGTACGCATAGGGCCATCGGCAGTGAATTTCCAGTTGTTATCGCTTATGATGGTTTGCTTTGTACCATTATTATATTCTACCTCCAGTTGCAGCAACATTTTTGGAAAACCAAACTCCTTGATCTTTTTAGGCTTGTATTTTGGGCGCATGGTAAAATAGCGGCCATTGCCCAATACCGTTCCGATGGCATTGTCACCTTTTTTCAAGTGATCTGTAACATCAAACGTGTTGTACTTGACAGATTGGGTATAATCCGTAGGGGCCTGGGCCAGGACCTGGTCACCAAGGAGTTGACCGTTCACATATAATTCGTAATGGCCAAGACCAACTATATAAGCCGTAGCTTTTTTAATGCCGGGCTTCAAATCAAACTGGCAACGGTAATACCGCGCTGAAAGACGGGAAAACTTAGACATGCTATCCCAGGCAAAACCGCGGTCGCAGCCTATCCATTTGGCTTTCCAGTCGGTGGGGTTTAAAAGGCCTACACTCCATTTTGCCGGTTTGCTCCAGGCCGTTGCACCATTGTTAGTCCACACCCTAACTTTCCAGTAACACGCTGCACGGCTATCTAACGCCTTACCCGAGTAGTTAACCATAACAGATGCATCAGAACTCACTTTATGCGAATCCCACAGGTCACCCCGCCCTGCTGTTAATTTTTCGGGAGTTGAAGCTACCAGGATTTGATAGGCTATCTGGTTTGTGTTACGAGCATCACTTGTGATCTGCCAGCTTAAGCGAGGCTTTATTGTGCCGATGCCTAAAGGATTGTTCAGCATTTCGCATTTCAGGTTTTGTAAACCGATGCGGGTATCCGCATAGCAATTGCCGGGGCAGTTTACAATAACCGCAGCAGCCAAAATGAGATATGTGAATATCCTTTTCATTTATTATTTACCCGAAAAATCAAAATACAGGTTGAGCGTGAGCGCATCTTCTATATTCCTATCGTAATTAAAATATTGGTTCTTTTGGCCCCCAGGCCCAAGTTTTTCAGGCTTTTGCGATTTGGTTCCTATCGGGGTTATACCGTGCATAAACGAGATATCGCCCGAAGGAAAAAGCGGGGCAGTGTTGTACACATTTTTAGGATTGGCTGGGTTAAACAACCTCATGAACACATCCCTGCTATTGCAAACAATGGTTACCGGCTGCCCGGTGGTTTGCAGTTTCATCCAGTAGAGGTTGGAGTAATAGCCTTTAAATTCGGGGTAAACGACCTTGCCCTGCCCGGTTATGGTATTGTTATAAGTTTTATCCCAAACACCCAGCGAAGTACCTTTCATCCGATTTTTCCATACCCGGTAAGGGCCATCACCCATATAGGTAACACCTTTGATCTCTTTTTCAGGGAAAGAAAAATTAACACCCATCAAGGTAGCATCCTCGCCAATAGGCCAGTATTTAACAACAAGCTGCACCCAGCCCGATGGGTAGATCGTCCACTTTAATAAAGGCTCGGATTTTTTAGGTGGGAATACTGCTTCAACTATTAGGTTATCCCCATCGTAATGATAAGTGAGTTTTTGAAAACCTGTTTGATCCTGCCCTTCAACTAATATTGGCCCGTTGTTAAAAGGGATATCACCTTTGGCATTTTTTACACTAACCAATATGCCCGAATTGCGGTTAAAAGCCAGCTCTATACCATTGCCGGTTCTCACATTATACAGCGAATCGGTTTCGCTGATCAGCGCTTTGTCTCCTCCTGTTTTGCTAATGATACGATTGGTGATTTGATCATGACTGCTTATCGGAAAACTCCATGTAAACAGTTCATGCTTGTTTACATCAAATGCAGAGATATACAGTATATCAAAATTTTGCCAGCCTTTGGGTAGTTGTAATTGCAGGTTCCCATACTGCCCCGGTGCAACATCCGGCGAAGCGATGCTACCGGTTTTAGTTTTTGAACTGGCACCATTGGGCGTAGCCAGTTTATAGCTGAATGTGCATTGTTTGAGATTGGTGTAAGAATATCTGTTCTCTAAGCGAAGCGCACAATTGAAAGCTGACGTTATCTCCCGGGGTTCAAGATAAACCGGACTCCAGATCTCTTTGATGGCGTAGTAACTTCCCTCTTTTTCATGATACGGGCCGATGATTCCATCGGGGCCGTGATCGCCGTCGCTGTCGAGTTCGCCGTTCTTATCGGTGCGAACCACAGCTTCATCAGCAAAATCCCATATAAATCCACCTGCCGAAATTGGCGTATGCCACATCTGTTTCCAGAAATCATCTAAACCAGCACCAGCACCGCCGTCGTACAGGCCATGTAAAAATTCGGTTGGGAAAAATATGTCATGACCGTTGATGCCGGTATTGGTACCGTAGTCATAATTGATATAATGCTGTGTATTTGTTCCCCGGAAGATGCCCCATGGGTGGACCAGCGGCCGTTTCTGAATATCCAAGTCATCAAACCAATGATCGAGGTTAAAGTTAAAACCGCCTTCGTTACCATTATCCCACACCACAATGGAAGGGTGATTGATATCTTTTTCGATAAGTTCCTTTGTCAACTTTGAACCAACTACGTCATCATAAGCGTGGTGCCAGCCAGTGAGTTCGTCCAACACAAAAAGGCCTAAAGAGTCGCACACATCCAGGAAATGATCATCGGGCGGATAATGCGACATGCGTACGGCGTTCATGTTCATATCCTTCATCAGCTGTACATCTTCAATGCTGATCTTTTTATTGAGCGCCCTGCCTGTTGTCGGCCAGAATGAATGGCGGTTTACGCCTTTAAATTTAATCTTCGCGTTGTTTACGTAAATGCCGTCGTGCGCCCTAAGTTCAACCGTACGGAAACCGATGCGCTGTTTTACTGTATGAACAGCTTTGCCATTCTCATTCAGCGTAAATACCACATTATACAGGTTAGGAAACTCCGGCGACCATAATTTAGGCGAAGCAAGATGCGTACTGATATAAGCAACGGTGTCACCAGCATTAACCTTCACAGAAAACGGAGCGCCGAACTTTTGCCCTGCCTGTGTATAAACTTGCCCTGTTACCGAGCCCGATTTTACAGAAACCAGTCTGAGTTGCGCCTTTATATTACCATTAGCTTTAGCATCAACAGCATAGTAGCTGATGTGAGATTTTGGCGATGCTTCCAAAAATACCGGCCTGAAAATACCGCCAAAGATCCAGAAATCACCCTTGCGCTCGGCCGCGTTCACCGATGCGTTGGCAGAATGTTTAGATACCGCTACCTCCAGCAAGTTCGGTTTACCGTAATTGAGCAAAGCGCTTACATCATACTTAAAACGGTAAAATGCCCCCTGGTGAACTGGCCCTGCCGATTTGCCGTTTAATTTCACCTCAGTATCGGTCATAGAGCCATCAAAAACAATATTGATGGCTTTGCCCTGCCATGATGCAGGCACATTAAACCCGTATTTATAAAGGCCTTGCTCTTTACCCTTTACACTATCCTTCGCAAGTCCATAATTGTATTTGCCAAAGCCTTGAAACTCCCAATTTGATGGCACGGGGATGGTAGTCCATTTGCCGGCGTTATTGCCCCCGGTACAATAAAACTGCCAGTTTACGGTATGATCGCTGCCGGTGCCCGACAGGAACAGCTTTTGTGTTTCCTGGGCGCGGGCTGTTATCCCGCTTATCACAAACAGCAAAATAATCCATATTTTAAAACAGGCAGATCTCATTAGTATATTCAGTTAGCAGTTAAGGTAAACTTCAAAGGGTTATCCGTGCGGAAGGATGCAGCAGGCAAACCATCCTTATTATAAAAATTGGGCTGTGCAGATTCCGACCAGGCAAAACGCACGGCTACGGGTTTGGTAATCGATCCGGCAGATACTTCAACCGTATTGTCTTTTATTGTAGCGTTGGCCGCAACAAAATTTCCATCGGCACCGGCAATGGTAAAATCGGTAAGCGGGTTACCATCATGGCTTGTTAGTCCGGCACCTATGTGATCAAATTCCAGAATGATCTTGTTGCGGCTTATCTTCATGCTTTTATACACCGGCCCTGAAAAAACTACAGGGTGTTTATAGGTATTGGCCAATGCCTGTAATTCCAGCCTCCGGCCTACCTCCCATTTAAAAGGCGGGTGGATATTTTTAAGGTCATCGTTCAGGTCGGTAGTGATGATCATACCTGTATGCGGAACCTGCAAGGCGGCGGCCTGTGCTTCGCGAAATTCCGGCTCAGTGAACGGTGTATACGTTACCGGTCCCTTACCCTGGGTATAGTAATAGGGCGCTATCTGCACATAGTAAAACGGCAGTGTTTTATCGCCCCATAATTTGCGCCAGTTGTTGATAAGCGCTTCCATTTTGTAAGTATAGCTGATGGTTTCGCCTAAAAAGCAGTTGCTTTCGCCCTGGTACCATAAAAAACCTTTAAGTGCAAACGGGGCAAGCGGTTCAATCATTTTAGTATAGAATTTACCCGGATCACCATCGATTTTAATTTTGTTTGCTTTGAAATATGGGATAGCATCAAAACCTTCCGGCGATACCCAGGGCTCTATACGACTACCGCTCACTGCCGATGAAATAATGCCTACAGGTACTTTCAGATCATGCTGCAGGTTTTTAGCAAAGAAATACCCAGCTGCCGAAAACGCCCTCAAAGCCGAATCCTCGGCAACACTCCAACCAGAATGAGTAGAATCAGGCTTGAGCAGGTTTTTCTGAGTAGTAAGGAAAATCCTGATCTGTGGGTTATGCGCGCGTTCCAGCTCATCTACCGGGGAATTTGACGTACTGGTATCCGGCTTTTTCACTTTGCTGTTCTTGCGCATTTCGTACTGCATGTTAGATTGGCCGGAGCAAAGCCACACCTCTCCTACTAAAATATTTTCGAGTTTTATAGTGTTTATACCAGATATCGTTAATGTTGCTGGTTTGGCGGATGCTTGCATTGGATCAAGTTTCACTATCCATTTGCCTGAAGCATCGGCTGTGGTTGTTTTGCTCTGTTTATTGAACTTTACAACCACCTTTTCGCCGGGGGATGCGGTGCCCAAACAGGTATGGGGGCATTACGCTGCAATACCATGTCATTGCCCAATATTTTAGGCAAAACCACCTGCGCCCCGGCAATCCTGGAGCTGAGCAGGCAGATCGTCAACCAACAATATTTTATAAGGCGCGGCATTATTAGTAATTACTTGTTTTAAATGATTTGATAAAAAAAACGGCTTGCTTGACGGCTTCCCCCGCGTTTTGACGGTCGAAATCCTGATCAGTAGGCGTATCGGCATCGGGAAACCTCCTGATTTCCCCGGTACGGAATACTACCCGGCTTACGCTCAGCACCGGGGCAAAAAACAGCCCGGTGAGTACATCCTTACCATTTACATTCACAGTATAAAAGCGGGTGTCGGTATTCAGCTTTATCACTACCTGGTACTGGGTATCTCTCTCATATTTCATGAAGTTTTTGTTGCGGTACCCGGCTTTGGTCCTGAATTGCCCGGCAGAATCAAGCGTAAGCCTGATCGCAGCCGTGCCTTTTTCGTCCTGAAACTCAATATCCAGCATACCGGTGTTGTTTTGCCCGGCTGTGATGGTAAAATCGGTCATTAATTTTTTTGAAACAGGTACAACCCGTTCGGCTTTGGCAAAATCAAAAGGGTCGCTGTCTTTTAATGTCAAAGCGTGTTCTCCGTCTGGTGTTTTGTCGATACCTGCGGGTGCCCATTGCGGGCTGTAGGTGTTCCATTTCTCCAGTTCTTTACCGGCAGGCAGTTGATTAAAAACTTCATTGGCATGGGCATCCGCCTTTTCGGTGATCGGTACCGGGATTGATGACACCCAGATATCCTCCTTGTTCATGCTATAGGTTACCCAAAGCTTGCCATCGGGCGGGCTACCGTTCCCTTCTTCAATACCACGCACATACTGCGGACCGTATGATTTATAAGCCCCGCCGTAACGCATGGTGGTGATCTCACCGTTAACCAGCAGCAGGTTAGTGTAATCCAATCCATCATTACTAACCGATAACGCCAGCGGCCAACGGAACTCTGAAGGGTTATATACAGTAACATATTTACCATCAGATGTGCGCTGCCCCCAGATCTTGGCGTTTGCATTAACAAAACGCGGTGCGTGCGAAGCGTTGGTGGGCCATGTTTTACCGTTATCGGTACTGATAGCAGTAAGGGCATATTTCCATAAGCCAACCACACGGCCGTCTGGCAGGTGATAAAAGTTAAATGCTTTATAATCCTTATGCAGAGGGATCAGGGGGTCTTTCTTATCCGTTTCTTCGACCCACTGCATCATCATCAGCGGGTTCGCCATCAGCTCATCGCAGGCCTGTACAAAACCTTTATCCTTACTGGTTTTATAAAAAGGAAGTGAGGTATTATTTTCGTTCCATCTAGGGTTATAATGGATAAAATATATCAGTCCGAATTTCCCGTTTGGCAAAACTTCGCGCACCACGCGACCGATACCCAATCCGTCATTCGGATCGTCATGCCCATCCAGGCAAATGCCGTAAAAACCCAGTACCAGCAGCCTTTTTGATTTGGAAGTATAAAAACCCATCCGCTGGTGCATCACCGAATACAGGTCTTTCGCCACACCGGGATGTCCTTCTTTAGTAGTCCCATCGGGGATTTTATATTGAGGAAAAACCACCGTGGGTTTCGACCATGTTTCGCCATCCTTCGAGGTTATGAGCAGGGTTTGGCCTGGCGGCACGCTTTCGCCTACCTTATCGCTCAGGTATTCAACATAAAATGTATTATTCCAGTAAGCCAGCATGGGGGCATGGTTATAGGTAAAGCCATAACCGTCGGCCAGTTCAGGATGCTTCCGGTTGGCCCGGAAGATCTGCTTACTATGCACACCAATTACCGGCGTCAGTTGCCCATGATGATAATCGACATTGGCAACCGTATTACCGCTGTAATGCACGATATCCTGTGCCTTGGCAATCCCGGCCATCGATATAAAAAACAATATGATAATAAACTTATTCATGTTTAGCTTCCTTAGTTTGCCCGGCTGCCTGTAAAAGCTGCCCCAGCTGTTTTTTGGTGACTTTAAATATGGTACCATGCTTGTGCCCTACCGGTACGCTTACGCTATCGGCCAGATCTATAAAAGTTTTAAAGTCGGTTGTGCGCATAGCACCATATCTTTTTAAGCGGTACGAATCGTAATAAATAAGCCAACTGTTACCCGCCTTAGTCATGCTCGGGCCTTCGCTGTATGGTTCCGTAAATCTTGGTGTATAATTGCTGTAAGGCCCTAAAGGATTGTTGCTAAATGCTACCAAGATGTTACGATTGGGCCTTGTGTTATCCTTCATAACCAGCGCATAATCATCTTTTGCCCGCTTTACGATCTCCGCATCAATTACACTAAAGCCAGGATCAAGGAAAAGCTTTGAGGGACTAAACGTTTTAAAATCTTTGGTAGTAGCGTAGTAAAGGCGATGGTTATTATTCTCATCCTCCTGTCCTTTTGGAAACCTAAATGGAACAGTTGAGGCCCAAACAATAATGAAATATTTGTTCTCGTCATCATAAAACAACTCCGGTGCCCATGCATTCACCGCGGTAGGTTCATTGGCCATTACCTCAATATGTTGTTGTGCCGACCAGTGTATCAAATCCTTTGAACTGGCATAACCGATGCCTTTATCGTTTTTCCAGCCAGTCGTCCATACCAGATAATATGTACCATTGGGCCCCTGCACGATGGAAGGATCGCGCATGATCCTGGCATCGCCAACTTCAGGTTTAATAAAGATGTGGTCTATAGCGTTCCAGTGATAAGCGTCATAGCTATACAAAAAGCGCAAACCTTCATTGGCCGGCTCATGAAACGATGTAAAAAGGTACACGCTTTTACTTGCCCTGCATGAAAACATCAATGCAAGAGCTAATAATAAGCTGATATGTTTAATTGTCCTGTTCACTTATATCGCATCAATAATGAGCACCCAGTCGTTACCGTTTGATATTTTGCCGGGCGGTTTAAATTTGATTGTTTTGGCTTTCGCGAATGTGCCGATAGCTGTAATTTGTCCGTTACGGGGATTAAACCAGGAAGCTTTGAGCTTTGTACCTTCCAGTTTATCCGTTTTTACATTGATTTCCCTGCCAGTATAGGTATATACAAAGGCGTAGTTTGTGCCACGGGTAGCGATGAGCCTGTTATACTTTTCGCCGTTATTACCGGCAATTAATGACTGATCCGGTATGCGATCAAGATACGGGCGCGAAAGCATCAGCTTTTTCAGGTAAACCATCTGTTTTGCACCGGGATCGTTAACCGAATTATACCAATAGCCTTTCGAGCCATATGCGCTGCCTTTATCTGTTGGTTTGTGCATTTGCATCACGTCATTATCGCCATAAGTATAACCACAGGCCCCGGCAAAAACCGACCAGTAGCCATAGCGCCTTACATCCGCAGCCGTCCAGCGGGGTAGTTTGATATTATGTAATCCGTAAGGGATTTTTTCGTACGATGGCTCGGCATCAAGCGTTGGTTTTACGGGTGATAGATTGTAATCCGTTTCCACATAGCGCCAGTTGTCTTCACCATATTTTAAATCTTTTTTTGAAGTATCCTGCGCATAAGTACGATGGCCGGACTGAAAGCAATTGAAATCTAACCAGCTTTCGTTATGAAACCATTTTGATGATTGTGTTCGTCCCCGCGGGTGGTAGGTAATGAGATGTGAGCCGTCCAAATCATGCAAAGTATTACCAATAGAGTTCCAGGTTTTCCCAGAATCTGAACCGGCAATATCACCACCATTCATCCAAATCACATTTGATCGTTCACGGTATCTTTTGGCTAAAAATCCGGCATACACTTTCGCTTTTTCAGCACCAATGTGGTTCTCTTTTACAACCGATCCCCAAACGGGTACGAGCGCCACGTACAAACCTTTTTCGGCAGCCTTGGTAATGATCCAGTCGATATGGTCCCAGTAATCATACGCCTTTCCCTTACCGAAAGTGTTGCCGGGAGTTATTTTAGGTTGAGCGATATTTTTATTGTTCAGGGCCGAATCGCCATAGGCATTGGTTTCCTTGATGCTATGCACCACCATCACCTGGATCACATTAAAGCCCTGCTTGGCGCGAGTATCAAGGTATTGTTCGGCTTCTTCCCTTTTTAATTTAGAGAATAGCAGCCAACCGGTATCGCCTAACCAGAAAAAAGGCTTATCGCCGGCCATAAAGTAGCGATGGTTGGTGGATATGCTTAAACGCGGTATAGTTGTTTCATTGCTTTTAAATGCAAAAAACAAACAGGCAATGGCAATTAATATGGTGGCTTTTTTAAGCATAATATAGTAACGATAGCATTTTTTAAAGTTCCCCTCTTGAGAGAGGGGGCGCGTTGGGTTGAGTGATGGCAGGGGTGTGTTTGATCCGCGTTCATTATCGCTTTAATAAACACACCCCCCCGCCCCTCTCAAGAGGGGAATCGCACTGCCCTATGCCCGCTTTTTTATTCTTTTATGTATTTTTTCAAATCATTTAATTACGGCTCAGCCACAAAATAGCAACCCCGTTCCCCTGTCCTTTAATTTCTGTGTTAGCGGCACCTTTTATCGTTTCTTCACCACGCAAGAGTTCGCCGGTTTTTGGATCGATCCATTGTGCTTTGTAACTGATACCAGCCGATAGATCAAGATGGACCTCACCGCTATTGCTGTAAATAATATATCCTTTTGACGATGCCAGCCCCCATTGATCTTTTGGCGAACCGGGCAACGCAATGGGTTTCATACCGCTTGCATCAGTTAGGAAAGCTTTATTGGTACCTGCAGGCAGCACGGGTAATGATCCCCCAGCCATAAATACCGCCCAGCCGAAACGGTCATAATCATCGGCAGAAAACAATACCGCTTTATCAGGATATTTAGTATGATATTCATGTACCGCCCGGTAAACCTGTTCAAATGATGCAGCCTTGGGTTTAAAGATCCGGGCTTGCTGGCGTGGTGCCAGGCTTTGGCCACCAATGGGTGCATAAGCCGTTCCGTTGGCCTGGTAATACCAATAACGGATGTCGATCACGTTGATAACCGAAGCAGTTGCCGGATCGGCAAGGATGGCGTCCTGTACATCCTTGGTCGCGCTTAAGCCAATAAACTGTTTCTTTTTATGCGTTGCTTCCCATTGCTTAATAGTTTCAACCCAAAACTTCATAAAATGCAGCGGACCGGTGAATTCCGCCCCGATTTGCTGGATTATTCCGGTGTTACCGGCAAAGTTGTCCATACATTTATTGATGTACGCAATGTGAAGCTTGCGCCTTGATGGATCGTTTTCGTCATAAAACTGCTCGGCCATAAACTGGCGCTTGTCACCGGCGTAAGGTACAGGCTCGGGGAAACCGGTGCCGTTAATATTGTTTGCTGTGCGCCATGGAAAATCGGTATAATGCGCACCAGCCTCAATGATGTTGTGCTGAAAATAGTTTTGATGAATCAGCACCAGGCCTTTCTGATCGGCCAGGTCGGCAAATTGTTTCAGGCGGTCCCAATACCAGGTATTGTATTTGGTCAAATCATATTTGCTTAAGCCATCGTAAGCCAGTTCCTTTCCGCTGCGTGCGAAGGGCAGCTCATAAAACGGGGCCCAAACATCGCCATCCATCCTGCGGATGCGCTCGTGATCATCGCGGCGGCGGTCATACCATAAACCGTAATTATGCTCAAAAACTACGACATTATCTTTCCGCATCCAATCAGTTACAGCGTTCAGGTCATCAGTTAAACCTGTACCGGTTTGGCCGGGTACCCAGCGGGTGATGGCCGGTTTGGCTTCCTTTTCGGTATAATCAGGATGAACGGTGCCGCTCCACCATGGGGTTTCAAAATGCCTGCCTGTTAATACCACATTACCACGGGTTAACCAGCCGTTGGTAACAACCATTTTGGGAGCTAACGCAGCAGTTGCAGCAGTTTTGTATCCTATTTCATCAATAATTTTTGCATTTGCAGATGAAGTATTAATCGAATTTCTTTTAGGTGCTTGATCTATCCAGTTGCTGATAGTTACCGCAGGTTTCCGGGCAGCGGCCATCAGCTCAGCAGCCTGTTCAACCGTCGGGCTGCTTGATGGTTCGGTAGCCGGATACAAGATCCCGGCCTGTTTAGTTACGTCTTTATTCAGTCGGTTAGCTAATTGCGTGTAGTAAAAACTTCTTGGGCTTATGGTGCTGTTTGATGTACTCCAGTATCCATCACCGGCAAATTGTGCCCAGGTGCCAAAAGCCCAGTTTTGAGCGGTTGGAGGTTGATAGCAATCAACACGGGCGGCAGTACAATTCCAAAACAAACTATTAGCGGCGCTCCATCCGGCGCCTTGTCCGTCCTGCCCCCGGTTCATATAACTTAACGGTTGCCCATCTATATTGGCAATATCAAATAAAACACCAGATGCCCAGCTATCGATACCTCCGCTAAAGCTTAGCGAGCCTGCCGACATACATTGTACAAAAGCATTTGGTCCCGGCGCACAATATCCGGTAGCAAAATCATGAAAGCCCTGTTCAGAATATAAGCGCTGAAAAAGGTTTTGCCCGCCCATGGTTAAAAACGTGTTGCGGCGCTGCCCACCTATTTCAGAAATCGGTGCAAGTGACTTACAATCCTCAACCGTGATGCGGTTACCTGTTGGTGCAACAAATACTGCCGAACCTGCAAAATGTTCAAATGTTACCTGGCGTACCCAGGCATCACTCACGTTTTCCATGGTGATGGCCACCCAACGGTGGGCCTCGTCTTTAGCATTAGCTGTATTATATGCCGACTGTAGTTTTATATTTTCGACACCAACTTGTGCAATCCTGCCAGGCCATTGATAAGAAGCTATTAAGCCGCCTCCATAAGCCGAATCTAAAGCTGTTGTTAAAGGAGCATCAAGGGTTACCGCGTTGCCATCAACCGCAACCACTTTCCTATCCCAGTAAATATCACGCTCGCCGGGTTTCCAGGCTAAAGCAGTCAAGTCACCTCCAAAATGGTCAGTTTTTATTGTATTGATCCATGCCTGCGTACTTGGGCGGTGGATCAAAACCATGTCGCCGGTTTTAATACCTGCGCCATCGGCAATGTGCAGGGTATTGGCATTTACCGGCACATAAGCGTCGGTAATTTTAATTTCTTTAGATGTTTGCCGGTCACTTTTTCCGGTAATATGAATAAAAGTTTCCCTGTCGGTTCCGGCTGCAAATAATACAGTACCATTGGCAGCCATCCCGCTTCCCCGTAAAACAACGCCCGAAGCCTTAATTTTTAGGTTGCCGTTTACCTGATACACGCCTTTATTGAGCAATACTGCTCCGCGGAAACCATCTTTATCGGCCGGCAAACCGGCCACGTAGTCTAAGGCAGCCTGGATCCTCAATGTACCGTCACCGGCCTTTAGGGGCACTACAACTTTTACAGGCACAAATGGGACCGGTTTTTCGGAAGCCATATACCCACAGTACGAATAATCGGGAATGCGGTCGCCGTTGGGAGCGACTGTGTAAACCAGTTTGCCGTTTTTGTCGGCAGCTACAGGCCGTTGCGGTTTAGGAGCTTTCTTTTTATCCTGCGCAAATAAGGGGGTATGCAAAAGCATCCCCCCAGTCATTAAACCAACCAAAAAATAAATCCTTATAAACCTCAATCCCCGCATTATAGCAGTTTTTTAAAATGTCATTCATTGCCGTTGGTTTTAACCAACGGTAACAGAAGCTAAAAAATCCCGGCTTTAGCCTAAATATGCAAGCTGCATTTGGGCTAAAGCCCTCTTTGTTCCCATTTAATTATTCCGTTGGTTAAAACCAACGGCAATAATCTTCTACAATGGCAGCCTTTATTTCAAAGCAGCCAGTTTCTTTTCGCCTTTGGCAGCTACCGTATTTAAATATACTTCGATATTGGTATAACCGCCACCATTTTTTGCAGGCAGCGCCGAATCGTTTTCGTCTTTAGGGTTTAAACCATGTGCCAGTTCCCAGGCATCAGGCAAACCATCATTGTCCGAATCTTTATAGGGCGTACCTTTATATTCAGGGTAACCGCCAACCTGCCATGGGGCAGTGATAATGCCAAGTTTGTACGAGTCTTTAGGCAGTTTACGCACTTTAAACTGGTAAGCGGTATCGGTTTCCATTTCCTTATAAGTGATTTTACCCGTGCGTACCTGTTCAGTGATGCGCACATCCACCGGGTCGCGTTTTGGCAATGTCGCGCCGGCGTTTGCGATGACAAATTTAAAGGCATCCTTTGCCGACATGATAGTTAACGGCGGCATAGGGAAAGGCTCGTTGGCTTTCATATAATCCTTGTACGGGCCTGCATCAGGTAACTCCTTACCGCCAGGTCCTTCAACCTGGATACCGCCGTTCCATGCATTTTTAGTAACTTCAGGATAACCTTCCATGATATTGCCTGAGGCGTAAACACGACCGAATACTTTTTCTTTCAACTTGCTCCTGCCCGATTCCGGTTTCAGGATGCGGTGGCCAACGGGCTCGTTTTTAGGTGTAACCGGCCCTGGTTTAAAGTAGTTATTGATCACGTTATAATTGGTGGTGTAATCGCCGCCGTCCATTGAGCGATGGTGCCAGTTAAATACGACGTTGTTTACAAAGTTGTAAACACCATTCCAACCAACTGATGGGTTACGGCCGGTATTATCGGCCCAAAGGTTACGCATCAATGAGCTGTTTTCGCCGCCTGTTGTTGAACCGAAAGCATGGTTCCAGTAGTCAAGCGATTCGGAATAGATACAGTTTTGGATAGTGATGTTCACAGTACCCAGTTTCTCTTCTTTCGAGCCATCGCCCGGATCAAACATGTGGCGGTACATGGAAAAATTTTCGTCCAAACCCCAGCTTGCAGATACGTGGTCGGCAATGATATTACCAACCGGGTTGCCGCCTAAAGCGTCATCACGGCGGCCAACATTGGTTTCGCCGCGGCGGAAACGCATATAGCGGATTACAACGTCATGCGTGTTCACCCAAAATGATTCGCCGGCAATACAAACACCGTCGCCCGGAGCAGTTTGCCCTTCAATACTGATATATGGCGCTCTTACAATGATCGGAGTTTTGATGCGGATGATACCCGCGACGTTAAATACTACGATGCGTGCGCCACCTTTTTCACAAGCCTCACGCAAAGTACCCGGGCCGCTATCCGCTAAACTGGTAACTACATATACCTTGCCGCCACGACCTCCAAAAGTAAATTTACCACCGCCTTCGGCACCTGGGAAAGCCGGGATCTTTGCCTGAGGCAGATCGGTTGGACGCGCAGCCCATGGTACATATACTTTTCCCCGGCGCTGATCGGCCTGTATTATAGGCAGGGCAACCGCCCATGCTGAATCTGAACGACGGGTAGCCTCTTTCATCAAAGCTTCACTTTCTGCTTTAACCTTCTCCGGTATCTCCGGGTATTGGGCAAAAGCCGGTTTAGCTAAACCCAATGCCGCTGCTACTAAAAATAAAGCTGTGTGTTTTTTCATATGCTATATAATGTATTCTCTTGTTAAAGTGGCGCACCCGCCGTTCAATTAATTGATTATTGAAGCGGATCAAACGGCCCGCCCCAGGTGTTGTTTTGCTGTAAATTGACATTGTTTAACAATGCAGCCGCGGGGATGCCGAAAAAGTAATCGCCCGCCTGAACCGCGATGGTATACGAATCCAAAGTTTTTGTTTTAACAGTGAACAATGTGCTGTACATATCATCTAAAGATGCCGCTGCGGAAGCATCACGTGTACCGGTGATATAATCTTTGCCGCTCGCGTTGTTGTTAAGCGTAACTGTAAGCCCCGTCCTCTTTTTACCATTCAACGTGCTTTCGAGCAGTTTACGGCGACGAAGGTCCCAGTACCGTTTACCTTCAAAAGCAAACTCAATTTTCCGCTCGTTCATGATAGCTGTAATCATCTGGTCAGGGCTCATACCTGCGTCTAAACCATACAGGTTATCGGTACCTGCCTCAATCCCTGCACGTTTCCTGATAGCGGCAATATTGGTATAACCGGTGGTTACATTACCCAATGCGGCGGCGCATTCTGCCTGGTTTAGTAAAACCTCGGCATAACGGATCTCCATCCAATCGGTACCTACATATGGTGCATTGGCTACACTAACGTTTGGATCGATAGCTTTACGCAGGTAAAATCCGGAATTTGTTGCTGATGCAGGTTCAGTAGTTTTAACGCCCGATCCATCTGCCTTATTGTAGTAAAAGTAGGTCCACAAACGGTATGAAGTGTTACTGTTTATAGGCCAGTTACAACCATTGTATGCTATAGTTTTGTTAAACCTTGGATCGCGGTTATCAAAAAACTTTGAATCGTCATAAGCATATTTTGCTGATGCTCCCGGAGCCTTACCGTCAAGCATTGGGTATGATTTTACAATATCCCAGGTAGGTTGGTTTGAACCACCTTTAGTACCTAAATAAGCCGGACGGGTTGCGTTATCATAAGTATTGTTATTTTGGTTTTGATCGCTTGTTGACGTGTTAAAACCGGTAACCAAAATAGCTTCAGGGTTGCTGCCACTTTCGGTAAACCACATGTTATCGTACGATGGGTTTAAACCGTAATTATTGGCGGTCAGGATCTGCATTGCCTTATCATTTGCATCAGCAGCGGTTTGCCAGCGTGCGACATCATTGCTTGGATTAAACTGAGGACTTGCATAGGTCAACAACACTCTGCCTTTAAATGAGGCAGCAGCTGCCGATGTGATCCTGCCGTAATCACTTCCGTTCCATTTTGCGGGCAGGTATTTGATACAGCTGTCGAGGTCGCTCACAATTTGTTTAAAGCACTCCGAAGTTTTGTTACGAGGCAATAAGGCCGCGTTTTTGGCATCCTGGCCAATGGCATCCAGCGGTTTTAATACCAGCGGAACACCACCGTATAGCCTTACCAGATCGAAATACCGGAAGGCCCTCCAAAAATAAGCCTGTGCTTTATACCTGTTTTTGGTAGAAGCCGGTAAAGTACTGGCATCAAGGTCCTGCAGGGTTTGGTTAATGTTACGGATACGGCCGTAGTTATTGGTGATGTTTACCGATGTACCGATATCACCAACGGTTTCAATAGTAACAGTTCCTTTTACAAAAGCGTTATCACTGTAAAATTCGTCGCACTTATCACCGCCGCCGCCTATAGCTCCGCCGGTGTCGCCAAACCAACCCGGCTGATTAGCAGTGTACAGGTAATTGATGTTTAATATAGCAACCGTTGAGTCATTAAATACCTGGCTTGGGGTGCTATGGGTAAGATCCTCTTTATCGAGCACCTTTTTACAGTTTGTAAACAGGGCTGATACGATCAAAGCTGCAAATATGGTTTTAAATAATTTCATGTCTTTCAAAGTTTAGAAGCCTAAGTTTAAACCAAAAGATACTGTACGTAAGTTCGGA
>Ga0105237_10001025_pt1 | contig 37594 bp, 27 predicted proteins | sample KBSC24metaG_FD_81520 | JGI IMG/M metagenome (GOLD analysis project Ga0105237, IMG submission 81520) | Corn rhizosphere microbial communities from Kellogg Biological Station, Michigan, USA - KBS C2-4 metaG | ecosystem: Host-associated > Plants > Roots > Rhizosphere > Soil | place: Michigan, USA...
CAGGCGCGTGCAATGCGATCCTGCTGGACGACGGCGGGCCCGCGGCCCTCAGCGCGATCACGCGCCGCCTGAAAACCGCGAGCGTGCTGCTGATCGCCGACGGCGCCGACATCGCGAGCGAGGGCCTGGTGTTCAGCGTACGGCGCGTCGACAAGAAGGTGCTGTTCGACCTGAACCTGGCCTCGGCGCGGCGCGCCCGTCTGCAGGTCAGCTCGAAGCTGATGCGCCTCGCGCGCGGGGTGATCGAATGAGACACGCCGTGTCAAGCTGTCGGCCGCGGGCCGGGTGCCGGGGGCGCTCGTGAACACGATGATGTCGGCGCTGATCGGCCAACGCCTCGGCGTGCGCCTGATGCGCGCGGCGCTGAAGGCCGCCGGCACGGCTTTGCTGGTGGCCGGACTGATCCTCGATACCTGCGCCTACTTCGGATTGCGCGCCGACCTGTTCGACAACGTCCGCGTGCAGGCGCGGGTCGCCGGGGACAACAGCTCTGCAGCGGTGATCTTCGGCGACACGAAGGCGGCGCGCGAGATGCTCGCGGGCTTCCAGGCCTCGCCCCGCATCATCGGCGCCACGCTCTTCAATGCCTCCGGCGCGGTGGTCGCGAGTTATGCGCCGCCGGCCCCGGGCGGCGCACCGCGCCCGCTCGCGCCACTGGCGGAGACGCGCCGATCGGAGACCGCCTGGTCAGCCGATTCGCTGGTCATCGTCGAGCCGATCCGGCAGGACGGCCACGACGTCGGCCGCATCGTGCTGGTGGCCAGCCTGGCGGCGCTGTACCAGCGCATGGCGACCTGCGTCGGCGTGACCCTGCTCGCCGCGCTGGCCGCCCTGCTGCTGGTCTACGGCCTGCTGCTGCGCATCCGCACCGAGATGGATGCCGCGGAGAACCGCCTCGACCGGCTCGCCTACTTCGACCCGGTCACCGACCTGCCGAACCGCCACGCCGCCAATGCGCGCATCCAGCAGATGATCGGCGAGGTCGAACACGGCGGAGCGGGCTTCGCGCTGATGCTGCTGGACCTGGACAACTTCAAGAACGTCAACGACACGCTGGGCCATGCGGCCGGCGACGAGCTGCTGCGCGCGCTCGCGGCGCGGCTGCGCGAAGCGCTCGGCCACGGCATCACCGCCTTCCGCTACGGCGGCGACGAGTTCCTGATCCTGGCCGAAGGCGCGAGCGAGCTGCCGCGGCTGCTGCGTGTCGGCCAGCTCGTGATGGCGGGGCTCGACGTGCCGCTGGTCGTCGGTCCGCACGAGCTGAGCGTGCGCGGCAGTGTCGGCATCGCTCAGTTCCCGCGCGACGCATCCGACGCCACTGGTCTGGTGCGCGCGGCCGATACCGCGATGTACGTCGCGAAGAGCCAGGGCAAGAACACCTTCGCGATCTTCGAGCCGCAGATGGACCACACGACGCAGCGCCGCTTGCGCATCGATGCGGAGCTGCGGCGTGCGGTCGAACGCGGCGAGCTGCGGCTGCACTACCAGCCGATCGTCGATCTCGCGAGCGAACGCACCGTCGGCGTCGAGGCGCTGCTGCGCTGGATGCATCCGTCGCTCGGCATGGTCTCTCCCGCCGAGTTCATCCCGGTGGCCGAAGACAGCGGCCAGATCGTCGAGATCGGCCAGTGGGTGCTGAACGCCGCATGCCGGCAGATGCAGGCCTGGCGCCGGCTCGGCCACACGGGGCTGTTCGTCGCGATCAACGTCTCCGGCCGCCAGATCAAGCGCGGCCTGATGGCGCAGGTGGAGCAGGCGCTGGCGGTCTCGGGGGTGGATCCGCGCAGCATCCAGCTCGAGATCACCGAGCACTCGATGGTCGAGGACGTCGAGGCCAACGTCGCGCAGCTCGCCGCGCTGCGCGAACGCGGCATCCGCATCGCGATCGACGACTTCGGCACCGGACTCTCGTCGCTCGCCTACCTGAAGCGCCTGCCGATCGACAAGCTGAAGATCGACCGCGCCTTCATCAAGGAGCTGCCGCACGACAGCGACGACGCGGCGATCGCGATGGCGGTGATCTCGATGGCCCGCGGGCTGGGGCTCAGCGTGGTCGCCGAGGGTGTCGAGACCGAGGCGCAGCGCGACCTGCTGCGCGCACTCGACTGCGACCACGCGCAGGGCTACCTCTACAGCCGGCCGGTGCCGGCGGAGTGCGTCACGAGCTTCCTCGAGCGGGCGGCGGTGGCCCAGGAAGAGGCGCGCTGGCCGGCGGTGACATCGGAGCTGGGGGCCTGGAAGGAGGAACTGGCGCTGTAATCACCCCTTTCATCCTCCCGCGCCGTATCAGGAGCTACCGCAACCCTGTGTCGCCGCCGCCGCCATGACAAATCGCCCCTGGTTCAACAAGCTCGCCACCGCGGCCGGACGCCGCTGCCTCGCTTTGGTCATCGGCGTGTTCCTGCCGATGTGCGCAGCGCAGGCGGCAGCATTCTCCCCCGCGGACGTGCCCACCCCGCTGAAAAGCTGGGTGCCCTGGGTCATGCAGGGGCACGAGATGCTGTCCTGCCCTCGCCGCGAAGCGCAGGAGAGCGCGGCGGTCTGCGTCTGGCCGTCGCGCCTCGAGCTGAAGGCGAGCGGCGGCGGCGCGAGCTTTCGCTTCGAGGTCACCGTCTATGGCGCGGCCGCCGCGGTCGAACTGCCCGGCGAAGCGGAACATTGGCCGCAACAGGTCGCGGCCGACGGCAAGCCGCAGCCGGTGACGAGCCGGGACGACCGACCGCTGGTCTACCTCGCCCCCGGCAGCCACGTCGTGACCGGCAGCCTGCCGTGGCCGGAGATGCCGCAAAGCCTGCAGCTGCCGCCGTCGGTGGGCCTGCTGCGGGTCGAGATCGATGGCGCGGCCGCCGTGGCCGATCTCGAAAGGACCGGCCGCCTGTGGCTCCGGCGCGGCCGCCAGGACGAAGCGGATGCCGGCAGCGATGCCTTGCAGATCCGCAGCTTCCGGCTGGTCGACGATTCGGTGCCGATGCGCGTGGCGACGCGCTACACGCTGGTCGTCTCGGGCAAGCCGCGCGAGATCGAACTCGATGCCGCACTGCTGCCGGGTTTCATTGCCGAGTCGCTGGACAGCCCCTTGCCGGCGCGACTGGACGAATCCGGCAAGCTCAGGCTGCAGCTGCGCGCAGGCACCTGGTCCATCGTCGTGCAGGGATACCGCCTCGCGGTCGTCAAGGCCTTGAGCCTGCCGGAACAGGCCGCTTCCGACGAAGAGATCTGGTCGCTGCTGCTGCACGGCGACGTGCGGCTGGTGCGCGTACAGGGGCCGTCGACGGTCGATCCGCAGCAGGCCGACGTGCCGGAGGCGTGGCGCGGCTACCCCGCGTATCGCATGCGCCGCGGCGAAACCCTGAGCTTCAACGAAATCCGCCGCGGCGCGGCGCCGCCGCCACCCGACAAGCTGTCGCTGGAGCGAACGCTCTGGCTCGACTTCCGCGGCGGCGGCTTCACCGTGCGCGACCGCATCGGCGGCGTCGTCAACAGCTCCTGGCGCATGGAATTGTCAGCGCCCGGCGAGCTGGGCCAGGTATCGCTGGCCGGGCTGCCGCAACCGGTCACGCGGCTGACACCCACCAGCCCTACCGGGGTCGAGGTGCGCCAGGGCACGGCGCGCATCGACGCCGTCAGCCGCATCGACAAGGCCGCCTGGACCTTGCCGGCCTCGGGCTGGCTGGCGGACTTCGACCGCCTGTCGGCCACGCTCGAACTTCCGCCGGGCTGGACCCTGCTGCATGTGCGCGGCGCCGACAGCGTCAGCTCGTCCTGGGTCGCGAACTGGACGCTGTGGGACTTCTTCTTCGTGCTGCTGAGTGCGCTGGCCGCCGGCAAGCTGCTGGGCTGGCGCGTCGGCGCGCTGCTCGGCAGCGCGCTGCTGTTGTGCTGGCAGCTCGACGGCGCCCCGCGGCTGATCTGGCTCGCGCTGCTGGCCTTGCTGGCCCTGACACGCGCCGTGCCGCCGGCCGCGGCGCTGCATCGCGTGATCTCGGCGGCGCGTGGGCTGTGCGTCGTCTTCCTCATGCTGCAGCTCGCGGCCTTTGGCGTCGAGCAGGTGCGGCTCGCGTGGCACCCGAATCTTGGCGCCGAGCCATGGAGCGTCTTTTCGGCGCGCCGCTTGCCGTCGCTCACGGCCGGTGAGGCGCCCGCCGATGCGAGAGACGAGGCCGAACAGGCTGCCGCCGCGCCGCTCGCGGCAGCACCCGCGCCATCGTCCGATCTGCTGTCGAAGCGGGCCCGGGTTGCCAAGGCGCTGCCCGAGCCGTCCGCGTCCGTGCAGCGGCTCGATCTGGTCGATCCGGACGCGAAGGTCCAGACCGGGCCCGGCCTGCCGCTGTGGAACTGGCAGAGCCACGTGCTCGGCTGGAAAGGACCGGTGCTGCGCGACCAGAGCATCGGGCTCGTGATGCTGCCGCCCGCCGGCACCGCGCTGCTGCGGCTCTCGGGCCTGGCACTGGCGCTGCTGTCGCTGGCCGTGCTGCTGGGGTTTCGACCGCGCCTGCCGCGATTCGGCCGTGGCGCAGCGATGCTGCTGCTGGCCATCGGCGCGGCGCTGGCCGCGCCCGACGATGCACGCGCGACCACGCCGCCTCCTGGGCCGGCGCCGGCCGAAGGCCTGCCCTCTTCGCAGTCCACCGCCACGCTCATGCCGCCGACGGTGGACGCGGCCCTGCTGGACGAACTTCGCCGCAGGCTGACCCACCCGGAGGACTGCAGCCCGGCCTGCGCCGGCCTGCCTCGCCTGCAGATCAGCGCCGAGGGCAGCCGGCTGACGCTGCGGCTGGAGGTGCATGCGCAGGCCACCACCTTGATTCCGCTGCCCGACCTGTCCGGCCCGCGCCGCCCCGATGCCGTGCTGCTGGAAGGCAAGCCCGCCGTCGTGCGCCGCGACGAATCCGGTGCCTTGTGGATGGCGGTGTCGCCCGGCGTCTGGCAGGTGCTGCTCAGCGCCGACATCGGCGCCGCCGACAGCGTGCAGCTGCTGATGCCGCTCGCGCCGCGGCGCATCGAGCTGAACTCCGCCGACTGGACCCTGCAAGGCCTGGACGCCCGCGGCCAGGCGGGGGGCGCGCTGAGCCTGGTGCGCAAGGTCGCGCAGCAACAGGCGACGCGGACGGGAGGCTCGGCGCAGAACGCGCTGCCGGTCTTCGTGCGCATCGAACGTGCGTTGCGGCTCGGAATTCACTGGACGGTGCAGACCACGGTCGCGCGCAGCGTGGCGGGCGGTGCGCCGGTGCTCGTGAAGGTGCCGCTGCTCGACGGCGAATCGGTGACCGACGCGGCGGTGCGCGTCGAGCAGGGCCAGGCGCTGATCAACCTCAGCGGCGATCAGCCGATCAGCTTCGAGAGCAGCCTGAAGGAGATGCCGGCCTTTCGCCTGAAGAGCCCGGCGGACTCGCGCCAACTCGAGGTCTGGTCGCTCGACGCCGGTCCGCAATGGCATGTGCGCCTCGGCGGCATCGCGGCGACTCAGCTGCAGAGCGCCGGCCTCTGGAAGCCGAGCTGGCAGCCGTGGCCGGGGGATGAAGTCAGCGTCGAGGTGTCGCGACCGGCCGGGGTGCCGGGGCAGACCCTGACGATCGACGAATCCGAGATCACCGTCGAGCCGGGCCAGCGCGCCACCGACGTCAGCGCGGCACTGAAGCTGCGCAGCAGCCAGGGCACCGACCATGTGTTCGATCTGCCGGCCGAAGCGCAGCTGCAGTCGGTACGGATCGACGGGCAGGAGCAGCGGCTGCAGGCGGACAAGGGCAAGCTCAGCGTGCCGATCGTGCCGGGTGCGCACCGGCTGGTGATCGCCTGGCGCGAAGCGCGCGGCATGGATGCGCGCTTCACGACCCCTTCGCTGAAGCTGGCGGCGCTGGGTGCCAACGACAGGCTGGTGCTGCGGGTGCCGCAAGACCGCGTCGTGCTGGCCCTGGGCGGCCCTGCGATGGGGCCGGCGGTGCTGTTCTGGGGCTTCCTGGCGGTGCTCGCACTCGGCGCCTGGGTGCTCGGGCGCACGCGCGTCACGCCGCTCGGCGGCTGGTCGTGGTTCTTCCTCGGACTCGGCTTCGCGCAGCATTCGGTCGCGATGGTGGCGGTCGTGTTCGGCCTGTTCTTCGCGCTGGCGGCCCGACGGCGCCAGTCCGCGTCGATGCGGCCGCGTCTGTTCAACCTGATCCAGGTCGGCCTCGTTCTCTGGGTGGTGGTCGCGGCGGTGTGCCTGTTCAACGCGCTCAGTCAAAGCCTGCTCGGCCTGCCGGATCTGATGATCGCCGGCAACGGCTCCAATGCGGCGGAACTGCGCTGGTATTCGGACCGCATCGACAACGCGACCGCCACGGCCTGGGTGCTGTCGATCCCGACCTGGGCCTATCGTGCCGCGGTGCTCGCCTGGGCGCTCTGGCTTGCGGCTTCGTTGCTGAAATGGCTGCCGTGGGGCTGGAGCTGCATCAGCGCCGGGGGCGGCTGGCGGCGGCGGCGCGCGCCGGCGCCGGCCGCGGAGGCGGCGTCCGAATAGTCACTGAAGATCCGAGGCCGCGCCGAGAACGCAGCGCAGCATCGGGCCATTGCCGCCCGTGGAGGCGGCCTGATCGGCGTCATCGGCCCAACTCAGGTTCAGCAACACCGATATCTCTTGCAGCAGCGACGTCAGGTCGACCGGCTTGCTGATGAACGCATCGGCGCCGGCGGTGATGCATTGCTCCCGCATCTCGGCCGTGGCGCTGGCCGAGACGGCCATGATGCGCACGCTCCGCAGCGCCGGAACCTGACGAATGCGCGCAATGACCTCCTGCCCGCCCCAGTCGGGCATGACGATGTCCATCAGGATCAGATCAGGCACGACGGCCTGCGCCTGGGCCAGGCCTTCACGGCCGCTGGACGCTTCGAACACCAGGAAGCCGAAGCGCCCGAGCACGTCCATCAGCACCGCCCGGTTGCCGCTCACGTCGTCGACGACCAGCACCTTCCTCTTCGGCCCGCGGTAGCCCGCCCTGGCCAGTTCGGGCGCGGACGTGCGCGCGGCGGCGGCACGACGCACTTCCGGGACGTCGAGTTCGACAATGAAGGAACTGCCTTCGCCCGGGCTGCTGCGGACCTGGATGTCGCTGCCCATCAGGCGCACGAACTCGCGGCTCGTGGCGAGGCCGAGTCCGGTGCCGGCGCTGCGGCGCCGCGTGTCGCCGACTTGCTCGAAGGGATTGAATATCCGGCCCGCTTGCTCGGGGGTCATGCCGACACCGGTGTCCCTGACCTCCACGCGCAAATGCGTCGGCCGCGTGAATCCCACATGCAGGCTCACCCGGCCGTGATCGGTGAACTTGACCGCGTTGTCCAGCAGGTTGAGCAGGACCTGGCGAAGCCGCGTGCCGTCGGCCCGGATGAAGGCGGGCAGGTCGTCGGCGAATTGGCAGACGAATTCCAGGTTCGGCTTCTGCTCGGCCTTGACGCGGATGATGTCTGCGATGACCTCGAGAAAGGCCGGCAGCTCGACATCGGTCGGGAACAGCTCCGCCTTGCCAGCCTCGATCTTCGCCAGGTCGAGGATGTCGTTGATCAGCGTCAGCAGATGCTCGCCGCTTTGACGGATCGTGGTGATGCCGGCGATCTGGCGCGAATTCAGGGACTCGTCGAGTTCGAGAATCTGCGAGAAGCCGAGAATGCCGTTCAGCGGAGTGCGCAAGTCGTGGCTCATGTTGGCCAGGAATGCACTCTTGGCGCGATTGGCGACCTCCGCCCTGTCCTTGGCGGCGGCCAGCTCGGCGGTGCGCCCCTTGACCAGTTCCTCGAGATGGTCACGGTGCTGTCTGAGGGCTTCCTCGATGCGCTTTCTTTCGGCGTTCTCGGCCCTCAGCGCATCGACGGCACGTGCCAGATCCGTCGTGCGTGCGGCGACCCGATGCTCGAGTTCGTCATGGGCCAGGCGCAGCGCCTCTTCGGCCTGGCTGCGCCCGATCGCATAGCGAATCGCGCGCATCAAGGTCGGGCTGTCGACCTGACCCTTGACGAGATAGTCCTGTGCGCCCAGCTGCAGGGCCTGCACCGCGACCTCCTCGTCGGTCAGGCCGCTCAGCACCACCAGCGTGGGCACCCTGCGCCCGTGCGCGAAAAGCAGACGCAAGGTCTCGAGTCCGGAACTGCCGGGCAAGCCGAGGTCGAGCAGGACGACATCGGCTCCGTCGACGCCCAGGCGTTCGATGCCGCTCGGAAGATCGTCGACCCAGGTCAACTCGAAGGCCAGACCCGTGGCGCGTGCGTCGTCGAGCATGTCGGCGAGCAGCCGAGCATCGCCCGGCTTGTCCTCGATCAGCAAGACCTTGATGAGCTGCGTCATCTAGCCCCCCGGAGGCAAGCGCACGACGGTCAACCAGAACTCTTCGATGGCTTGCACGATGCGATTGAACTGATGCAGATCGACCGGCTTGGTCACGTAGCAGTTCGCATTCAGGCGGTAGGCGCGAAGCACGTCCTCCTCGGCCTGCGATGTGGTCAGAACGACAACCGGAATGAGCCTCAGCGACTCGTCCGACTTGATCCTCGCCAACACCTCGCGGCCGTCCATCTTCGGCAGGTTCAGGTCGAGCAAGACGAGATCCGGCCGCGGCGCGTCCTGATAGGGAGGGCGGCGGTACAGGAAATCCAGCGCCGCCACGCCATCTTCGGCGACATGCAACCGGTTCAGCACCTTGCCGCCCTTCAGCGCCTCGCGCGTCAACCGCACGTCGCCAGGGTTGTCTTCGACCATCAGGATCTCGATGGCCCCGGGTACTTTCAGGCCTGTCATGGCGCGTCTCCTGATCGGCGCGAGTTGTCACATTCACTATAGACCTCGCCGCACCAGAACGGACGCGGGGCTTGCCTGAGGCGGTCACGACCGGTGCGCCTGGCGGCCGACGCGCCGCCCGCCCAGCGCTGCGCGATGGAGGGAGCCAGAAATCACGGGCCTCTTCGTCGACCAGATCAGAACTGACTCAAGTCGCCATAACTTACGTCCGAAGTTACAGGTCACAGGGACCGGGCGCGACGAGCCCAGCGGCAGTGGCAAGCCACGCCGGGGACGGATTGCACTCGGAGACCGATCGTGAATGCCTTCAACAACCTGAAGATCAGCGCTCGCCTGGGCCTCGCCTTTGCCGTCTGCGTGGCCGTGACCCTGGCGCTCACGGCCACGGCGAAGCTCGGGCTGAGCCACGTGCGCGAGGACGTTGACCTGATCAACAAGGACCGCTATGCCAAGGTCCGGCTGGTCACGGACATCAAGGACGACTTGAACGTCGTGGCCCTCTCGGCACACAAGCTGGTGATCGCCGGGAACCCGGCCGCGCGTGAAGACGACATCAAGGAGATCGACGCGACGCGTGCACGCATCGGCGAAACGTTCAAGAAGATCGACGCGATGCTCGTTAGCGAAGCGGCCAAAGCGGAACTGGCCAAGGTGCTGGCGGCGCGCCAGCGATTCCTGCGCGAGCTCGACCCGCTTCAACAGCTGGCACGCGGCGACGATCCTGACAGGCTGCATGCGCAGCTCGGCCAGCTTCGGCCGGTGCTGCTCGCGTACATGAAGGTCCTCGGGGACTATGCCGACTTGCAGGAGGAGCTGATGTTCAAGGCGGGCGAGGACGCGGGCCAGACCGTGGATCGGACGTCGACGATGCTGATCGTTGCGATGCTGATCGGCACCGCCGCGGCCGGCATGGCGGCCTGGCGCACCACGCTGTCGATCACGCGGCCGATCCATCGGGCGGTGCACGTGGCGCGCACCGTGGCCGCCGGCGACCTGACCTCGCGCATCGAGGTGACACGCCAGGACGAGACCGGGCATTTGCTCGAAGCGCTGAAGGTCATGAACAGCAGTCTGGCCGGCATCGTCCGCCAGGTTCGCCAGAGCAGCGACAGCATCGCGACTGGCTCGAGCCAGATCGCGACCGGCAATCAGGACTTGTCGCAGCGCACCGAGGAGCAGGCGTCCAACCTGCAGCAGACCGCGGCCTCGATGGAGCAGCTGACGCGCACGGTGAAGAACAACGCCGACGCGGCGCGCCAGGCCGCGCAGCTCGCCGGTTCGGCCAGCGAAGTGGCCGCCAGGGGCGGCGCCATGGTCAGCCAGGTGGTGGAAACGATGGAACAGATCACCAATGCCAGCAACAGGATCGCCGACATCATCGGCGTCATCGACGGCATCGCGTTCCAGACCAACATCCTCGCGCTCAATGCCGCAGTCGAAGCGGCGCGCGCTGGCGAGCAGGGCCGCGGCTTCGCGGTGGTGGCGGCCGAAGTGCGCAGCCTCGCGCAGCGCAGCGCCCAGGCCGCCAAGGAGATCCAGCAGCTGATCAGCGACAGCGTCGGCACGGTCCGGACCGGCAGCCGCCTGGTCGCCGATGCAGGGGACACGATGAATGACATCGTGGCCCAGGTCAGGCGCGTGACCGACCTGATCGGCGAGATCAGTGCGGCCACGCTCGAGCAAAGCACCGGCATCGGCCAGGTCAGCGATGCGGTGATGCAGATCGACCAGGTGACGCAGCAGAACGCCGCACTCGTGGAGGAGTCGGCCGCCGCCGCCGAGAGCCTCAAGAAGCAGGCCCACCAGATGGTCGAGGCAGTCGCGAGCTTCAGGCTCGACTTGTCGCCCGCTCAGGGGCTACACCGCCAGCAGCTTGCCGCGGAAGGTGTAGCCGACGTTCGGCTCGGAATGCAGCGGCACCGTCGATGAGGTGGAGCGTTCGATGCGGCGGCGCAAGCGGTAGATCGCGGCATGCAGGAAGTTGTCGGCCTCGGTCCCTGCATCGCGGCCGAGGCGCTCGCACAGCGTGGCGCGAGTGACGGTGGCGCCGTCGGCCGCGACGAAGCACTCGACCAGCGCCAGATCGTTGTCACTCAGCTCGATGCGCGCGCCATCGGGTGCGATCACCTTGCGTGCGGCGCGATCGAGCCGCCACACCGCGGCTTGCGAACGGCTGGCCTCGACCCGCCGGTGAACCGCTTCGATCGCCAGCGCCACCTGCTCGAAGCGCACCGGCTTCATCAGGTACATGTCCGCGCCGGCTCGCAGCACCGACTCGAACACGTCCGACCCGACACGTCCTGACACCACCACGATGCCGGCCGGTCCCTTGCGCCGGATCAGCCGGATCAGGTCGACACCGTCCACGCCGGGCAGCATCAGGTCGACGACGTAGAAGTCGAACTCGTAGGCATCGCGTGCGGTCAGGAATTCGTCGCTGTCCGGAAAGACGCGAACACTGACGCCGCGCTGCGCCAGGAAGGCGCCGAGGTACTCGGCGTACTCGCGGTCATCGTCGATCACCGCGAGGGTCGAAGGAAGCATCGGCGGCGGATTGGAAGGCGGTTCGGTCACGGCACGTGCAGCAGGCGATCAGACCTCGACGCCTTGCGGAATGGACAGGCGCACGATGCTACCGTGCGGCATGTTCGGCAGGATCTCGACGCTGCCGTGATGCAGATCGGCCACCTTGCGCACGATGTACAGGCCGAGCCCGGCGCCGCTGACTGCACGCGGGTTGCCGCCGCGCGTGCCCTTGTCGAACACGCGCGGCAGCAGCTCCGCCGAGATCCCGTCGCCCGCGTCTTCCACCTCGAAAATCATCGCCAACGGGTCCTCCGAATCGTAGATGCGCAGCCGCACCGGCGAGCCGGGCGGGGAATAGGCGAGTGCATTGAACAGCAGGTTGCACAGTGCCAGGCGCATCAGCACCGGCTGCAGCTGCACGGTGCGGGTCTCGGTGAGCCACTCGATCACGACGCGGGGCCGGTCCGCCACCGCAATGTCGCGGAAAACCAGCCCGATCAGCGTATGCAGATCGGTGTTGGCCAGCACGTCGGTCGAGCCCGAGGTCAGCAGGGTCGCCCCGGCGAGCGCGTTGTTGAGCGTGCCGATGACGTGGTCGAGCACGTGCTGCGCACGCGCCAGCGGCGTGCGCACCCCCGTCCCGGCATCGCCGGTCGAGGCCGCGATGGCCAGCGACGCGCCCTCCAGCGCGGCCGAGGCGTTGTTCAGCGGCTGCCTGACCTCGTGGGCCAGCAGCCTCAGCATGTCCTCACGCTCGGCCAGCATCTGGTCGCGCTCCTCGAGCAGCCGGCGCAGCGCTTCCGACACGCCTTCGGCCTTCATGCGCACGGCCTTTTCGTTCGCCAGCTCGCGCGTACGCAGCAGCTCGCGCGTCACCGCCTCTTCGGCTTGGCGCCGCCCGATCGCATAGCGGATCGCGCGCAGCAACATGGCGCTGTCCACCTGCCCCTTGACGAGGTAGTCCTGCGCGCCCGACTGCAGCGCCCTGATCGCGATCTCCTCGTCGGTGAGGCCGCTGAGCACGACGAGCGGGGGCACCGGCTGCCCTCCGGCGAGCAGCCGCTGCAGCGTCGCCAGCCCCGAGCTCTCGGGCAGGCCGAGGTCCAGCAGAACGACGTCGACACCTCCGCCGAGCAAGCGGTCCTGGCCGGCGGACAGGTCGCTCACCCAGGTCAGCGTGCATTCCCAGCCCTTGGCCTGCGCCAGCATGCCGGCGATCATTCTCGCGTCGGCCGGGTTGTCCTCGATCAGCAGAACTTGCAGTGGCTGCGTCATGACTCGATCATCGTTGCAATTCGCGGCCCCTGAACTTCCTCACCAGCTCGAGCACGGCCCGCGGCTCGTACCGATCCGCCAATTCGTGCAGGCGCTGGGCAAAAGGCCCAAAGGGCGCGCCGAGGGCAGCCAGGTGATCCGCCTGGGCGCGAATATTCATCATGTCGCCTGTCTGGGCCAGCGAGTACAGGATCTCCAGTTCATCCGCCGGAGGAGGCACCAAGGTCTCCAGCTCTCCCGGCTGGGCCATCGCCTCCGCTGGCGCGGGCTCGGCAACCCAGGTCAAGTGCAGCAGCGACCCGATCTCGCGCAACAGCCTGTCCAGGTCGAGCGGCTTGGGAAGGAACGCGTCGGCGCCGCAGGCCAGGCTTCTTTGCTCGTCGGCCGTCGACGCACTGGCCGAGACGATGATGACCGGCAGACTCTCCAGCGACGGCAGCTGGCGCAGTCGCCGCGTCGTCTCGAGGCCATCCAGTCCCGGCATGATCATGTCCATCACGATCAAGTCCGGCCGCAGCGCCTGCACGAGTTGCAGGCAGGCCTCGCCACTGTCCGCCTCGATCGTCTTGAAGCCCAGCGGCGACAGGAAGGCGACCAGCAGTTGCCGGTTGGCTTCGATGTCGTCGACCAACAGCAGCGTGCGGCGCGCGCCGTGGTAGCTGTTGACGGACACCGCGTTCTGCACCGGCGGGCGTCGCGCCTCGATCGTGCCGGTCGGCAGGTCGAGCTCGAACCAGAAGCGACTGCCGCTGCCGGCGGCGCTCTCGACCTCGATGTCGCTGCCCATCAGCCGCACCAGCTGGCGACTGATCGACAAGCCCAGCCCGGTGCCGCCGAAGCGGCGCTGCACGTCGGCGGCCTGCTCGAAGGGCGCGAAGATGGTCTGCAGCTGCTCGCTCGGTATGCCGATGCCGCTGTCGCTGACCGTGAAGCGCAGCTGCACGCGATGGGCATCCCCGCTCAACGCGCGCACGTTCAGGCTCACCTGGCCCCGCTCGGTGAACTTCACGGCGTTGCTCAACAGATTCAGCAGCACCTGGCGCAGACGCTTCTCGTCGACGCACACGGCCTGCACCCGCTCGGGTCCGGCATCGAACTCGAACCTCAGCCCTTTCTCTTCGGCCTTGATCCTGATGATGTCGCCGAGGGCGTCCAGGAAGGCGGCAAGATCGAGCGGTTCCGGGTTCAGCTCGACCTTGCCGGCTTCGATCCTCGACAGATCGAGGATGTCGTTGATCAGCGTCAGCAGCTGCTCGGCACCTTGATGGATGATCTGCACGCCGCGCCTCTGCCCCGAGCTCAGCTGCCGGTCGGCCTGCAGGATTTGCGCGAAGCCGAGGATCGCGTTCAGCGGCGTGCGCAATTCGTGGCTCATCGTGGCCAGGAAGGTGCTCTTCGCCCGGCTGGCCACGACGGCCGCATCCTTCGCGCGCTGGGCGTCCGCGAACACCGTCTCCAGGTGCGCGATGGTCTGCGCCAGCCGCTGCGTCATCGTGTTGATGCTGGAAGCGAGGACGCCGATCTCGTCCTGCGACTCGACCGCCGCGCGGGCCGACAGATCGCCGGAGGCCACGCGCTCGGCCACGCCGGTCAGCCGCTGCACCGGGCCGACGATCTTGCGGCGGAACCCGAATGCCAAGGCCATGCCGAGCGCGACGGCCACCAGGCCGCCGACGAGGGTCTGCGAACGCGCTTCGCGCAAACGCTGCCGCGCGCGCGAGAGCTCGCCTTTCAACTGCGCCTGCTGGCCCGAGGTCACCTTGCTGAGCAGGCCGATCATGGCTTCGGCCTGCGGCGCGACCTCGGTGCGGTACAGGTACAGGTCTTCGTACGCGTGTTCGCCGTTGACGATGCCGACGATTTGCAGCGCGAGCTCCGCGACCTCGGCCCGGTCGCGGGCGATCGCATCCAGCCGGCTGCGCTGCTCGGCGGCGAAGTGCGCGCGCTTGGCCGAGAGGGCGTTCCAGATCGAGGCATTGGCGGCCAGCTGCGGGCCGTAGGCGAGCTTGAAGTTGAGTTCGCCCGAAGTGGCATACGCCATCAGGTTGGTCGTCATGGCATCGAACGAGGTCTGGAAGGCCAGCAGATCGCTCATCTGTCCGCGGCTCTCCGGCGTGAATTCACGCGTCCTCTGCCGGCTGATCGTCGCATCGATCTCGTTGAGGATCTGCACCCGCAGGGCCTGCAGGTCGACCCGCGCGATGCGCAGCGCCGGCCGGTTCTTCAGCGGATCATCGTGCAGGTCGAACAGTTGCTGAGGCAGCACCGCCCAGCGCGCATAGGTCTGCGCCAATGCGGCGACCCACCTGGCCTCCTCGGCCTCCGACCAGCTGCCGGACATGGCCTGCAGGGAGGCGAGGCTTTTTTCGAAGTCCTTCCGGGCAGCGTGGTACAGATTGACATCCACCGGGTCGCTGAGCACCAGGTAGCCGCGCACATGAAGCTGCATCTTCAGCAGACTGGCCTGCGCCTGTTCCGACGCGATCCATGCCGGCGCGCGGACCTCCTCGGTGAGATTGATGTCGTCGGTGGCGCTGCGCCCGGCCACCAGCGCGAGCAGGACGACCAGCAAGGTCACGGCCGCCAGCGCGGCGAAGGCGAGCATCAGTTTGCCGCCGACCCCCAGCACACTGAAGCGCCCAGCGCTTGCCCCGGTCATCGGCCCGCCTCAGTGATGCGCACCAGGGTATTCGCCGGGCGAATCACCCGAAGCTTCATTGCAAAACCAGCGACGTGCGGTACGCGCGTCGCTGCGCGTCGCGCCCGAGGCGCAAGGTGATCTCCTCGAAGGAAATCGCGGTGGCCTTCAACGCCGCCCGCGGGCTCACCTGGCCCCCGACGGCCTCCGCCAGATGCAGATTGAGGGCCTGCAAGTAGCTGTAGGTGCCGGGAATGCGCAGGTACGGCAGCTGCAGCGGATTGCTGAAGGTGTCGAAGTAGGCATGCAGATAGTCGCGCACGTCGGCCTCGTCCCAATGGGCCTTCAGGTAGTCCTCGATCTTCGCGTTGCCTTCGGGCGGCAGGAAGTGGAAACTGCGCCCCGGATCGAGACCGTCCCAGCCGCGCGCCGCGTACACGATGGACTTGTCCTTGGTCGCCATCAAGGCCAGCAGGTAGTAGGTGGCTTCAGGCACCTTCGAGTGCCTGGAGATCACCCCGGCCCAGGAGCCGCCCGTGGTGTTGCCGACGCGATCGAGCGACTTGCTCCTGATCCAGCTCCCTTGCGCGAGGCTGAAGTATTCCCTGCTGCCCGGCAGTTGGGCGACGCCGACCTTGCCCTTGACCTTGCTGCCCTGCTGCTGCGCCAGTGCACCGAGATCGCCCCAGCTGAAGGTGAGCGCGGCATGGCCGGCCAGAAAATAGTCCCAGCTCTTGCCCGACTCCCAGCCGAGCATCTCGCGCGGCCCGAACCGCACCAGATCGACGAGCACCTCGAGCGCGCGCACGTGGCCCGGGCTTTCGATCAACGGCTTCATGCTTCGAGGGTCGAACCAGTAGAGCTTGGGATTGGTCGGCCCGATCACGAATGGCGCCGACAGCGACATGTAGTGGAACATGCCCTGCGTGCCCGCCTTGAGCGCGAGGGTCAGGCCATGGCCGGCCACGCCGTCGCCGTTCAGGTCGCGCCCGTCGAAGTACGCGGCGATGTCGCGGAACTCGGCCCAGGTCCTCGGCACGTCGAGCGCGTACCCGTGCTGCTCCTGAAACGCCTTGCGGTGCCGCGGATCGGCCAGCAGGTCGCGGCGGTAGTACATCACCTGGCCGTCGTGGTCGTTGGCGACCATGTACTTCCTCCTGCCGTAGGACAGCAGCCGGCGCGGCGCGGGCAGCACCTCGTCGAGACTCCACTTCGGGAAGCGCGGGTCCTTGTAGTAGCGGTCGTAGGAGATCACGTAGTCGCCGGCCACGAGTTCGCCCAGCCACCATGCGCTGGCCAGCAGAGCGTCGTACTTGCCGAGTCCGTTGGCCACGTCGGAATAGAAGTAGTCAAACAGGTCCGCCGACGAGACCTGGACGATCCTCAGGCTCGCGCCGGTGGCGGCCTCGAACTCGTCCTTCAGCTCGAAGACCGGGACGGCGATCAGGCTCTTCGGCAGCAGGATCGTGACGGTCTGTCCGGCGAACGGGCAGTTGCCGGGCTGGCACGCCGGCATCAGCCGAGGCGGCTGGATGTCGCCCGGCTTGACCACGGTGACCGTCGAACTGCCGAATGGATTGGCATCGGGCACCGCCGGCACCGTTGCGATCGGTCCGGCCAGGCCGCCCGCCGCGAGGAATGGAATAGCCGACAGAAGTGCCAGCCTGCGAATTCCCACGAAACCTCGCTTCCCTCAGAGCCCGAGCGACGCCCGGTAGGCGCGCTTTTGCTGGTCGCGCCCGAGGCGAAGGGTGATCTCCTCGAAGTCGATCGCGGTCGCCTTGAGCGCCGCCGCCGGGCTCTGCTGACCGGCCGCGGCCTCTGCCAGGTGCACGTCGAGCGCCTGCCAATAGCTGTAGGCGCCGGGAATGCGCAAATAGGGAAACTGCAGCTTGTTGCTGAAGTTCTCGAAGTACGCATGGAGATAGTCCCGGACATCGACTTCGTTCCAGCCGGCATTCAAATAGGTCTCGATCTTCGCGCTGCCGTCAGGGGGCAGGAAATGGTAGGTCCGCCCCGGGTCGATCCCATCCCAGCCGCGCACCGCATAGACCTGCGATTTCTCCCTGGTCGCCATCAGCGCGAGCAGGTAGTAGGTCGCCTCCGGCACCTTGGAATACTTGGAAATCACTCCCGCCCACGAGCCCCCGGTGGTGTTGCCGACCAGATTGGGCTGCGCGGTCTTGACCCAATGGCGCCGCATCACGCCGTAGTACTCCATCGTGCCGGGCAGCGGCGCCGCGCCGATCTTGCCCTTGACCTTGCTGCCCTTCTCCTGGGCCAGGGCGCCCAGATCGCCCCAGGTGAAAGTGAGTGCTGCTCGCCCTACAAGGAAGTGATCCCAGCTCTGGCCGAGATCCCAGTTCAGCATGTCCTTCGGGCCGAACTGGACCAGGTCGACCAAAGCCTGGAGCGCCCGTACATGGCCCGGGCTCTCGATCAAGGGCTTCATGGTTGCCGGATCGAACCAATACATCGTCGGATTCTCCGGCCCGATCACGAACGGCGCGGAGAACGACATGAAATGGAACATGCCCTGGGCGCCGACCTTCAGATGCATCGACAGCCCGTGATCGGGCACGCCATCACCGCTGAGGTCCTTGCCGTTGAAGTATTCGGCCACGTCCCTGAACTGGGCCCAGGTCTTCGGCACGCCGAGCGGGTAGCCGTATCGCTTCGCGAACGCCGCCTGATGCTGCGGATTCTCGAGCAGATCGCGTCGGTAATACATGATCTGCCCGTCGTGATCGTTGGCCACCATGTACTTCTTGCCCGCATACGAAATCAGGCTGCGCGGGGCCGGCAACACGTCCTCGATGTTCCACTTCGGGAAGCGGCGATCCTTGTAGTACTTGTCGTACGAAACGATGTAGTCGCCGGCCACCAATTCGCCGAGCCACCAGGCGCCGGCATAGGCGGCATCGTATTTGCCGGTGCGGTTGGTCAGGTCGGAAATGAAATTGGGGAAGAGATCCTGATGGGACAGTTGAACGAGGTTGAGCCGGGCACCGGTGGCGGCCTCGAATTCAGGCTTCAATTCTCCCAGCGTCCCTCCATTGGCCTCCTTCACGATCAGCATCGTGACGCTCTGGCCGGCGAACGGGCAGTGGCCGGGCTGGCACGGCGGCACGACCACCGGCGGCAGGATGTCGCCCCTGCTCACGGTCGAGGTCTTGTAGGCCTCTCGTTTCGGGCTCTCGTCCTCTGCCGATGCCAGGGATGCGATCACCACGGCCAGCGCCGCCATCCATCGTGCCCGTCCGTTCATGGCCTGCTCCTTACTTGGGGGACCGGATCCATCACCCCTCGTGCCCGCGCAGCGGGATCGTGAACCTGAAAACCGATCCTGCCGACCGGCTCGATTCCACCCAGATGCGCCCGCCGTGGCGCTCGACGATCTTCTTGCACAGCGCGAGGCCGATGCCCGTGCCGGGATACTCGCGGCGGCCGTGCAGGCGCTGAAACAGCACGAAGATGCGCTCGAAGTACTCCGGGGCGATGCCGATGCCGTTGTCACGCACTGCGAAGCACCAGTCGGCACCCACCGGCTCGGCCTCGATGCGCACCCGCGGCCGCTCGGCACCGCGGAACTTGATCGCGTTGCCCAGCAGGTTCTGGAACAGATGGGCGAGCTGCGCAGCGTCTGCCATCACGACCGGCAGCGGGCCGTGCGTGATGCTTGCGCCGGTCTCGTTGATCGCCACTCGCAGGTCGGTGATCGCGGTGGCGACGACGGCCGCGCAATCGGTCGGCGCGAACGGTCGCGCCTTGGTGCCGACGCGCGAGTAGGCCAGCAGGTCGTTGATCAGCGTCTGCATGCGCTTGGCGCCATCGACCGCGAATCCGATGAATTCGTCGGCGTCCGCGTCGAGCTTGCCCCGGTAGCGCTCCGCCACCAATTGCAGGTAGCTGGCGACCATGCGCAGCGGCTCCTGCATGTCGTGCGACGCGACGTAGGCCAGCTGCTCCAACTCGGTGTTGGAGCGTTGCAGCGCCAGCTGGATCTGCTCGCGTGCCACGATCTCCTGCTGGAGCCGGGCGTTCTGCTGCTGCAATTGCTGGCGCAGCGCGTCGAGCGTCAACTGGGTGCCGATGCGTGCCAGCACCTCGGCGCCGTCGAGCGGCTTGGTCACGTAGTCGACCGCCCCGACCTCGAAGCCCATGATCTTGTCGGCCGTGTCGGTCAACGCCGACATGAAGATCACCGGGATGTCGCGCGTGCTGTCGCGGGCTTTCAAGCGCCGGCAGGTCTCGAAGCCGTCGACGCCGGGCATCAGCACGTCCAGCAGGATCAGGTTCGGTCGGACCAGTTCGGCGCGCTCGATGCCTTCTTCGCCGCCCTGCGCGACCACGGCGCGATACCCATGGCTTTCCAGATGCCGGCCCACCACCTCGAGGTTGGAAGGTATGTCGTCGACGATCAGGACCGTCTTTGTTCTGGATTCGGGTACTTCAAGCGAGCGCATTCGCACACCCCAACCACAAGACAAGGTCGAGTCTAAGTCGCTTGCAAGCCCCCGGGTCTTGCCGCGAACCCTGCTCTCGCGGCGGCGCGTCATCGCGCGTCGGGCCAAGGGCCGAATCGTGGGTGCAATGCAAAACGGGCCTGAAGGCCCGTTTTGCTTGGACATCTGGCGGAGAGAGCGTCCGTCCTCCGCCAAAGTCAGGCCGCGACAGGCCGGGTCAGTTTTCTGCGGCTGTCATAGAAGAAACCGGCCTTTGGAGGTGACTTGTCCGCACTTGTCAAAACCTGACTCGCGCCGTTCAAAGGGGGGTAGACTGGGGGGTAGGAAACTGCGGCGGACCGTTCTCATCCCATGTGCGCGACAAAGAAACTTCGAGGCCCCGAAGTCGCCCGGCTGACGAAGCCCGGGTACTACTCGGACGGCGGCAATCTGGTCCTGCAAGTGACCGGGACCGGCGCAAAGAGCTGGCTTTTTCGCTACCAGAACGCAGGCAGGAAACGCGAGATGGGCCTCGGCCCGCTTCACCTTGTCTCGCTCGCCGATGCCCGCGCAAGGGCGCTCGAATGCCAGATGCAGTTGCTGGCGGGTGATGACCCGATTGCCCTGCGCACGACCCATGCGAACGCGCGCCGCGCGGCGCTTGCGAAAGCCGTGACGTTCCGGCACTGCGCCGAGCGGTGCATCGAAGACAAGCGTCCTGAATGGAAGAACGCGAAGCATGCGGCGCAGTGGGGCAGCACGCTTGAAGCCTACGCCTACCCGCATATCGGGTCGCTCGATGTGCGGATCATCGATACCGCTCTCGTCCGCAGGTGTCTCGATCCGATCTGGACGACGAAGACCGAGACGGCGTCGCGGCTGCGCCAGCGCATCGAAACCGTTCTTGACTGGGCGAAGGTCCACGGCTACCGCGCAGGCGACAATCCGGCGGCCTGGCGCGGGCACCTGCAAGCGGTGATGCCCGCGCCGCAGAAGATCACCAGGGTCGAGAACCTTGCCGCCCTGCCCTATGCCCGCATGCCGGAATTCATGGCCGTATTGCGCAAGCGTCCCGGCATGGCCGCGTTGGCGCTTGAATTCACGATCAGAACGGCGTGCCGCACCGGCGAAGCGACCGGCGCGATGTGGCCGGAGATTGATCTCAAGGCCGGTCTGTGGACCATCCCGGCGGCGCGGATGAAGGCCGGTGTCGAACACACGGTGCCGCTCGATGCGGCAACGCTGGCGGTACTCGAACGTGCAAAGCCTTTTTCGGGCGGCAAGGGCTGGGTCTTCCCCGGCGCACGGCAGGGCCGCCCGTTGAGCAACATGGCCATGCTGGAACTGGTGCGCGGCATGGGCGCGAAGGACGCCGCAGGCGAAGCCGTCACCGTCCATGGATTTCGCTCGACGTTTCGGCAATGGGCGGCGGAATGCTCGACGCATCCGCGCGAAGTGGCCGAGCATGCCCTCGCCCACCGCCTGCCCGACAAGGTGGAAGCCGCCTATCAGCGCGGGACGATGCTGGAGAAGCGACGGGCGCTGATGAGCGATTGGGCACGCTACATCGACCGGGTCTGACGCGGACACGCTCGGGCCCTGGCGCGGCGCGACATGAAGTTTTTCAAGGGCGTCGCCGGTGGTTGCCCATTGATCCGCACTGCCGGGTGACGGCCTCCGCTTAATCGTGACCGTCACATATAATCAAGTCCATGAACACGCCAAAACGCGGCAGACCCCCAAAGCCTGAAGGCGCGGCGACCGCAGCCGAGCGCAAGCGGGCGCAACGGGCGCGCGATACCGCCGCTCTGTGGGCTGCTGGCGGGTCTATCGATGAGCTGACAACCTCAGCCCTCATTGAACACATCGCGAAGCTCATTCATGACGAACGACCGGGCACCCTCGGCGCGGTGTTGACGGAGCTGGGGCGTCGCGGTGGCGTGGCGGTCACGGCGCGTCCTTACGGCGCGCCGCCAGGCAAGCGCGTCAAATGGTGACAGTCACGATAAATCAGCGACCTTCGCCGTGTCTGAGATCACACGCGGCTTACGTCTTTGGCCGAACGATGACGGGGCCCTGCGGTCCCAACGACTCGGTCGGCCAAGGCATTCCCAAGTCATACGCAAAAACCGGCCTTAGAACGATAGTTTTGCGTATGACTTGGGAATGAGTGGCTGGGAGACCTCAGCCGCCGCCTGCTTAACCTCGCCCTCGCGCCGTGTGAAATCGGAGCGCTTGGCCGCCTGCGCCCGAGTGACTCTGGCTAACCGCGCGACAGATGAAAAGCTGTCTGCCGGGCGCGGCGATGCCGTATGAAAGCCGTGACCCTTGATGGCGGGCTGGAATCGATACGGTCAACCAAGGACAAAATGCTCTTAAGGATTGTAAAAAGCTTTTAATACGCCCTTAAGAGCGTTTTTTCTTGATTCAGACCCTCTGTCGTGGTATCAACAGGCGGACTGACCGTTTTCGCGATGGTGTGCCATGACCGCCCAGAACAAACTTGCGACCGCCCCCCCTACGCCGTTGAGCAAACGCTCAAGCGGCTGGGTGCAAATCTGCGTACAGCGCGCCTGCGGCGAAACCTCACGATTGGCGACATGGCTGCGAAGATTGGCACCGGGCAGCGCGCCGTGGCCGACGCCGAAAAGGGCAAGCCCTCGACGGGCATTGCCGTGTATGCGGCAATGCTGTGGGCGCTCGATCTCCTGGATCACATAGCCGACGTTGCAGCGCCGGAAAAGGACGAGGAAGGCCAGACCCTTGCATTGTCCCGCGAACGCGCCCGCGCACGGCCAAAGACGGGGCTGGACAATGACTTCTAACGTGCCAACCGAATGCTTCGTCTACATCACTCTTCCCGGTCAGACCCGTCCGGTGACAGCCGGGCGTTTTGTACTGAGCGCTGATCGACGAGGAACGCCGGAAGGGCGTTTCGTCTATGGCCGCAGCTACCTTGGGCGCCCGGATGCCGTCGCGCTCGATCCGGTCGAACTGAAACTATCAACCCGGACATACACCACGGCTGCGCTCGGCGGAGTCTTCGGCGCTTTGCGCGATGCAAGTCCGGACTACTGGGGCCGCCGCGTTATTCAGCGACATCTCGGCAAGGTGCAGCCTGGCGAGCTGGACTACCTGCTGTATTCGCCGGACGACCGCGCGGGCGCGCTGGGCTTCGGGCTCAACCAGATACCGCCTGCACCGAAACGCACGTTCAACCAGACCCTCGACCTGGCGCGCTTGCAAAGCATTGCAGATGCCATCGTTGCCGATGAAGAACTCCCGGCTGACGCAGCGCACGCCCAGATTGAAAACCTGATGCTGATCGGCACGTCGATGGGAGGGGCAAGGCCCAAGGCTGTGGTCGAAGACGAAGCCGGGCTGTGGATCGCCAAGTTCAACCGTCCTGACGATGCCTGGAACAGCGCGCGTGTTGAGCACGCCATGCTTGTGCTCGCGCGGGCCTGCGGGCTGACCACGGCAGAAAGCCGTGTTGTGAACATCGGGGGACGCGATGTCCTGCTGGTCAAGCGTTTCGATCGCGAGCGGACACCGGATGGATATCTCCGTGCCCGCATGGTCTCGGCCCTGACGTTGCTCCGCACCGAGGACACCTACCAGTCACGCGACAAATGGTCCTATGTGCTCCTGGCTGAAGAACTCCGGCGCGCCTGCGCCGAACCGGCGCAAAACGCCGCCGAGCTGTTTCGCCGCATGTGCTTCAACGCGCTGATTTCGAACATCGACGATCATCCGCGCAACCACGCCCTGATTGCGAAGGACGCGGCATGGAAGCTCTCACCGGCCTATGACTTGACCCCGGCAGTGCCAGTCAGCATGGAGCGGCGCGATCTGGCGATGGAGTGCGGCGATGCGGGCCGCTTCGCCAGTGCGGCCAACCTGTTGACGCAACGCGCTCGCTTCCTGCTGGAACGCGGCGAAGCCGCATCCATCGTCAGCGCCATGGAAGAGCGGGTCCGTGGAAATTGGTACGCCACGGCGCGTGATGCTGGCGTTTCGGAACGGGATTGCAGTCTGATCGCAACGGCATTCGCTTATCCGGGCTTTAGTCAAGGCAAGTCTGAAACCCTCTGAGGATGACGACATGAGCGAAAGTGCCATGAATGCCGCACTCCGCAAATTTGAAACGGTGGAGGCAAACCTCGTCAAGGCGGAGCGGCTTCTCGATGCCATACGCAACGCGATTCCAAAAGGCGTTGTTTTCGGGAGCAATCCTGACTATGAAAGCAACTGCCACCACTTTGAATCGATCTTCGAGGCGCTACCCAAAATAAAGGGATGGAAGCCGGAGATCCAGCTTATGGAACTGGACGAGATTGCGAAGAACAGATTCGACGTACAGGAGATCGGCGAGATCGAATTCATAATTTCTGTCGAGCAATCAATAGACGCGCCATTGAAGGCGCTGCGCCAATACAGGCTCAGATTCGACCGTATGCGCCGTGATCTTGTCCGTGACGCACTCAGGGAGCTCATTGCCAGCATTGATGAAAACCTTCGACTGCTTGCGGAGCCGTTGGACTCCTGGAGTCCGAGGGAGAAAATCACTCACGAACAGTTCGAGCTTTTGAAGCAGAACATTGCGCAGATCGGTGCGCTTATGGGCAGCAGCATCCCGAAGCCGCCGCGCTGGGGAGACATGAGCCGCCATATTCATTTCGGGCTCGCCGGAGATCTGGAGGACATTAATCAACATGACTGGCCTGCCGTAAAAGAAGGCCTTCGCAAGTCAATGTATGGCGAAAACGAACCTATTCCCTCTGACGTCGATGATCTGGATACCCTCGTCAGCGCAAAGCCCAGGGGACTGGTCGCAACCAAACTGAAGTGGGAGAAACTGACCGAGGAAGACTTTGAGAGACTGGTCTTTGCGTTGGTCGCGGTCGAGCCTGGATATGAGAACGCTGCATGGCTAACAAAAACGACGGCACCTGATCGCGGTCGCGATGTCTCCGTCTATCGCGTCCAGACCGATCCACTTGGCGGAACGACGCGGCAACGCGTCATCATCCAGTGCAAACACTGGCAATCCAGGAGTGTCGGCGCGGCGGAAATTGCGACGCTGCGCGAGCAGATGAAAACCTGGGAGCCCCCAAGGGTGGATGTTCATGTTATTGCTACGTCGGGTCGCTTCACGAGTGACGCAATTACCATTGTTGAACGGCAAAATCACTCCGACAGCGCACTACGAATAGAAATGTGGCCTGAGAGCCATCTGGAGCTTTTACTCGCGTCCAGACCGGCGCTCATCGCTGAATTCGGTTTGCGCTAGTAAACGGAGGAAGTGCGCCACCGGACCTTGTGAGGCAGACGGCAGGCCGTCGCCGCCTATCAACACGGCACATTACGCGCCTTAATGGCCGACTGGGATATTTTATTTACAAGCCGAGTTTCAGAGCGAAAACGCTAAACGTCGACGCCGCAGCTTTACGAGGTAGCGCTTGAATCGGAGTCAACTACCTACCGTTAGACCGCGCGGAAACGGCGAGGAATAGCGCGCCGACTCTCGGCTAACGTCGTTCATCTTAATGGCAGGAGATGAACTATGACTAGAGACTCAAGCGATGCGACCAGTCGGCCCAGCGTTCCGGGAGAAGCGTCAACGGACCGGAGCTCGAAAGAAAGCTTGGCCGGTCAGAGCAAATCCGAAGCAGTACATCAACAGAAGGCCGCGTCGCCGGATCAGCGCGTCCCGGAGCGCATGCGGAAACCGGCTGAATCGAAGTTTGATGCGCTGCGTCGCGAAGTAGCTGAAGGGCGGGAAACGTTGCGTCAAATGCAAAGAGACAGTTGGGACAGCGATGTGGCCGCAAAGCGCAGATACATCAGCGAAGAGTTCCCAAGGGCTGACCCTGCCACGCTGGGGCGCCCTCCGCTCGACGACGGTGACATCATGCGGAGGGCGCTGGCGTATGCGGATCGAGAGATTCCGCTGACGGACAGGGAAATGGATCGCCTGGCCGTCGCCATGGTCAAGCATCATAACGACTGGAACGAGGCTCTTCTGGACTTGCATTACCAGAATAAGTTTGGACTTCACCCGTGCCCGGAAGACTTCGACGAGGCGCACTCGCAAATCAAATCCTTGCCTGAACAAACCTCTGAATACAATATGATGCGTGAATCCGTTGACACGCTCAGTCAATCCAGGTCGCCGGATACCGAATCTGCCTCGCCCGAGGTCACTCCCAGCAAGAATCTTGCGGACGGCCCGGAGCGCGGTCGGTAGCCATCATTTCCGATCGGGGCGGATGTCTTTTTGTGAATCCTTATCCGCTGATCTTGCCCAGTGGCGGTCGCGGTCGCCGCCCTCACCAACACCGTTATCATCGAGATTGGTCGCACGACCGAAGTCGGCTCCGATGCCGGGCACATCGACCCAGCGGCGTTCCTTCGCCCGCTCAAACGCCTCAAGCAAGTCGTGCCGCTCTGGAATGGATTCACGGCGCGGCTCAATGAGATCGCGCAGCAACGGTATCGCCTGCGTCCCGTCGCGGTCGCGGATGCGCTGTTCCTTGCGCTGATCGCGGAGGAAAGCGGCGAGTTCGCGCCGCTCGACGCGCCGTATTGCGCCTTGCTGCCGGTCCAGTTCCTTCGCGTCCAGGGCAATGCGCCGTTCGAGGCTCACCCGCTCCTGCGCCTGACGGGTTCTGAGCTCATCCCGTTGTTTCCTGTAAGCCTCGATGCGCTGCGCATCCTGATGGCGATGCCAGGCCTTGCGCACCAGCGTGACGCCGGTGACGCGCCCGAGGAAAGCCGCCAGCCCTGTCGCCCGGTTTTCGTAGCGCCGGTCTTTGATGGCCTCCATCTCCCGGCGATGCCCGGATCGCAACTGGTCGCGCTCGGCCTTGTGCGTATGGTGCTGCGCCTGCCGGAGATGCTGTCGCTCCTGTACGCCCTCGACGACGGCCTGCTTGAGCTGTTCGCGCCGGTCCTCCTGCTGGTGTTTGAGGGCAGCAAGGTGGGTGGCGTAGTTCTCCTCGGAGAGCGAGGTTTCGATCAGGGCGCGGTGTTTCGCGACCAGGGCTTCCGCTTCCTCGACGCTGGGCAGGGACTCGGGCGGGTAGTCCTTCTCGAGAAAGGCGCGGATGTCCTTGGTGCGGACGGCCTTGTCGTCGATCAGTTTCGGCAAGGCATTCACGTTGCCGTAGAGGTCCACCAGCACATAGGGCCGCTTGCCGGTGGCAAGCATGTAGCCGCGTTCGCCGAGCGCCTGCACGAAAGACCGGGCGCTGTCGCGGTGACGCCAGGCCTCCGTGACTTGCCGGATATGGTCCTCCTTGGACAGTCCGGTCTCACGCTCCTGGACCTTTTCGTAGAGCGAGACCTGCCCGACCTGTCGCGACTTGTCGTAGCCCTTTGGCAGGCTCAGGCCGTGATCGCGGGCGAAGCCGCGCGTCACCCGCATCAGCTTGTCGTGGTCGAACGCCAGATGGACGGCCTTTTGCTGTTCGGCATCGATGCGCGACCAGATCACATGGCAATGCTCGCGCCCGTATTTGGTATGGAAGACGACAGCGCGCGGCTGGTCGGAAAGGCCGAGGGTCTGCTCGACCCGTCCGATGTAGTCCATGTACTGATCACGCGTGAGGGGTCCCTGCGCCGGGTCCGGATTGACGGAGAGGCTGTAGAGGTACTTGTCGCAGCGGGTCAGCGTTTCGGCCTGGACCTGCCATTCCCTGAACGCGCCATGAAGATCCCTGGCGATCGCCCCGCGCACGTTGGAGACCTCGACGATCTCGTTGTCATAGCTGTTGAGCAGATGGGTGGCGAGATCCTGGCCGCCGCCGCGCTGGGAAGCGAAGGGAATCATCGTTCCCGCCCCAGCGCGTCCATCAGGCAGGTGCGGATTGCGGTCAGTTCGTTCTGACACGCCTCCAGCGTCGCAGCGTGGGCTGCCGCATCGCCCGCCACGACATTGAAAGGACTGAGCCGGTCGCTGATCCGGGCCGCCTGCGACAGCAGCATGGCCGCCATCTGCTGATCGATCGGCGATGTCCGGCGGGCGCGCGGTGCCAGCAGGCCGAAGACGGCGCGGGTGATGAAGGCGTTGACACTCAGCCCGGAATTGAACACGCGGTCATGAAATTCCTCGCGCAGATGTTCTGGCGGGCGATACGAAACCGGGGCGTGGCGTCTCTTCCGGGACATGCTCCTCACAGTAAGCGGACGGCTCGCCTGTTTTCCGCGCGGCTTCCACGCCGGGTCCAGCATCGCATGCTGGTCGATGAGTTTCCAAAGGGAGAGCCGACATCTCCCTCTGGTCGAAGCCGGTGCCGAAACACCGGTCTGGGTCCAGGGGCACGAAGGCCCCTGGTCGTGGATGCAAGGGGCGCGACAGCCCTTTGCTCATGGTTTCCAAAGGAGCGCGAAGGCTCCTTGGTCGTGATGCAACGGCGAAGCGTTTGCCCCAGAGGTTCCACAGGAGACTGGAAGTCTCTTTGGCAAGGTGGGCGTGGTATTACCACGCACACCTTGTGGCTCCCTTCGGTCGCCATCTCTGGATTCAGATTGAGGGCGGGATGGTTAAGAAACCGTTGTGGCATGCGCGCGTGTGGGATTTGCGCATGCCTCTTTGCGGACTACCTGTCTGCGGAGACGAGATAGGGCTTGGCTCCAGAGTCTGACCGCCGGGTGATTTCGACGAGCTGCAAGTCTTCAGACGACAGGGGGCGCGGCTGAACTCTGGTCTTGCGCCGCGCTTTGCCCGCCTTGACCATCTGCCGATGGAGCGAGCGGGCATTGAAGTAGGTACCGCAGTGCCGGACAAGAATCAAGGTGAAGAACGCGAACATGCTGGCGTATACGACTGCGATCACGATGACGACGCCGTCGATCGCTCGCACGGTGTTCCAGTCGGCTTTCGTCACGGCGTTCACCGTCCAGACGAAGATGCCGATGCTGGTCAGTCCGGCAACCAAGGCGATGGTGGCGGCGACAAACAGCCGGAGGTGATCGGGACGGCGCAGTTTTCGGACGCGCGCGATATGGCCGGTTGCGATGAGGAAATCCCCGACACCGTGCAGCGTCTTCCAGTCGGCATCCGTGCCGCCGAGACGGCTGTGGCAGCGGATCATGGCTTCGTGACCGGTTGTGCGGTCAATCCCGGTCAGGGCGGCGAAGTTGGCCCGAACTAACTGTTCCTCGCCAAAGGCCTTTTGCCAGTCGGCGCTTCCCTTTTCCTTGAAGTAGGTCGCGCTCTCGATCCGCCGCTGTCTGGCCCGGTCCAGCCACCACGCCTGAAACCGCACCAATCCGGCCAGGGCCGCGCAAACGCTGGCGAGCACCCCCGCTCCGCTGGTCAGGATTTCCGTGGTGAACCAGGTCATGGCCGAAATCGTGAAGTCAAAGTCGGCGCACTCTATCCGATGGCAGGAAGGGGGAAGACAGTAGCTCGCCATCCAGCGGCTGATTTATGCTTTTCAGACCCATTCACCGCTCCGGTTTCGCCCTTAGAGTCGAATTTCAGGAAAGATCTTCCAGGACTCGCGCTACTCTGGATTTTGCGAAGTAGCCGAACTCATCAGTCTCGACAAAGTTCTTTCCGTGAACATTACATACAGGAATTGCGCCGAACTTCTCTCTGAAATCGAGCAAAAGGGCCCGCTCCAGTTTGTGCCACATTTTGACGCGTTGTCTCGGTTTGCACGTGACGGTACGCGCTTCAAACTCGGTCACGCCGTTGAGGCCAAGAATTCGCTTGGCTCTCGTCGCAACACTCTGGGCTATTCGAGATCCGCCGTTCTTTGTCGTGCCGATATAAACGATCCGGGATCGTCCCTCGGGGTAGTCGATTTTCTTGTTCGCGATCAAGACATAGACAAGCTTTTCATCCTTTAGGATGACCCGCCGGGCAATCAGTGCGGGCTCGCGCCTTAAAGAGATATTCGATCTGCGAATTGTCATGACTGTGGCGCTCTAACGCTTGCTCTGCGATGACCGGCTGGAGACCTACTCCTCCGCATGATGGGCTCAAGCTCTGCTGCCCCTGGCCTTCCTGCTTGCCGGGATTTTGGAGGTCCTTGCATAAGCGTTGTTGACGGCGATCTTGAGAAGTTCGACCTTGTACCCATACCCGCGCAGAATCTTTCGCGTGTTGTTCAGGTTCACGCGCGAAAAGAAGGGTAAATGCAATTCGTCGCCAACCGCGTCGCTGATGATGGCATAGACGATTGTGAACTGATCCTGACCAGGCTTCGCATCAACCTCGACCAGATCAACAAATGGCGCGACGAGGTGCCCGCGGACCTTATTCCTGAAATCGGAATCAATCTGGATCAATTGTCCGGAGACGAAGCCCTGCGAAAACAGGTGACTGAAGACGCTCGATTTGCCGTAGATTTTGACGTGCACGAGGTCTCGATTAATCGAAAACAAGTCACACACTTCGATCTGGCCGTGACCGCCGCCATGAGAGATGGGCTTTTTGTCGAGCAAGGCGTAGCGACCCGATTCCGCCTGAACAACGCTTTCGTTGTAGGCCCCTTCGCCGCCGCCCTGATATTCCGGAAAGGACAGCTTTGAATACGGGATCGCCGCAAAATCTGTGTCTGTCCTGGCAACAAAGTCTTTAGCGACATTGAACCATTTGCCGTCGTTCAGGATGAATTTGTTCGTACCGAGATCGACTTCGGCGTAGAGGCATTTGAAGACGGACCACGATTTGAAAACGCGGTTGTGATCGGCATCCGCACAATGAACCTCCCTTTCACGAAGCAGGTCGAGCGTTACCGGCTCTCCGTCCTTGATCGTCTTTCGGAACCCATCCCAGTTAATGTCTGGATGGAGTTCCTTGCGTCCGTAGGTGTACATGAATCCTTTGACGGTCGACCATTCAACGATTTCGGGAATGGCCAGCCACACGCCCTGGAAATCTCCGGCCTCCAGCTTGGTATTGAGCGCGGCCTCAAGCGTGGCAATGATTTCCGCGCTCTTGGTCATCGAGACGTTGTTGACCCATTGGTGGTCTTCCGCACTCAACTCGGACTCGAACTTTCTCCTGTATTCGTTCAGAAGAAACGGCAAGTCAGAAAGGTCCATTCTGACAGACACGGATAATGAATCACTGCCCGTCATCCTGTTGCCAAGGGCCGGATTCACAGGAGAACCGACGATGGCCTTGAGCAGGTCCTGTTCGATATCCAGACCGAATTGATCAGGGGTTGTTTCCTGCCCTGACTGAATCCGGGTATGGCTCTGGATTGCGTCCATGGATTGAACATCGACGCAGCGAAACGTTTTCGGGTCCACCGAATTCAGCGCGCAAAGGAGTCCGAAGCGCTCCTCGAATACGTCTGGCTTGACCAGAAACCTCCCGCCCTGGCCGAACGCGACGACAAAGCAGCGCCCCTGTGTTTCGATGAAGAGGGCCGCCGAAATGCCGGGAACGGCAAGAAGCCCCGGCTCAATGTGCGCCTCGAAGAGGAAGGCCCATTTCGGCGGGCGCGCCTCCGTCTTCCGGACAAAGAGTTGCCCGCTGCCATGTCCGGCGATTGGCACATCCACGGGAGGGCGGCAGGATTCCGTGTTCAGAACCTGAGCGCTTGTCGAATAGGCAGGTTTGATCAGGAAAATGTTGAGGTGATGAACCTTCTTTTCGTCGGCCACGATTTCTCCCGCAGCCGCTCGCGGGCAGCCCCAATGTTGCGCTCCTTAGTCTCGGTCATGCCGGGGGTCTTTTCGGATCGCCGAAAGTCACGGGGGGAATTTTCACGACTGGCACGTATCGCCATCTGCAACCCGAGATATGCCAGGGTGCTTATCTGTGCCATAGTCATCGGCGAGGTGCAGAAATGACGGGCATGGCAGACCCACAAGAGCAGGGTCAAGCGACTGACAACAAGAGCGAACCATCACGCGTCGTCGGCAGTGTTCGCAACATCGGCGAACCGCTCCGGTTTGCCAACGTCGAGGCGTTGGGCGGCTTCTCTATGGAAGCGGCAAAGCCCGGCCAGACGCTCCAGGTTTGCACGCAGCTGGCCCTCACCTCCGACGACCCCCTTTTTCACCGACTTGTCGAAAACCTCGCCGGGGTCGTCAATCACATGGCCCAGCAGGCAGGCATCGGCGTCCGTCTCAGCCGGGCCGACACGGTGCTCCTGGTCTACAAGGCGGACAAGACGGCAGAGCTGTGGCTCGACACGGCAGCAGTCAGTGTCCGCTGCGCCATCAAACGCGACATCGCTGCCGGAACCGCGGTGTTCGCGAACGACATCGCCGACGTGACCGGCATGGGCTTCCCGTGCGTCAACCTTGAGGCCACCGACAAAGTCGTGTGCATCTTCCGGCGGGACTGGCGCTTTGGTCTGGCCTTCGACTTCAATCCGGACGGCAAGCTAGATGTCGAAGCCTTCACCACCACCCTGGGCACGCTGTACCGGGAACTGCGCTATCGCCATCTGTACGAAGCGCTCGACGATCCGGTCATATTCGACCGGCTGGTGGCGACCGGCTGGTTCCCCTTTGCCGAGATCATCACCAGCGAGTTCCGGGACCTCCTGCGGCACTGCGAGGCCGGATTCGATGTGGCTGAAGTGGGGGCCACAGTGCTTGCGAAATTCGACGAAGCGCGGTTGCAGAGGATTTTCGAACGCTGGATCGCCAAGCCCCATTTCGCGGCGAAGGCGTCTTTGCTCAAGGCCGCCATTGATGCTTTTGCGAAGCAAGAGCCTGTGGCCGTCATCAAGATCGTGCTGACCGAGATCGAGGGCGTTCTGAACGATGCACACCGGGCGGCGAACGGTGGGCAAGGAGCGAAGCTGAAACCCCTGCTGGCGTTCGCAAAGGAATCCGCCAAACGGAAGGCCGGTGGACCAAACACCCTGCTCTTCCCGGCGGCCTTTGCGCAGTATCTTGAGGCTCACACCTTCGCGAAATTCGACCCTGTGGCCCAGACAGGCACGGCAGGCTCACGGCATGCGGTCGGCCACGGGGCGGCTGCGCAGGACAGCTACACGATGCCGCGGGCCTTGCAGGCGATCCTGACGCTGGACCAGATCGCCTTCTACACCTGACCCTCGGCGAGCCTCTCCCGGCCACGATGGCGAGGAAAGCGCGTGGAGGGTGCATACCGGCGCATGACAGGGTTGCCTCGTGTTCAACACGAGCGAGCGGATGTCATGGGAAAATTTGACGAAGACTTCATGCGGGATGTGCCGCGAGGGGATAGCACACGCTTTCTCCGGCAGCAGAGCGTGCCGCAGGCGCGGTGGATGCGGGTTGATGAGATCGCAGCCAGCGTTGCCCTTGCCTACGATCCCCGCAAGCCGGGCAGGAAGGTCCTGATCGGCGCGCTGGGTTCCAAGCTGATCGGCATCGAGGACAACCGCCATTTGCTGACTGTCGCCGGGTCACAGTCGGGCAAATCGGTCGGGCTGATTGGTAATCTTCACTTCTATCCGGGGAGCGTGCTGGCGACGGACCCGAAGGGTGAACTGGCGGGGATTACGGCCAAGCGCCGCGCCGCCATGGGTCAGCGCGTTTATGTGCTGGACCCGTTCGGCGCTGCGCCTGCATCGGTCAGGCAATGGCGGGCCGCATACAACCCGATGGACGTGCTTGCGCTGAACAGCCCGACGCTGATGGAAGACGCGGCCCTGATCGCCGAGGCCATGGTGATTCAGTCGGTTGATCCGAGAGAGCCGCACTGGGACGAAAGCGCGAAGAACTTTATTGAGGGCGTCATCGTTCACGTTGCGAGCGCGGACAGGCATGCGCATCGCCGGACCCTGGTGACGGTGCGCGAGCTTTTGAAGAAGGCGCTCTGGGTGGGGCCGCAGGAGGACGATGCCGACGACAAGAAGCCGAAATCCAAGCGCCGCCCCGTCCTGTTCCTGGAAATGATGGAGAACGCCGACGCGCTCGACAGCTCGCCCGAGACCGCCGATATCGGCAGCAAGGTCAGCGGCGCGGCGATGGGGTTTTACGGCAAGGGCGAGAACGAGATTGCGGGGGTGCTGTCCACCGTGGACCGGCACACGCAGTTTCTGGATTACACGGCGTTCCGGAGCATCCTCGGGCGGAGCGATTTCAGGCTGGAAGACCTGAAGACTGCGCCGGAAGGCATGAGCGTCTATCTCTGCTTTCCGGGGATGCGGATGGAGCTGTCAAAGCGCTGGCTGCGGATTTTCGTCAACCAGATGCTGAACGCGATGGAGAGCGAGAAGACGAAGCCCGACGTGCCAGTCCTAGCCTGCCTCGATGAGTTTCCGGTCCTTGGCTATATGAAGTCGCTGGAAATCGCCTCCGGGCTACTTGCCTCCTCGGGCGTAAAGCTCTGGGTCATCCTGCAGGACTGGTCGCAGGGGAAGGCGCTTTACGGCGAGCGCTGGGAAACATTCGCGGGCAATGCCGGAGTCATTCAGTTCTTCGCGAATAACGACCTGACGACGGCGGACTATATTTCGCGGCGTCTTGGCAAGACACCGGTCGAGGTCGCGCGTGTCGGCGAGGTGGCGCAGGATCAGCGCGATAAAGGCGTGCTGGGCCGGTCAGATTCCATCGAGCTGCATGACCTACTCGCCCCCGATGAAGTGATGCGGCAATTCGCGCGAGATGACCGGTTGCAGCGGCAGTTGGTTCTATGGGCCGGGCATCATCCGATGATGGTGCAGCGGGTGCAGTGGTACGACAAAAAGGGACCGCTTGCCGCCTTCCTGTGACTTCGCCCTGTCGAGCGTCGAGCGGGGACGAAAGGCGCGTGGCTGTGTTCGGGGCAGCGCTAAGACGCAGTGCTGCCTCCGCGGCCTGTGCCGGGTGGTAGCCATGCCGGTCTGCCCTCACGGCGCGCCTGCTGAATCTGCTTTCTTGTCAGGAGCCTTGCGACGGCATAGTCCCGCGCCCATTCAATCGCCAGATCGGATGCGTAGCGTCCAAGTCCGTCCTGCAACAGAAAGTCGCAGCGGCCTGCGGCGATAAGGAGCCGGAGGCATGCACGTGCGCCGGTGGCGGCAGCGTGATGCAAGGGCGTCATGCCGTATTCGTCCCGCGCGTTGATATCGGCTGGCCCGGCAAGCAGCGCCTGAAGCGTCTTTGCATCGTCCTCAATCGCCGCCTCGATCAGACGCCGGTCGTCGCCCTGCGGTGCCGGAAACGCAGTGCCTTGATGGGTGGTCAAACGCATGGCGGTTAGTGACGCGACCGGGGCGACGGCGAGGATGAGACCGGCTCGAACTTTCTGACGCCGCAATTGTCGGGCGTCAGCATGCCGCCCCGGAACGAAGGTTCGCGGAACACAGAGTCGCCGCGCCGCCACGGCATGCCGAGACGAACAAGGAATAGATCGCCGGACCCCTCGGGCGACACGCAGGGTTCGACCTGGACGTAGTTGACGCGGTCTTGCGGCGATCCCCCGCGCAAATAGACGTGGAGGAGGTTCATCCGCGTGGAGAAGAACGCGTAGCCCTTGCGCAGGCGCGTTTTCGAAACGTCCTTGACACCCTTGATCTGCGCCAGAGCCGTTTGCTCCAGCAGCCAGGTTTCCTCGACGGTGAAGAGCGGCTCGTCCGCCCGCTTCGTGAAGGTCAGCTCGATCTGCTCATCACCAAAGGTGAAGACAGAGCGGACGATGTAGGGGTCGGGCAGCTGGCCCATGCGCTTTCGACCCGCGTCAACACTGCTGGCCAGGTAGCTGTAGATGGCCAGCATCTCGCCCTGGTCCCCCAGATCGTCATTCAGTTCTTCGTCGCTCAGATACCCTTCGAAGATCAGAAAGACGCGCAGCGCATTGACACGATCGAACCACAGGCCTGCCTTGTTGACTGTGAACCGGCGCAGCCATTCTTCCGGGAATTTGAGCTTCCGTTGCCGGGTTAGCAACACAGGATCGAGCGTCGGGCAGTCCGCGATGCGCTCCATCACGATGCGCAGGGACAGCGGGTCAGTGCCAACGGCCTTGTCCGTCCGGTAGTTGTTCAGACGGGTGCGGATCTTGTCGGCCTTCCAGGCATCGTATTTGTTCTTCCGGTCGAGGGTCATCGGCGTGCGCTCCATCAATATGCAGGTCGGCTACCAGCGTGGAGCCAGTGTGGAAGACGCGTGCCGGAGTCGGCGACTCTGGCGGCACCAAGACTTCGGAGCCGCTCCATGCCAATGCGCACCACCACCTCCCCCCTTTCGGGTTCGCCCCGCACCACAGCGCGGAGCGACAAGGCGGGAAAGCCGATCTTCTCCATAACGACGCGCTCGCTGACGCCGGGACGCGCGAGGGTCGCGGACACCCTCACGACAACGATGTCCGCGCTGTGGGGCGTCCGTTGCGTTTTCGCGGTGCTGAATTGCCCGACCATTGGACTCACCGAGATCTGTGCTGGAGCCGTGATGTACGGTCTGGGCCATGTCGTGATCAGCGCGGCCATTACCTTCGCGCTTCGGACCAAGACCGAGATCACGATGACGACCAGCACGCTGAGCGTCCGGCACTGGGGCCATGGCCGCCCCTACGACCGGAACATGATTCAGGGCTTTGCGCTGCTGCATCACGACGGTGCGGAAGTCGAGCGTTTCAAGCAGGAGTTCGAAACGCGGCAGGCGGCGGCGAAGGGGAAGGTCATCCAGCCGACGCCCTACTACATGCGGTCGTTCCATGTCGTCGCCGTGCATGCCGGGCAGCGGGTCGACCTTCTGACCGTTTACGGGCAGAAGGAGGCCGCGGCGATTGCGGCGCGGCTGACGCTCTGCAACCAGTTGCTGAACGAAGCGATGGGCATGCGAACGGGGCCCGGCGTCGCGCAGAAGCCGGGGCGCGAATGGCACGGGTTGCCGGGCGGGGTGTCTCATGAATGATCTGGCCGGGGCCGCTGGATTGCTGGCGCTGATCGTCATCGTGGTGATCTTAATCGGCGGCGTGATGGGATTTGCGCGCTGGGCGGTATCCCGTCTGGTCAGCGGGGCGGTCTGGAGCGTGCGCGCCCTGCTCTGGCTGATCGCCGCCGGGTCGCGGTGGCTGGCCGGGGCGCTGCAAAGGGCAGCCACCTATGCGGCATTGATGGCGTGGCGGGCCTGCCGGGCCGTGTTCCGGAAAGCAGGCATCGTCCTTCGCGACAGCCTGTCCGGACTCGGCGCGGCCATCCGCGGCGGCTGGAAGGCCTCGTCGGCGGGCCGCGAGGAAAAGACGGCCGATCCGTCAAGCGAAGGCGAGGCGGAAAGCCCGGATGACGGTGCAGCGGGTGACGACACGCGCGACGCGCACAGCGAAGCCGAGGCGGCGTATCGGCAGGCCCTTGCGGTGATGGGCCTGACCGGCGTCGAGCCGCTCACCAATGCGCTGCTGCGGCAGCGCTATGGCGAGCTGATCCGCATCGTTCATCCGGGCAACGGCTTTCCCAGCAATGCCTTCGCGCAGCAGATCAACGCGGCGGTGATGACGATCAGGAAGGCGCATGGCTGGCGGTGAAGGCTCAGGCCTGCCCCTGCGTGTCGAGGGACCCGAGCCGGGCATCGAGCGCCTGCTTGATGGCAGGCGGCTCGACATGCACTTCGAACCGGGCGTCGCGGTAGAGACGCGCGGTGCGGGCCATGAATTTCCGGACCCATCTTCGGCGCATCGAGAAGGCTTTGGCCTGAAGCCGCTTGCCCGCGCCTTCGAGCATGTCATCGACCCAGCCGAAATGCGCCGCATGCCTGCCCTTGTCGACACAGAAGCCGAGCAGCACGCGCGACAGGGCCTTGGCAATGGCGCGTTCCTTGATGCCTGCGCGTTCCAGTTCGGCGACGACGGCGAGAAGACAGTCTTCGGCGCGTTTTCCGTCGGGGTCGCCCATCAACTCAATCAGGGCCTGGGGAAGTTTGTTCATTCTTTCCTCCTTTCTGGAGAGTGCCTCGTTCTCCTACGCGACCAAGGCGCGCGTTTGATCGAAGTCAGAGTGCAAGTCGTGGCGGTAGTAGGTGTCAGCGATTTCCTTGAGTTGCGGGACTAACGCGCAGGCCGAG
>Ga0105237_10001029_pt1 | contig 37572 bp, 37 predicted proteins | sample KBSC24metaG_FD_81520 | JGI IMG/M metagenome (GOLD analysis project Ga0105237, IMG submission 81520) | Corn rhizosphere microbial communities from Kellogg Biological Station, Michigan, USA - KBS C2-4 metaG | ecosystem: Host-associated > Plants > Roots > Rhizosphere > Soil | place: Michigan, USA...
ACGCAGTTCGTCAATTCGATCGCACTGGCGCAGGCCGCGCCGGGACCGAACATCCTCTTCGTCACGGTGATGGGCTGGCAGATCGGCGGCTTGACCGGCGCGCTGGCCACGACGCTCGGACTGTCGATGCCGGCGCTGGTGTTCCCGTTCGTCGTGTCGCGCCTTGGGCGATTGCCGCAGTTCGGGCGCTCGATGAAGGCGCTGCAGCGCGGCCTCGGCCCGGTCGCGATCGGCTTGATGGCCTCGACCTGCTTCCTGCTCGTGCGCGAGGCGCCGGGCGTGTGGAAAGGCGCCGCGATCATCGTCGCCAGCGTGCTGGTCTTGTCGCTGACGCGCGTGCCGCCGGTGCTGTTGATCTTCGGCGCCGGCGTGCTGGGGGCGTTCATTTCCTGGTAGGTCCAGCGAGCGCAGCGGCGCGCCGAAGCCTCTACGCCGACTCCCGGACCACGAGCGTATGAGGCAGGGTCGTCGACGGCGGCATTTCGCCCGAGATGCGCCGCAGCAGCAGCCGCATCGCATGCTCGCCGAGTTCGCGCCGCGGCTGGGCGATGGTGGTCAGTGACGGCTCGAAGATGCTGGCGAGCGGCACGTCGTCGAAGCCGACCACCGCCAGGTCGCCGGGCACCTGCCGTCCCGACGCCAGCGCCGCCTTGATCGCGCCGACCGCCAGCGTGTCGGACACCGCGAACACCGCGGTCGGCGGCTGATCGAGTGCGAGCAGCCGCCGCGTGGCCAGTTCGCCCAGCGGGTGGTCGATGCCGCCGACGATCTGGATGTACTCGGGCCGCTCCTGCAGTCCGGCCTCGTGCAACGCATCGCGATAGCCGTCTCGGCGCTGCTGCGCGTAGAGATAGCGTTCGTCGCTGTTGACCAGCGCGATGCGGCGGTGGCCCTTGGCCAGCAGGTACAGCACGGCGTCCTTCGCAGCCAGCCGGTGGTCGATGCTGACATAGGGGATCTGCCCGTCGGGCACGAACTCCGAACAGGCAACCCAGGGCAGCGAGCGGACTTCTTCGCTGACCATCTGCTGCGTGGTGTACGGGTCCATGCAGACCACGCCGTCGTAGAAATGTCGGGTCAGCATCTGCGCCACCGCCCGTTCGCGCGCTTCGCTCAGCCCGGTGTCGCAAAGCAGCAGCTCGTAGTCGTGCTGGCGCGCGGAAGCGCCCAGCCCGCGCACGATCTCTGCGTAATAGGGGTTCGAGAAGTCAGGCACGAGTGCCAGCACCATGCGAGTCCGGGCGGTGCGCAGGCTGCGTGCCGCGACCGTCACGCGGTAGTTCAGTGAACGCATCGCCGCCTCGACACGTTGGCGCGTGTCTTCGCGCACCGAAGGATGGCCATTCAGAACGCGGGAAACCGTCGCCGTGGAGACCCCGGCGGCCTTGGCGACATCAATGAATGCGACCATGAAACGCTCGTGAAACGAATCGTGTAATGCTATTGCATAGAACCTCGTTCAGTTCTCACTATTAGGTTTTCTACCATGCAATGTCACAATGCAATGGATTACATTGAATGCAACAAGAGGCTGGCGCCAGTAATCCCATCCAACGAGGAGACCGAGTCCATGAGCGAGACAATGCGTACGGCAGATTCGAGCGGCCGTGTCGAGGGTGAGAACGGGCCGCAGAGCGGCCCGGCTCGCCGGGGCTTTCTCAAGGGCGTTGCGGCTGCAGCCGCGACGGTCCCGACGCTGATGTCGGCGACACCCGCCTTGGCCCACGACGGCGGGTCGCGCGGCCGATCGATTCCGCGCGAGAACATCAGCATTCAGCTCTACACCTTGCGCGAGCTGGTCGCCCTCGAGCCGAAGCTGCAGGCGCTCGCCGAGCTCGGCTACCGCAAGGTCGAACACGCCGGCTTCGGCAATCTGACGGCGGCGCAATTCCGGGCAGCGCTGCAGCAGGCCGGCCTGCGCGCAAGCTCAGGACACCAGGCGATCCCGCAGCCCTGGAATGACACCGCCTGGTATCAGACGATCGCGGACGCCGTCGCGGTGGGGCAGCAATACATCATCACGCCGGCGAGCCCGATCACGTTCTTCCCGACCGACGGCGACCTGTCGAAGATCAGGGGGTTGACGACGGTCGCGGCGTGGCAGCAGTACGCCGAGGATCTGAATCGCGCCGGTGCGATCGCCCGCGCTGCTGGCCTGCGCTTCGGCTTCCACAATCACTTCTGGGAGTTCATCGGACTCGACGACGACACTCCGCGGGTCGGCTACGACATCCTGCTCGCCGAGACCGACCCGCGCCTCGTGCATTTCGAGGTCGATCTCTACTGGGCCTGGTTCGCGCATCGCGACCCAGTGCAATTGCTGGCCTACGCCGGCGACCGCATCCGCCAGTTCCACGTCAAGGACATGCGCTATGTCGACCACAAGGCGACGTTCGCCGACCCCGGCACCGGCGTGATCGACTTCGCGCGCATCTTCCGGGCGGCCGGCAAGACGAACGAACACGAATACATCGTCGAACGCGACGATGCCGGCGTGAATGCCTTGATGACGGCGAGGGTCGGCTTCGACTTCCTGAGCCGGCTCAAGGTCTAGGCGGTTCGAAGGGTCTGGCAGCGGGCTCGCGATCGCGCAGCGGGCCTATCTCAGCTTGACGACGACCTTGCCCTTGGCTCGTCCCCTTTCGACATAGGCCATGGCTTCGTTCGTCGATTCGAACGCGAAGACCCGGTCCACGACCGGGCGTATGGCCCCGGCATCCACGAGCGAGGTGATCTCGCGCAACTGCTGTCCGCTGGCTCGCATGAAGAGGAAGGAATACCTCAGGTCACGACGGGCCGCCCTTTTTCTGACTCCGGAACTCAGCAGGCGGACGATGAGGTTCACGACCCATGGCGCTCCGATGCTCTTAGCAAAAACGGGATCGGGCGGGCCGGAAATCGAGACGAGTGTGCCGCCGGGCTTCAGTACGCGCAGGGATTTCTCCAGCGCGGCGGCATCCTGGCTGTGCAGCACCACATCGTAGTTCTGCAGCACTTTCTCGAAATCATCTCGTCTGTAGTCGATGACGATGTCTGCCCCGAGACTCTTCACCAGGTCGATATTGGCGCTGCTCGTCGTGGTGGCGACGGTAGCCCCCAGATGCTTGGCCAGTTGAATGGCGAATGTTCCGACGCCGCCGGACCCCGCCTGGATGAAGACCTTCTGCCCCTTCTTCAGATTCGCCTTGTCGATCAGCGCCTGCCAGGCCGTCAGGCCGACCAGCGGGATCGAGGCCGCCTCTTCCATGCTGAGCGCCTTGGGCTTGATCGCCAGTGATTCTTCCTTGACCGCGATGTATTCGGCAAAGCTGCCGATGCGGAAGTCATCCGGCCGCGCATAGACCTCGTCACCTGGCCCGAATTGCCGCACGCGAGGTCCGACCTCGGCCACGACGCCGGCCACGTCGTGTCCCAGCACGAGCGGCAGGCGATAGGGCAGGATGAGCTTGAACTCGCCATCCCTGATCTTGGAGTCCAGCAGATTCACGCCGGCGGCGTGGACTTGGACCAGGACCTCGTCATCGCGTAATTCGGGCCTCGGCACGTCCGTCAGCCGCAATGCGCGCTTCTTTCCGTATCGATCGAGAACCAATGCCTTCATGCTTCTTCCTTGCTCCTGGCGCTACCAGGCTTGTGAACGACCCCGCATCAGACGCCAGCGTGGTAAATCGGCCCGCCGCCTGCGCTTCGAGCCGCAGGCCCGTTTGGAATGATACTTATCATATGAAAATGCGAACCAGCAGGCAGCCTCTGCGCATGGGTTCAGCGACCGGCGGGGAGCAGCCGCTTCAGCGCGGCCTCGCGCAGGCGGTCCGACAGAGCGGGCTCGTCGACCGCACGGGCCAGCAGCAAGGCGCCCACCATGGTGGCGATGGTCACCAGGGCTTGTTCGTGGGCGCCGGCTTGCCCCCAGTCAGGCGACTGGCGGGCGACCAGATCGATCATTTCCTTGATGTGCCGGGTGGTCACTCGGCGCACTTCGGGGGCCTGGCGCGGCGTCTCCGATCCCAGGGCCGCCAGGGGACATCCCCTCTCCGCATGCTCGACATGCTCCCTGGAGAGATAGGCGCAGAGCATGGATTCCAAGGCCCCCCGAGGGGCGCGCCGGCCACGGCGTCCGCTGCAGCGGCAGCAGACTCGGCACACGCCCGATCCGCAGCTTCCGCCAGCATGTCCTCGCGTGACGTGAAATGGGCATAGAAGGCGCCGTGCGTCAGGCCCGCCTCTCTCATGATGTCCGCGACGCCGGTGCCGTCATAGCCGCTGCGACGGATCGCCCGCGCGGCCGCGGACACGATGCGTTCGTGCGAGGCTTCCTTGGCCGCCGCTCTCGCGCTGGATGTCGTATTTCGCATGATGTTCATCATACATGATTACACAACCGCGCGAGGGCATGTCTGCCCGGTACAGGTTTGCAATTCCGATGCGCTCGCCAGTCTTGCCGGCTGCCGCATCCTCGCAATCGTCTCGCGTACCTTGGCCCGGCAAGCATCGAGATCGACGGACGTCGAGGACAGAAACAGCTCCATCACGCTACGGGGCATGGCAGATCCTCCAGTGCTCATTCGTTCGCACCGCGGATCCTAAGGTCCTCTTGGCGATGGACAGCTCCGGTCACCCGGAGCCGGACGCTCAGCGCCCGGTGGCCAGACGCACCCCCGTGTCGACGACGACCTCGCCGTCTTCCTTCGTGAAGTCGGGCAGCTTCGGCACCGGCAGCAGCGCCAGCACGGCCTCGGAGGGCCGGCAGAGCCTGGTGCCCAGCGGCGTCACGACGATCGGCCGATTGATCAGGATCGGGTGCTGCAGCATGAAGTCCAGCAACTGCTCGTCGCTCCACTTCGGATCAGCCAGCCCGAGTTCGGCATAGGGCGTGCCTTTCTCGCGCAGCACGCCGCGCACCGGCACGCCGATGGCATCGACCAGCGCGCGCAGCGTCGCCTTGTCCGGCGGCGTCTCGAGGTACTCGATGATCGTCGGCTGCAGGCCGGCGTGCCGGATCAACGCGAGCGTGTTGCGCGAGGTGCCGCAGGCGGGGTTGTGGTAAATCGTGATCTCAGACATGGCGGGACAGTGCGTCGGTGGGAGGGGATGCGGACGCTGCAGCGGCAGCTTCGCGGCTCAGCGCCCGGTTCACCAGCACGGCCGCGCCGGCGCCGAGCAGTTCGGCGAGCGCGAAGCCGGGCACGCTGGCCGGCGCGATGCCGGCGAAGGTGTCGCTGAACATGCGGCCGAGCGCCGCGGCGGGATTGGCGAACGAGGTCGACGCGGTGAACCAGTAGGCCGCGCCGATATAGGCCGCGACCATCGCGGCAACGCGGCCGGGCGGCGCCCGCAGGATCACCAGCACCAGACCGAAGGTCGCCACTGCTTCGGCGATCCGCTGGCCGGTGCCGGCCCGCAGCTTCGACGAGAACTGCAGCAGGCTCAGGTCGAACATCGCATGCGCCAGCCAGGCACCGAGGACGGCGCCGAGCAGCTGCGCGACGATGTAGGGCGCCAGCAGACCGCGCGGCAGCGCGCCGCGCGCGGCCATCACCAGCGAGACGGCCGGATTGAAATGCGCGCCGCTGATCGGGCCGAACACCTCGATCAGCACATACAGCCCGCCCACCGTGGCCAGCGCGTTGGCGAGCAGCGCGACCGCCGCGTTGCCGCCGGCCAGTCGCTCGGCCATGATGCCCGAGCCGATCACGACGGCCAGCAGCAGCGCGGTGCCGAGCGCCTCGGCGAAGACCTTGCGCACCTCAGCAGCAGGACGAGGCGGGCTTGACGGGGATGCCGACCGGCTTGCCGCGCGGCGCGGTGGCGCAGCAGGCCGCGGATTCGGCCGGCGCTGCCTCGCTGAAGACCGGGATGTTCCCGAGCGTGTGGAACTGTTCCCACGCGATCCCCTGGGGATCGGTGAGCCAATACTTGTCGCTGCGCGCGTAGCAGCAACTGGTCTCGCCTTCGTCGAGCAGCGTCATGTCGGCCGCGCGGGCGCGGTCCTTCAGCTCGGCGAGCTCCTCATCGCTGTCCGCCTGGATGCCCAGGTGGTCGACACCCGGCTTGCCGCCACGCGTCGAGATCGCGAAGTTGATGCGCGGATCGTCGAGCATCCACTTGGCGTAATCGACCTCGACGCGCGCGGGCTCGGCCGCGAAGAGCTTCGAGTAGAAGGCGATGCTCGCCTGCAGGTCCTCGACATGGGCATGGACGTGGAATCGTTTCATCGGGTTCTCCGGTGGATCAGCATGGGCAGGGGGAAGTCGCCGCAGTGACGGCGCAGGCCGAGCCCTGGCAGCAGTTCTCGGTCAGATAGCCTATGAGCGCGTTCATCCGCTCGTAGGCCGCGCGGTAGATCAGGTAGCGGCCGTCGCGCTCCTGGGTGACCAGCTCGGCATGCATCAGCTCCTTCAGGTGGAACGACAAGGTCGCCGGCGGGATGGCGAGCCCTTCCTGCATCGCACCGGGCGTCAGCCCGCTCGGGCCGGTGACTACCAGGGCCTTGAACACTTGCAGGCGCACCGGATGGGCCAGCGCCGCCAACGCTCGGACGATGTCGTTCTCTTCCATGTTTCCAGAATACTCGAATAGTTGGTGGCGCGCAAGCTGCTGAACGCCGGACCTGCGCTGCGGGTATCGTACGCGGCACCGCCAAGACCCGAGTGACGTTCGTGAACACTTCCCCATCGACCACGCCCTATCCGATCGGCATCCCCGGCACGCCTTGGGGCGCGGCTGAAAAGACCACCTGGCTCGGCCGCCAGCGGCTGCGGCGCAGCTATGCCACGGAGGTCGTCGCGCCGCTCGAGGCTCGCCTGCCCGCGCAGGCCGAACTCTTCCAGTACGGTGCTCTCGACTATGCACGCCTGGGGTGGGGCAGCTATCCGCTCTGTGCGGTGCGCAGCCGCGCGTGGAACCCGGATCGCCCCGTGGTGGTCGTCACCGGCGGCGTCCACGGCTACGAGACCAGCGGCGTGCAGGGGTGCCTGCAGTGGCTCGCGCAAGCGTTCGGCCGCCACACCGGGGCCATCAATCTGCTGGTGTTGCCGTGCATCAGCCCGTGGGGTTACGAGACCATCAATCGCTGGAATCCCGACGCGCTCGACCCGAATCGGCAGTTCAGGCAGGCCAGCCCCGCCGCCGAGTCGGCGCTGGCGATGGCTTGCGTGGCTGCCCAGTGCGGGCGGGTCGACCTGCATGTCGACCTGCACGAGACCACCGATACCGACAACAGCGAGTTCGGCCCCGCCAAGGCCGCACGCGACGGCGTGGCGTTCGACTGGCACGCCATCCCCGATGGCTTCTATCTGGTGGGCGACACGGAGCGGCCCGAGCCGGAATTCCAGCGTGCGCTGGTCGATGCCGTGCGCCGCGTGACCCGCATCGCCGAGGCCGACGAGCACGGCTGCCTCCTCGGCGAGGCGCTGCAGCAACCGGGTGTGATCAACTATGCCAAGCGCTCTCTCGGCTTGTGCGGCGGCATGACCGGCGCGCGCTTCGTGACCACCACCGAGGTCTATCCGGACAGCCCGACGGCGAGCCCGGCCGAGTGCAATGAGGCGCAGGTCGTGGCGGTCCAGGCGGCGATCGACTACCTGCAGCGCAGTTGAGCCCACGCGCGAACACCGCTCGCAACAATCCAGCCCCTCCCACGCGGACGCTAGACTTCCCCGATGCTCACATGCCCTCATTGCGGCGAGGACAACCCGGCGAAATTCAGGCTCTGCGGATACTGCGGCGGCGTGCTCTCCGCCGTCGCCGCGCTCGCGCCGCACGAAGTCAGGAAGACCGTCACGATCGTCTTTTGCGATCTGGTCGCGTTCACCGCGCTCGGCGAGCGCCTGGACCCTGAGGCGCTGCACGAGGTCAAGTCGAGCTACTTCGCCGCGATGCAATACGAGATCGCGCGCCACGGCGGCAAGATCGAGAAGTACATCGGCGATGCGCTGATGGCCGTCTTCGGCCTGCCGCGCGCGCACGAGGACGACGCCTTGCGGGCGGTGCGCGCCGCGTTCGGCATGCAGGCGGCGCTCACCCATCTCAACGAGGATCTGCAACGCCGCTACGGCGTCACGCTCGCCAATCGCACCGGCGTGAATACCGGCGAGGTGGTGGCGAACGACGATCCGTCCGCCGACCAGAAGCTGGCCACCGGCGACGCGGTGAACGTCGCCGCGCGGCTCGAACAGGCCGCACCGACGAACCAGATCTATCTCGGCGAGATCACCTATCGGCTGGTGCGCGATGCGGTCGAGGCCGAGCCGGTCGAGCCGCTCGAACTGAAGGGCAAGGCGCAGCGCGTGCCGGCGTTCCGCCTGGTCTCGGCGCAAGGCCTGGAAGGCAATCTGCGGCGGCAGGACACGCCGATCGTCGGCCGCGACGCCGAGCTGGCCGGCCTGCATGCGGCCTTCGTCGAGGCGGTGCAGCAGCGCACCATCCGCACGGTGACCGTCGTCGGCGACGCCGGTCTCGGCAAATCGCGCCTGGTGCACGAGCTGGTCGAGCGCGTCGGCAGCGGCGCGCGCGTGCTGCGCGGGCGCTGCCTGCCGTATGGCGACGGCATCACCTTCTGGCCGCTGCTGATGATGGTGCGCGAGGCGGCCGGCATGCTCGACACCGATTCGCCCGAAGCCGCCCAGGCCAAGCTGCTGCAGGCCGTGGGCGACGCCGACGTGGCGGACCGTCTCGCCTCGGCGGCCGGCCTGAGCGCGGCGACCTTTCCGCTGCGCGAGATCAACTGGGCGGCGCGCAAATTCCTCGAGCACGCGGCGGCTGGCGGGCCGGTGGTGGTGCTGGTGGACGACATCCATTGGGCCGAGACCGCGTTCCTCGAACTGCTGGAGCACGTGCAGCAATCGGTCGCCCAGGCGCCGATCCTGCTGCTCGCGACCGCGCGCCACGACCTGATCGAGGAGCGGCCCGACTGGGGCACCGGCCCGGGCACGTCGCGCGTGGTGCTGGCGCCGCTGAGCGACGATGCCTCGGCCCAGGTGGTGGCCAACCTGCTCGGCGCGGCCGCGCTGCCGCAGGACGTGGTCGCGCGCATCGTCGGCGCGGCCGAGGGCAATCCCTTGTACGCCGAGCAGATGCTGTCGATGCTGATCGACAGCGGTGCGCTGCGCCGCGAAGACGGGCTCTGGGTGCGCGCCGACGCGCATGCCGAGATCACGGTGCCGCCGACGATCCACGCGCTGCTCGAAGCGCGGCTCGACCGGCTCGGCCGCTCCGAGCGCGCGGCGGTGGAGCCGGCCTCGGTGATCGGGCTCGAATTCCCGCGCTCGGCGGCCGAATCGCTGGCGCCCGATGCGGTGCGCCCGGCGATGCCCGAACACCTGAGCACGCTCGAACGCAAGCAGTTCATCCGCCCGTCGCCGACGCCCGACGAGGAGGCCGCCTATCGCTTCCATCATCACCTGGTGCGCGACACCGTCTACAACGGGCTGCTGAAGCGCGCACGCGCGACGCTGCACATCGAGTTCGTGCGCTGGGCCGATCGGCTGTACGCCGGCCGCAACCGCATGCTCGAATTCGAGGAGATCCTTGGCTACCACCTGGAGCAGGCGCATCGCTACCTGCGCGAGCTGGGCGCGCTGGACAAGAGCGGCCACACGATCGGCGCCGATGGCGGGCAGCGGCTAGCGCGCGCGGCGCGGCGCGCCTTCGCGCGCGGAGACATGCATGCGGCGGACAACCTCTACGGCCGCGCGGTCGCGCTGTTCGAAGAATCGGACCTGCGGCGCCTCGCGCTGCTGCCGGAGTTCGCCGAGGTGCTGACCGAGCGCGGCGACTTCAGCCGCGCGCGCAGCGTGCTGGCCGAGGCGGCCGCCGCGGCCGAGCGGGCAGGGGACCGGCGCACCCAGGCCTCGGCCGCGCTGATCGGCATGCTGGCGCGTCTTTACAGCGGCGACGAAGCGGGTTGGGGCGAGGAGACATTGCGCATCGCCAACGACGCGATCCCCGGCCTCGAGTCCGAGCAGGCGCACGACGAGCTGGCGCTCGCCTGGCGCATGATCGGCTTCGTGCACGGCATTGCCGGGCGCTACGGGCTCAACGGCGTCGCGGTCGCGAAGTCGATGGCGCATGCGCGGCAGGCCGGCAACCAGCGCCTGGTCGCGCGCGGCGGCATGGCCTTCGCGACCAGCGCGCTGTTCGGATCGACGCCGGTCCCGGAAGCGATCGCGCAGTGCGAGCGCCTGCTCAGCGAGGGCCTGGGCGATCGGCAGGTCGAGAGCGTGATCGCCTGCAAGCTCGCCCAATTGCGCGCGATGAACGGCGAGTTCGAGGCGGCCCGCGCGACCTATCACCGCGCCCGTGCGGTGCTGCGCGATCTCGGTTCCGGCGTCAACGCCGCGGCCACCGGGCTCGACCTGCTGATGATCGAGACCCTGGCCGGCGATCTCGCCGCCGCCGAGCGCGGCGCGCGCGCAGATCACGACTACCTGTCGCGCCTGGGCGAAACCTTCTACCTGGCGACGATGGCCGCCCTGCTCGCGCGCGCGGTGCGCGACAGCGGCCGCGACGACGAGGCGCTGGCGCTGACCCGCTCCGCCGAAGAGTCGGCCTCCGCAGACGATATCGACGCCCAGGTGCTGTGGCGCGCAATCCGCGCGCCGATCGTCGCGCGGGCCGGCGACATCGCGCTCGCGCAGACGCTGGCCGAAGAGGCGCTCGCGCTCGCGCGCGATACCGAGGCGCCGCTGCTGCAGGCCGACACGCTGTGCGAGCTGGCGACGGTGCTCTCGCTTGCCGGCCGCGAGGCCGAAGCGAACGCCAGGCTGGATGAAGCCGTCGCTCTGTACCTCGCGAAGGGGGACCGGGTCTCCGCGGCACGCTGGCGCGCAGACGCCGCCTGATGCGTGGTCAGCCCTGGTAGCGCCCGTTGTCGATCGCCCAGATCTCGAACCACCAGTCGCCCTGGTCGATCAGCGGGGTCGGCGGGCACTTCGGGAAGGCCTTGCGCGACTTGATGCAGGGGCGGCCGGCCTGCGGCAGGCTGGGGTCGTCCGAACAATTGGGCACCGGCACGAAGCCGGCGCCCAGCACGTGTTCGTAGTAGATCACCGCGTTGTCGATGTTCGGCTTGCGGCTCCACCCGCCGTGGCGCGGGTCCTTGTCGTGGCCGCGGGTCCACTGGCCGTCCTTGCCGTGCGAACCGTGGTCGTCATCGTCGTCGTCATCGCCGGACGAAGCGATCGTCGAGACGTCGCGGCGCAGGGTGATCACCAGGTGGTTGAAGGTCCCCGGGATCGTCAGGCTCGAGATGTTGCAGGTCAGCAGATCCGCCGAGCAGGAGTTGGGATTGACCGATTCGCCGATCGTCGCGGTGGTCGCCGTGCCGGGCGGGATCGTCACCGTCGTGGTCCAGGGATCGGCCGTCGTCGCGCTCGGGGAACTGCCGGTCCCGGTGAACACCGTCGCGCCCGTTAGCGGCACGTAGCTGACGACGCCGTCGTCGCTCGGCGCTTCCAGGCTCGTCGTCGCCGAGGCCAGCAGCGGCGGATTGCAATGGGAGGCATCGTCGCCGACGATCGTCTTCGATGCGAAGGTGATCGAGGTGCCAGCCGTCGGCGTGGTGAACACCAGCGTGAACGACAGCTTCGCCCCGGGATTGATCGGCACGGGGATGCCGCATTGCACCGATGAACCATCGGTGCCGGCCGCGGTGCAAGGCGTCGGCAGGCCGCTGGAGGAGAAGAAGCGCGCAATGCCCGAGGTCGGCGCGACCGTCGTCTTGGCGCTGAACTGCACGTACTTCAGCGGCTGGCTGGTCGGATTGTTGATCGTGACGACGTAGGCGGCGTAGTTGGGCACGCCGGTGCGGCTCAGCGTCGCGGTGGCGGGCGTCGCGGTCGCGGTGACGCTGACCGGCGCCCAGTGGGCCCACGCCAGACCGAAGATGCCGAGGCAGGCGGCCAGGAACAAGCTAAGCGCTCGCGCGAATCTCATGCGGGTCTCCATGCGGTGACGGTCTGCCGAAGGCCTGGATCGAGACGGCAGGCGGGCGATCAGCAATCCGTCGATCATCGCGTCGGCGGCACGCGCGGACTAGCGGGTAGACCCAGGCAACAAGACTGCGGGATACCGCGATCGGGGGGGGTTTGTTCGCTAACCGCACGCAACTCTCGGTCAAGTCGAGTCAGCGCACGAGTCCCTTGTCTTGAATACCAGCTTGAGTACCGTCTGGCGCTCCATCCTGCGTCCAGGCCCGCCGCTTTCCGGCCGGCGCGTTGCTGTGCCAGTATCCGGCCACCCACCCAGCGGCCCTGCCGATGAAGGAGTTGCCTTGCCGCTCGCCCCCCTCCTGCCCAGTCTGGGCGCCTTGCCGACCTCACCGACCGACATCGCGGCCTGGGCCTGTGCCGGCGTGGCCGCGGGGCTGATCATCGTCGGCGCGTTCGTGCGCATGATGATTCCGCTGCGGGCGCTCGCGGTCGCCAGCAACCTCGGCTTCGCGCTCTACGGCGCGCTGCATCCTTCGTTCCTGATGCTGCTGCTGCATGCCGCGCTGCTCCCGATCAACATCTATCGCCTGGCCGAGATGATCCGCGTGACGCGGCGCGTCACGCAGGCGCGGGCCCAGCCCGACGTGTCGGGTCTCTGGCTGCGCGACTACATGCGCAGCGCGAAGCTCAAGCGCGGGCAGGTGTTGTTCCACAAGGGCGACGTGGCCGACCGGCTCTACCTGCTGGCCGAAGGCAGCATCGAGTTCGTCGAAATCCAGCGCCTGCTGCCGCCGGGGCAGATCTTCGGCGAGATCGCGCTCTTCAGCGCCGAGCGGCGGCGCGGCCTGACGGCCCGCTGCGTGCAGGACAGCACCGTGCTGTCGATCGACCAGGACACCGTCTCGCAACTCTTCTTCCAGAATCCGGAATTCGGATTCGAGCTGGTCTCGCTGATCACCAGCCGGCTCAGCGCGGACGTGCAGCGGCTCGAGCGTGCGCTGGCCGAATGCACCGCGCGGCCGGTTTCAGCCCGCGGTCAGTCCGCTAGCGCGGCTGGCACACCGCATCCACCAGCGCCGGCCGCCCCGACTTGACCACCGCGAGCGCCTCAGGAAGCCGCGCCGGCTTGCACCGAGTCGGCTGCCGTCGTCGTCGCCGCCGGCCGGCGCGCCGTCAGCGCATCGTGTCTCCTCTTCCATGCGTCGTCTCCTTGTGGTCGTGGTTCGAAACCGGTGCTGCGCCGCCGGGCAAGGCAAAGGCATCCGTCGCCTCGACCAGTGCGCGTGCGATCTCCGGGTGGCTGGAAGCATGCCCGCCGCGCGCCACCCATTGCAGGCGCGAGCCCGGCCAGGCGCGGTGCAGCGCGAGGGCCGTGGCCGGCGGCGTCACGCGGTCGAGGCCGCCTTGCACGATCACGCCCGGCACGCCGGCGAGCCGCCCGGCGTTGCTCCACAGGCTGCCCCTGGCCAGCAGGCCGGCATGCCGCGCGTAGTGAACGCCGATGCGTGCCATCGCGTGCGCAGCCGCATCGGGCGGGTCCGGCGAGATCGCTGCCGGACATCCGGGGGATTCATGCGCCATCAGCGACAACTCCCACGCCAGCCAGGCCCGTGTGGCGGTGGCGCGGATCCGAGGATCGTCGCTGTCGAGTTGCTGTTGATAGGCGGCGAGCAGGTTGCCGCGCGCGTGCGGCGGAATCGGATCGACGAAGCACTGCCAGTCCTGCGGCTGCAGTTGCGCCACGCCGCCGGGCGCGTACAGCCAGCGCCGCTCGCCTGCTGTCGCGGCATACACGCCGCGCAGCACCAGCGCGTGCACGCGCTCCGGCAGGCGCTCGGCGTAGGCGAGAGCCAAGGTCGCGCCCCACGAGCCGCCGAACAGCAGCCAGCGGTCGATCCGAAGATGGCGGCGCAGCGTTTCGATGTCGGCCAGCAGCGCGTCGGCGGTGTTCGCTTCCAGGCGGCCGAGTGGCCGCGAACGGCCGCAGCCGCGCTGGTCGAACAACACGATGCGATAGCGCGAGGGATCGAACCAGCGGCGATCCTGCGCAGTGCAGCCTGCGCCCGGCCCGCCATGGAGGAAGAGGGCAGGCAGGCCGAGCGGATTGCCGCATTCCTCCCAATGGATCGCGTGGCCGTCGCCGACCTCCAGCCAGCCGTGCGAGTGGCAGGCGAGCGGCGGGTATTGCCATTGCCACGGATGCGTCATGTCGGCCCCCCGGCCGATGAGTACATCAGCCGGCCTTGCAGGCCGCGCTGGGCCAGTGGCCCAGCCCCTCGCCAGGCACGGACAGTCCACTGGACTGTCCGTGTCCGGGCTCGGCCCCCGAGGGGTCGCAGGGCCGGCTTGGTGAACTGAGGCCGGACACAGACAGTCCCGACGGACTGTCTGTGCCTGCCGAAGGCCATCGGCCTCTGGTCGATGGCGGCCCGGCGCTCGGCCCGCCCGCCCGGGTGGGCGCGGGCAAGACTCACGGTGACTGCAGAATCGACTCGTCGCGGCCCAGCGCCGCGGAAGTCGGGAAGACCAGCGACTTGATCACCACCGGCACTGCGCCGGAAGTCTCGAGCAGGCTGCCGATGTCGATGAAGTCGAACTCCTGCAGCACGATGCCGTCGATCGAAACGATCGGGTTCGGCAATCGGCTCTCGGTATGGCAATGGATGCCGATCAACCCGCCGATGTCGCCGTCGCCGACCAGCACCAAAGGCACCTCCGGCCGCTGCGCCGATGCCAGCCCGGCCGCGACGCCGCGGCAGAAGCCGTCCAGCCGTGCATAGGTCGCCGACCCCTGCCAGCGGTAGCAGAGCGCCACCGCACGCGCCGCCTCGTGCAGATCCATGCGGCGCAAGGCGACGCGCACCGCGGCGGCGATCGCGTCGACGTCGAGTTCTTCCGCCTGCAGCGGCAGCGCCGGCGTGATCACCGGCACGTTGCGCAGCGGCAGCGTCGCCTGCGGTTCGACGAAGATCGTGCTGCCGCTGACCTGGATCGTGTACTGCGAGGCGCCGACCACCGTCGCGCGGATGCCCTGGTCCGGCGGCTCGATGCGCGGGCCCCAGGCCTGCACGCGGCGCAGGATCGCCTTCGCCAGCGCCGGCCCGAGGTCGCCATAGCCCTGGGACTCGCGAGCATAGATGTATTCCGAGACGCCGCCGGAGAAGCTGATCACGTCGGGCCGGTGCAAGCCGGCCAGCGCATCGAGCCTGAGCAAGGCGCGGGTCGCCGCGCTCCTGGGCGGGCCCTGCAGTGTCTCGAACAATCGATCCGCCATGCGCTCGACCATGCGCTGCAGGCCGGCCTCGTCGGGCAGCGCACCGACGGTCAACGGCAGCTCGACCTCGGCGGCAAAACGTTCGCCGGCTGCTTCGATGCGCTCGACACGGCCGGCGGCATCGAAGCAGACGATGCGCGCGCCGACGTCGAGCGCACTCGACTCGACCACCGCGCCGTCCTTGCAGACCGCGATCTTCGAGGTGCCGCCGCCGATGTCGATGTTCATCACGCAGGCGTTCTCGCGGATCGAGCGCGCCGCTGCTCCCGAGCCGAACGCGGCCAGCGTCGTCTCCAGCGCGTCGCCGGCACTCACCGCGACGAACTTGCCGGCTTCGGCCGAAAACAGCTCGCCGATCGCGCGTGCGTTGCGCCGGCGCACCGCGACGCCGGTGAGGATCAGCGCGCCGCTGTCGATCTCGGCCGGCGTCAGACCCGCCAGCGCGTACTGCCGATCGATGAAGCCGCGCAACGCGACCGCATCGATCGACTTGTCCGCCGCATAAGGCGTCAGCAGCACCTCGGACTCGTGGAACACGACCCGCTCCGAGACCACGTAGCGGTTGTCCAGCCGCTCCAGCAACAGCCGCGAGAACACCAGATGCGAAGTCGACGAGCCGATGTCGACACCCACGCTGACGAGGCGGATCTCGTCCTCGAATTCGAGACTGCGCCGGACATTGCTGAAGAAGACCCTGCCTTCGGCTTCACTCATTGGTGCCCCTCGTCGAACGGGTACGTTCGCCGATCCCCCGAGGGGATGCGGGTCGGCTTGGGAGCGGCCCTGCGCTCGGCCCGCGGCGTCATGTGCCTTCGGGCGGCATCGACACGACCTGGCCGTTCGAGTCGCCGGCGGGCTTGTCGTACCAGGAGGGATGCATGCGGCTCGGCACGCCGTTCTGCTTCAAGGTCGCTTCGTATTCTTCGCGGATGTACGGGTCTTCCATCCAGTAGGGAATCGCAGTGCCGCCTTCGTTGACGTCGATCGCGGTGTAGTCGGTGTGCTTGTCGCCGGGGGCGCCCGGGTCGCGGCCCGGGTTGTGCGGGCCGAACCACGCGGTCAGCCGGAACGGCTCCGCCGCGGTGCTGAAGTGCTGGTGGTACCAGCGCGCGCCGCCCGGCGCGGCGGTGACCATGCCGACCGGCTCGTAGTCGAGGCGGCGCACCTGGTCGGCGTGCCCGTCCTTGAACGGCGTCTCGCCGAGGCGTTCGGGCCAGGAATAGGTATAGCCCTTGCCCTTCAGGCAGATCAGGATCGCGGCCGAGGTGTGCGCATGCGCCTTCGAATAGCGGCCGTTTTCATGCTGGCCGATCCAGAAGTAGAAGCAGTTGTTGGTCATGAACGGCTCGACGCGGCGCCAGCCCAGCGAGCGCCGGTTGTCCAGCGGCAAGTCGCAGTTGACGACGTCGGGAATGAAGTTGGTGCGGCGCATCGCGAGGCCGCGCACCGGGTCCGGCTCGATGTCGTCCTTGGGCTTGAAGAAATCGTCCGCACCGTTGAAGCGGTCACGGAAGATGAACGGGTTGTTGAACACCGCCTCGACGTTGTTCAGCTGGTTCAGCACGTTCGGCGCGGTATTGCCGGCGAGCAGCAGGGCGCCGCCCGAGGTCGCGTTGACGATGCGAAACCATGCGTTCAGCGGGATCGAGAACATCGAGCCCTTCTGCCATTCGAAGACGTGTTTCTTGCCGTCGCCTTCCTGCCAGACCTCGGTCGTGCCGCGGCCTTCGACGACCAGGTAGATCTCCTCGTACATGTGCTTCTGCGGGTGCAGCGCCCCCATCGGCGGCACTTCGACGACGTAGCAGCCCCACTTGGTTTCGGTGCCGTACAGCTGGATGAAATGACCCTTGCCGCCGGTGCGTTTCCACGGCACCAGCGGCAGGTTCTGCACCTTGCTGATGCCGATGTCGCGAAACACCGGAATGCCCTCGGACTCCATGAAGGCGTCATAGGGCGTCGGCTGCTTCTTGAACTCGCCGAAGCCGGCCTTCTTGTTGCCGGAAGGCTCGTGCCAATGGGTCTGGTCTTTGTCGTGGGGCATCTGGTCGTCTCCGTGTCGAAGGGGGAGCGTCGCGCCGTCGAAGCGCCGTTTTCCGGCCTTCGAAAGCGTTCTGTCATATGGAACAATGTTCTTTCATTTGAACCGAAGCGGATTTGACCATACACTCGCGCCAAGGTCAAAACATCGACGCATCGCCGGCCGGGCGAGCAAGGAGACAGGTCTTGAAGTCAGCGTGGATCCGCATCGCAATGCATGCCGTCTTTGCCCTGATCGCGGCTGCGGGCAGTCATGCCGCCCAAGCCCAGACTCCCGCCGCCAACGAGGCCGTCTACCAATACAAGGGCGCCGATCGCGACGCACGCCTGCTGGAAAAGGCCAGGCAGGAAGGCAGCGTTTCGGTCTACAGCTCGCTCGCGCCGACCGAGGCCGGCCCGCTGGTCGAGGCCTTCGAAAAGAAGTACGGCATCAAGGTGCAGATGTGGCGCGGGCTGAGCGACGGCGTGGTGCAGCGCGCCGTCTCCGAGGCCCGCGGCAAGCGTCATGCGGTCGACGTGATCGAGACCAACGGGCCGGAGATGGAGTCCCTCGCGCGCGAGCAGCTGCTGTCGCCGTTCCACAGCCCCTACCTGGCCGACATTCCGCCGGCAGTGATCCCGAAACACGGGCTCTGGGTGCCGGACCGTTTGAACTTCTTTGTCGTCGCCTTCAATCCGACGAAGACCCGGCGCGAGGAACTGCCCAAGACCTACGAGGGTTTCCTCGATCCCAAATGGAAAGGCCGCGTCACGCTCGAAGCCACCGATGCCGAGTGGATGGGTGGCCTCGTGAAGACCTGGGGCGAGACGCGGGGCATGAACTTCTTTCGCAAGCTGGCGGAGATGAAACCGGATGTACGCAAAGGCCACGTGCTGCTGGTGCAGTTGATCGCCTCGGGCGAAGTCGACGTCGGGCTCTCCGCCTACTACGCCAATGCCGATTCATTCAAGCGCCGCGGCGCGCCGGTGGATTGGGCGCCGGTGGAGCCGGTGCTCGCGCGCCCGCAGGGCATCGGTGTGATGCGCAACGCGCCGCATCCGCATGCCGGTCTCTTGTTCGCGGATTTCATGCTCTCGCCGCGAGCGCAGGAAATGCTCGCGGGCATGGGGCGAGTGCCGGTCAGCCGGGCCGTCAAGACCGATACCAGCTCGATGAACTACGTGATGTCCGACCCGGCCGTCGTCCTGGACGAGAACGACAAGTGGCAGCAACTCTGGGACAAGCTGTTCCTGAGCAAATGATCCTTTGACCGATGGAGAAACCCCGATGACTGAATCCGTGAACGAGACCCAGGCCCCGCCCGCCGACGAGGCGGTGTGGGAGCGATGGTCGAAGAAGCGTGTCTTCGTGCGCGCGCTGGAAGGCACCTACGGCGAGCTGATGAAGGACTTGTTCAGCCAGCCGCGCGTCTACAGCTCGAAGGACTGGAAGTGGAAGGGCGGGCCGCAGAACTTCGGCAAGAAGATCATCAATCCGCAGGCGGTGAAGGTCGCGCAATCGATCGAATGCCATCTCGATGTCTACGCCCCCGGCGGCTACGGGCAGAAACACGGCCACATGAACAGTGCCGTCTTCTTCGTGCTGAAGGGCCGCGGCCACGACGTGCACGACGGCAAGCGCCACGACTGGGAAGCCGGCGATGCGCTGATCGTCGAGAACGGCTGCGTGCACCAGCATTTCAACGACGACCCGGACGACGAATCGATCGTGCTGATCATGAAGGCCAAGCCGCTCTTCCTATTCATGCACATGATTTTCCAGAAGGTGGTGAGCTATCCGCCGAAGGACGCGACACCGGCCCAGGAAAGCTATACCCCGCCGACCTATCTCTGAGAGGACACCATGAGACACATGACACTCATCCATCTTCCGCGGGCCGTGCGCCGGGCCGCTCCCAAGCCGGCCCGCGTCCCCCCGGGGGACCGGCCGACGTACCCGTCGGACGAGGGGCTCCAATGAGCAACATCGTCGACAAGATCGAATACGAGCGGGCGCACGCCCAGACCTCGCAGGCCGATTTCTACGCCAAGGCCTTGAAGGTCTCGGAGCAATTCCGCGAGGACTACGAAGGCCGCTTGAACGTCGTCAAGTGGAACCAGATGCCGTTCGAGCGCTCGCCCGACGGCCTGATCAAGCACATCATCCACGAGGAGATGAACACCAAGGAGTGCTGCCTCGACATCTACATGCAGTTCCTGCCGCCGGGCAAGGCCAGCGGCAAACACCGCCACCTGAGCGAAGAGATCTTCTTCGTCGTCGAAGGCAGCGGCTACGACCTGCACTGGGACGTGCGTTTCGACTGCAAGGACGAGATCGAATTCTCGTGGGACGAAGAGCCGAAGCGCTTCGAATGGACTCAAGGCGACTTCGTCTACATCCCGCCCTATTGCGCGCACAAGCACTTCAATTCGGACCCGGAGAACGAGGCGCGCATCGTGGTGGTGAACAGCCGCATCGTCAAGCCGATGGGTTTCGACTGGTTCGAGCAACTCGAAAACGCCGAAGGCTACTAGAGGAGACTGCTGTCATGTGCGGAGAACTGGACGAGGAAGACCACTCGAAGGGCGATCTGTGCCATCGCTTTCTGGAGCGGGCGAATGCCGTATTGGCGCGGTCCCCCGCGCCGGCGACGGGCCATGGCGAATCCGATCTGAATGCCTACCTGGACAAGCTGTTCGCCGACGTGCTGGGCCGCATCGTGCGCGACCTGCTCGCGGTCGACGCCCGGCAGGCCTGCGATCGGGTGGCGATGCAGTCGCTGGTGCTCGGCCGTCTGGCGGGATTCATCGCGGGGCACGCGCCGCTGAAGGAAGACCCGCTGCGCAAGCTGATCGAGGCCACGATGCTGGGCTACGGCGAGGCGGACGTGCCGAGGATCGTGCACGACCACGATCATCATCACGATCACCACCATCATCATCACTGACTTCTAGTCCGACTGGATCTCCGCCAGTCCCGGGCGAGCTCGCTTGACGAGACTCGCTTTTTGGTCTTTGTGGAATGAATAGTCCGCCACTGTGTCAATTGCCGAATCTCGGCAACCCCCCGTTGACGAGATTCGAACGCAGTCCGGCTTGACGATCGGCAGTCCGGGAAGGATAGTCGTCCCGGCTCGTTCGACATGACCCATCAGAGGAGACTATGAGACGACTATTCCCGAAACTCATTGCCGCCGCAGTCACTGCCGCGGCGATGCTGATGCTGTCGGCGCCCGCCGGCGCGCAGAGCAACCCGCGCTACATCCAGCTCGCCGGCGCATCCGGCACCACGAAGGCGGCGCTCTACACGCCCGATTCCGGCATGCCGCCGCATGTCGCCGTGATCGTGATCCATCGCACCGCCAACTACCTGTCGCACATCGCGACGCGGGAGCTGCCGAAGCGCGGGATCATGGTGCTCGGGATGAATCCCCGGTCGGACAACAACGAATCGCAGGTGAGCTTCGAGACCAATGCGCTGGACATCAAGGCCGGCGTGCAGTTCCTGCGCTCGCAACCCGGCATCACCAAGGTCTTGCTGCTGGGCCACAGCGGTGGCGGCCCCGCCAGCACCTTCTATGCCGCAGTGGCAGAGAACGGCGTCGGCTACTGCCAGGGCGCCAACAAGCTGGTGCAATGCCCCAACACCCTCGCGGGGCTGCCGAAGATCGATGGCCTGATCACGGCCGACGGGCATCCGGGAGTCGGCATCAACGAGTTGCGCAGCCTGAATCCGGCGGTGCAGGACGAAGCCAACCCGGCACACGGCTACGAACGGCGCCTCGACCCGTTCAACCCGGCAAACGGCTACAACCCGAAGGGCCCGTCCAGCTATTCGGCCCAGTTCAAGACCGAATACTTTGCCGGGCAGGCGCGCCGCATGAACGCGCTGATCGACCTCGCCCAGGCGCGCCAGGCGGCGATCGCCGCGGGCACCTCGCTCTACACCGACGACGAGCCCTTCATCGTCGTCAAGGGCGACGACGCGCGCCTGCTGCAGCTCGACCCGTCGATCCATCATTCGACGCTGCAGCCGCAGAAGCTGCTGAAGAACGACGGCAGCATCGTCACGCAGATCGTGCAGAGCGTGCGCCCGGCGCAGCCCGAGCTGAAGGCCGGCAACGCGACCTTGTCCGCCGGCACGCTGTTCCTGACGACGAAGTCCTTCCTCAGCGCCAATGCCGTGCGGGCGCGCGACGCGATGGACGACATCGACTTCTGTTCGACCAACAACTCGTCCAACTGCGCACTGCAGAACGTCACGGTGCCGCTGATGATCTTCGCGATGGGCGGCCACTACTTCATCCGCGACAACGAGCAGATCTTCCAGAACGCGCGCAGCCCGGACAAGGATTTCATCGTGATCGAAGGCGCGACACACGGCCTCGGCGAATGCACTGCCTGCGAAACCGTCCCCGGGCAGTACGCGAACGCGACGAAGAACCTGTTCGACCAGATGACGAAGTGGATCAACGCTCGGTTCTGAGTGTCGGATGTTCAATCACACGAGAGGAGAACCAACATGCCATTCGACAAACACCTGGTCCCGGCCTTCGTGGCCGCAGCCGCGCTGGCCTTCGCTTCCGCTTCCCAGGCGGCGATCAGCGTCTATGACAGCCAGTCGGCCTTTCTCGACCATGTCGGAGCCTCCGGGGTCGACACCTTCAACGACCTTGCCTTGAGTTCCGGACCGGGGTCCTACTCGCGCGCCGCGGGCGGGTTCGGCTATGTCGTGAGCGTCGTCGACGACGCCGGCAAGGCCGACAGCTTCTTCAACGCGGGCACTGCGTCCGACACCTGGCTCTCGACCAATACCGGCGTGGACGAGATCGTGTTCTCCGGCTTCGGCAGCGGCGTGAAAGGCATCGGCGGCCATTTCTTCGGCACGGACTCCGATGGATCGTTCTTCGCCGGCCAACCGATCACGGTGACCCTGACCGACGTCGGCGGCAGCAGCACGAAGACCGTCGTCGGCGCCGATCCGAATGCCTTTCTCGGCTTCGTCTCCACCGGCAATCTGTTGTCGCTCAGCGTCAAGGTCGGCGCCGGCGGCAGCAGCGGCGCCTGGCCGACCGTCAACGACGTCTTCATCGCCGCGCCGGTCCCCGAGCCCGGAACCTATGCGCTGCTGCTGGCCGGGCTCGGCGTGGTCGGCATCACGGTGCGGCGGCGCAAGTCAAGGTTGAACGGCGGGTCCGGCACCGCGGCCTGAACGCCTTTTTTTTTCGCGGCGCGCATGCTTCCCGACCTCGACTCCTTGCGCCTCTTCGTCCGCACGGCCGAACTGGGCAGTCTGACGAAGGCCGCGGCCGCATGCCATATCGCGGTGGCGGCCGCGAGCCGGCGCATCGCGCAACTCGAACATCTTTATCGCGACAAGCTGCTGCTCAGGACGGTGAAAGGCGTGGTGCTGACGCCGGCCGGCGAAGTCCTCAGGGTGCATGCAGCGCGGGTCATCGAGGAAGCGATCGGTCTCGAGGCCGGGATGATCGCTCATGCGCAGCAAATGCAGGACACCTTGCGCATATTCGCCAACACGTCGGCGGTGTCCTGGTTCCTCCCGGCGGACCTGGCTGAATTCAAGGCGCGCCATCCCGGCTACCAGCTCGAGATCAAGGAGCGGCAGTCGTGCGTGGTGGTCGACGCGGTGCAAAGTGGGGAAGCCGACATGGGCATCTTCAACGGCGAGCCGCCGAAGGAGGGGCTGCGCTGCTTCGCCTACAAGCTGGATCGCCTGGCCGCGATCGTGCCGAGGAATCATCCGCTCGGCAGCAGCGAGATCAGCTTCGAAGAGGTGCTGGAGTTCGAACTGGTCAGTCTCGAACCCAGCAGTGCGCTGGCGCAGCTGATCATCGACAAAGCCGCGGCGCTGGACAAGCCGCTGCAATTGCGCCTGCAGATGAAGAGCTTCCAGTCGGTCTGCAGGATGGTGAAGTGCGGGCTCGGCATCGGCCTGCTGCCCTTGCAGGCCCTTCAGGAAATCACCAAGCTCTTCGGGCTGCGCTCGATCCCGCTCTCCGATGCCTGGGCCACGCGGCCGCTGTGGGTCTGCGTCCGGAATTCGGGGCCGCCGCGCAAGGCGCTGCAGGCCTTGCTCGAACACCTGATCCCGCCGGGCGGGCGGTTCGTCTCACCGGGCAGGGGGCTGGCGGCCGTTCCCACGCCGGCCAGCGCGGCCCGGATCGACGCGCGATCTTGATTCGCGCTCAGCGCGCCGCAGCAGCCGGTGCCACCGGCGACGCCCAGGGCCTGACCTCGACAGTCGCACCGAAGCGGGTCGCAGGGTGTGATTCCGCGATTTCCGCGGCTTGCGCCAGATCGCCGGCTTGCAGGAAGAGCAGGGCGGTGACGGGCCGCGCCTCGGCCCCGGCGCCGCCGCTGCGCGGCAGTACGTCCGGCTCGAGGATGCGGGGTTCGAGCTGGTGCCCGGCGGCGTTCTGTGAACGCGCCCAGGCCGCGACTTGTTGCTGGCGCAGTGCGAGCTCGTCTGCAGTCGGCACGCGCGGGCCTTGGCGAAACAGGATCACGAAGTTCTTCATCTGGATGTCGTTGGGTGGAGGGGTTGGGAAAGAGCGCTATCCCGCGTAGCGAGCGAGCACCATGCAGAGCACCGTCACGGCCAGCAGGCCCGCGGCGATGCGTTGCGCGATCGTGCGGCGTGCCTCTCCATGGCCCTGGACCGACGCTGCCGCACCCAGGGTCGCGGCCTGGATGACCGCAGCGAGCAAGGCCGCGCCGGCGCCGGCCGCCAGCACGCGCTCGGCGCCGCCGAAGGCCCCGCGGTGGGCGAGATGCCCGAGCACCGCGCCCGACAGGATCGCGACGACGGCCGCCCCGAGCTGCGGCCGGCGCAGCTTTTCCGCGCCGGCCGCCGGCGCACGCGCGAGCGCGAAGGTCGTCCCGGCCCAGAACACGCCGGACAAGGCGTGCAGCGCGATGGCAATGATCAAAGCAATCTCCATGGAGACTCCCCGGCGTAGAATCGCAGTTTGGATATACGTACTGTATGTTGTCTTGACACCATGTCAAGCCAATTGTCTTTGACTCGAATCGCCATGCCGCCACCTGCTTCGTCCAGAAAAAATGCCGTTCCGCCGCGCGCCTACATCAGCCCCTTGCGCGTGGCCGCGGCGGCGCAGACGAGGGAGCGGCTGGTCGCGGCGGCCTGCGAACTGCTGGCCTTGCCCGATGGTCTGCGCGGTTTTTCGCTGGACGCGGTGGCCAGGCGCGCGGGCGTGCAGCGCCTGACCGTCTACAACCAGTTCGGCTCGCGCCGCGCGTTGCTCGAGGCGGTGTTTGACGAGATGTCTGCACGCGGCGGCCTGCAGCGGCTGGCGCAGGCCATGGCGGAAGCGGATCCGCACGTGGCGTTGAGCCTGGTGGTGGTGGTGTTCTGCGAGTTCTACGGCGGTGCGCAGCCGGTGATGGCGCAACTGATCGCCGCCGGCGCGAGCGACCCCGAACTGAAGCAGGGCCTGCGCGAGCGCAACGAGCGGCGCCGCCGGCTGCTGCGCAGCCTGGTCGAGCGGATGATCGCGCGAGGGGATCTGCTCGAGGATGCGGCGGGAGATCTGGTGGATGTGCTGTGGGCTCTCACCGGCGCCCCCTTCCTGCTCGAACTCACCCTCGGCGGCCGCAGCCCGGAGGATGCGTGTGCCCTGGTGCAGGCCGCGGTCGCGGATGCTGTGCTACGTGCGGCGCGGCAGTCGCAGGCGCCGGCCTAGCAACACGAGCCGGCGGTCGGGGCGCTCTCGGTCAGCGACTGTCCACGACGCTTCATTGCCGCGATTCCAGCCGCTCGCGCGCCAGATCGATGAAGGCCCGCAGCTTTGGCGCCTGCGCCGCGCGACGCGGAAAGTACAGGAAGAGGCCGGGTTCTTCGACAGCCGTTCGAGGCAGCACCTGGCGCAGCGTGCCGGCCTGCAATTCGGCACGCACCAGCGGCTCGAACAGGTACGCGATGCCGATGGCTGCCAACGCCAGCTCCTTGGCATAGACCGCGTCGGTGACTCTGACCGTCCCTTTCACCGAGGCCGCCACATTGCGCCCGCGCTCGCGCAGGTCCCAGTCGTAGACGGCACCCGAGGTCACGAAGCGATAGCCGATGCAGTTGTGCTCCGCCAGCTGCGCCAGCGTGCCCGGCTCGCCGCGCAGCGCCAGGTAGCCGGGCGAGGCCACCATCACGGCCTTGAAGGGCGGCGTCAGGCGCACCGCGACCATGTCCTGCGCGACCGTGTGGCCGAGCCGGATGCCCGCGTCGTAACCGCCGGCGACGATGTCGGCCAGGCCTTCGTCGCAGGTGATCTCGACCGTCAGCTCCGGATGGCGGCGGGCCATCTCCGCCAGCAGCGGCGTGACGGCGATCGGCAGCGCGGTGCGCGGCGCGTTGATGCGCAGGGTGCCGCCGACCCTGCCGCGCGCCGCGCCGATGTTGTCGACCGCGCCCGAGATCTCGGCCAGCGCCGGGCCGAGCACGCCGACGAACGCGGCGCCCGCCTCGGTGAGGCGAACGCTGCGTGTCGTGCGGGCGAACAGCGGCTGCCCGAGGCTGGTCTCGACGCTTTGCACCGCATGGCTGACGGCCGAGGCGCTCATGCCCAGTTCGTTCGCCGCGGCGGCGAATCCGCCACGGCGGTGAACCGCGATGACGATCGGCAGATGGGCCAGCAGCGAGCGATCCATTCATGCATCGTATCGAATAAGCCATTCGATTCATCCGTCTTGCCGGTTCAATGCGGCGCCGCGATAGTCGCGACATGAACAACACGACGCATCGAAAGGATTCGCACATGACCCCCACCCGCCAGACCTGGTTCATCACCGGCACTTCCTCCGGTTTCGGCCGTGCCTTCGCCGAACACGCGCTCGCACGAGGCCACAACGTGGTGGCCACCGCGCGCCGCATCGACAGCCTGGAAGGCCTGATTGCGCAGGCGCCGGAGCGCGTGCACGCCGTCGCGCTGGACGTCGACCTCCCCGGTGCTGCCGAAGCGGCGATCCAGGCCGCCGTGGAACGCTTCGGCCGCATCGACGTGCTGATCAACAACGCGGGCTATGGCCTCGTCGGCGCGCTCGAAGAAACGCCTGACGCCGAGCTGCGCGCGCTGATGAACACCAACTTCTTCGGCGCGATGGCGGTGATGCGCGCCGCACTGCCGGTCTTGCGCCGGCAACGATCGGGCGCGATCGTCAACATCTCGAGCCTGGGCGGGCAGCTGTCGTTCGCCGGCTTCAGTGCCTACTCGGCGTCGAAGTTCGCGCTGGAAGGCGCGTCGGAAGCCTTGGCGCAGGAGGTGGCGGCTTTTGGCGTGAAGGTGCTGATCGTCGAGCCCGGGCAGTTCCGCACGCAGCTCGCGGGCAGCGGAATGCGCCACATGCCGGCGATCGAGGCTTACGAGCCGGTGGTCGGCGGCACGCGCGAGTTCGCCCGCAACATGCACCAGACCCAGGCGGGCGATCCGCGCAAGGCCGCTGCAGCGATCGAGCAGGCGCTGGCCGCGGAGCAGACGCCGTTGCGGCTGCAACTGGGCGGTGATTCGGTCGACGCGGTGCGCGCGCATGCCGAGGTTCTGTTGAAGGACATGAAGGTCTGGGAAGCGGTCAGCCGGGGCACGGATTTCGACGCCGGCTGACGGCCATCAACATGTGGAGGCTCAGTCCTGCGTAAGCTCGACGCGCCGGATCGTGCCGACGACGAACAGATAGCAGCCCACCGCGACCAGCGCATTCGCGGCGACGAAGACGAGGGCCGCGGCGAACGACCCCGTGCCCTGCACGATGTAGCCGATGACGATCGGCGTGGTGATCGCCGCGGTATTGCCGAAGGTGTTGAACATCGCGCCGCTCAGGCCGGTGCCTTCCTTCGGCGACGTATCCGACACCACGGCCCAGCCGAGTGCGCCCAGCCCTTTGCCGAAGAACGCCAAGGCCATGATCGCGACCACGAAGGCCGACGAATCGACATAGTTGCAGGCGATCATGCTGGTCGACAGCAACATGCCGATGACGATCGGCGTCTTGCGCGAGAAGGTCAGCGAATGGCCTCGGCGCAGCAGGAAGTCCGAGACGATGCCGCCGAGCACGCCGCCGGCAAAGCCGCAGACGGCTGGCAGCGCGGCCACGAAGCCGGCATTCAGGATCGAGAAGCCGCGCTCCTTCACCAGGTACACCGGGAACCAGGTCAGGAAGAAATAGGTCAGCGTCGTGATGCAGTACTGGCCGATGTAGATGCCGAGCAGCATGCGGTTCGTCAGCAGCTGCCGCAGGTACGAGACCTTCGGCTTGCCGGCCGCGGCGGCTGTGGCCTCGGGCTTGCGCTGATCCATGTCGACCAATGCGCCGCCTCGTTCGATGTAGTCGAACTCGGCTTGGTTGATGCGGGGATGATCCTTCGGGCTGTAGATCACCTTCAGCCAGACGAGGCTGACGACGATGCCGACCGCGCCCATGAAATAGAACACGTAGGGCCAGCCGTAGGTGTGCGTGATCCAACCCATGATCGGCGCGAACAGCACGGTCGCGAAGTACTGCGCCGAGTTGAAGACGGCCGATGCGGTGCCGCGTTCATTCGCAGGAAACCATGCGGCGACGATGCGCCCGTTGGCCGGGAAGGAGGGCGCTTCGCTCAGGCCGACGAGCAGGCGCAGCGAGAACAGCACGACCACGGCCGAAGCGGCGCTCGCGGTCATGAAGCTGATGCCGCCTTGCAGCAAGGTGAAGGCCGACCAGACGAAGATGCTGGCGAAGTAGACGCGCTTCGAGCCGAAGCGGTCGAGCAGCCAGCCGCCCGGCAATTGCGCCAGCACGTAGGACCAGCCGAAGGCCGAGAAGATATAGCCCATCGTCACCGCGTTGATGCCGAGTTCCTTGGCCAGCGAGGGCCCGGCGATCGACAGCGTCGCCCGGTCGGCATAGTTGATCGCCGTGACCAGGAAGAGCATCACGACGATGCCGTAGCGGGCGCGAGTCCGTGTGCCTGCTCCTTCCTGCTCGGCAGGGCTGGCGAGTACGCTCATCTCATGGGAAATGGACCGGGGCATTCTTGTCTCCGACTGTGAACAGGCAGGCGCGGCCCCGCCCGCGCGCTGCGGGCCGGTTCGGCCGGGGCCTTGGGGCTGGCTTCAGCGATCCAGGGCAGGGCGCTTCGGGTCGAAGCTCCAGCCGGGGATCAGGTACTGCATCGCGATCGCGTCGTCGCGCGAGCCGAGGCCGTGCTGCCGGTAGAGCTGGTGCGCCTTCTCGACCTCGGCCATGTCGAGCTCCACGCCCAGGCCCGGCTTCTTCGGCACCTCCACCATGCCGCGCTTGATCTGCAGCGGCTCCTTCGTCAGGCGCTGGCCGTCCTGCCAGATCCAGTGCGTGTCGATCGCGGTGACGCGGCCCGGCGCGGCGGCGCCGACGTGCGTGAACATCGCCAGCGACACGTCGAAGTGATTGTTCGAATGCGAGCCCCAGGTCAGGCCCCAGTCGCGGCAGGTCTGCGCGACCCTCACCGAGCCGGCCATGGTCCAGAAGTGCGGGTCGGCGAGCGGGACGTCGACCGACTGCAATGCGAGAGCATGAGTGAACTGGCGCCAGTCGGTCGCGATCATGTTGGTCGCCGTCGGCAGGCCGGTGGCGCGGCGGAACTCGGCCATCACTTCGCGGCCGGAGAAGCCGTCTTCCGCGCCGCACGGGTCTTCGGCATAAGCGACGATGCCGCGCATGTCGCGCATCAGTCGCACCGCATCCTTCAATAGCCAGCCGCCGTTCGGGTCGAGCGTGACGCGGGCGGCCGGGAAGCGTTCGTGCAAGGCCTTGATTGCGTCGATCTCCTCCTCGGCACGCAGCGCGCCGCCCTTCAGCTTGAAGTCGTTGAAGCCATAACGCGCCTGTGCCGCCTCCGCGAGGCGCACGATGGCTTGCGGCGTCAATGCCTTTTCATGGCGCAGGCGCAGCCAGTCATCCGCGTTGTCCAGATCGCCGGCATAGGGCAGGTCGGTCCTGGCCTTGTCGCCCACGTAGAACAGGTAGCCGAGCATCTCGACCGCATCGCGCTGCTGGCCTTCGCCGAGCAGCGCGGCGACCGGCACGTCCAGGTGCTGGCCGAGCAGATCGAGCAGCGCGGATTCGACCGCGGTGACGGCGTGGATCGTCGTGCGCAGGTCGAAGGTCTGCGGGCCGCGGCCGCCGCTGTCGCGGTCCGCGAACCGGCTTTGCATCGCTTGCAGCAGGCGCTGCTGCGAGCCGAGCGGCTCGCCGACGATGAGCGGGCGGGCGTCTTCCAAGGTCTGGCGGATCTTCTCGCCACCGGGTACTTCGCCCACACCGGTGTGGCCGGCACTGTCTTTCAGGATCAGCAGGTTGCGCGTGAAGAACGGGCCGTGCGCGCCGCTCAGGTTGAGCAGCATGCTGTCCCGGCCGGCGACGGGAATGACGCGCAGTTCGGTGATCAATGGCGTGGCGGAAGTCGGCATGGTCTGGCCTCGGTGGTTCGGTGGAGAGCGGGATGGGCGATAACGCCGGCGCACGATGGTAGCGCTACCTTTCGATGTGCAAATGGTAGCGCTACCTTTTCGAAATCACAACCAGGCTTTACTCGGGGTTTCTACTGATCAGGTGCTGTCGCGCTCGACGATCGAGAAGCCGATGTCGACGATGCGCTGTTCGATCGCCTCGCCTTCGGCGCGATCCACGATGAAGCGCGCCGCCTGTCGGCCGATGGCGGGCCCGTTGATGCGCACAGTGGTCAGTGCGGGGTGCAGATCGGCCGCGAATTCCAGGTCGCCGAAGCCGACCACCGCGATCCGGCCGGGAACGGCGATGCCGCGCGCCTGCGCCTCCGTCATCACGCCGAGCGCCAGCAGGTCGGAGCTGCAGAAGATGGCGTCGACATCGGGCGCGCTCTGCATCAGCTCGGCCAGCGCGCGCCGGCCGCTCTTCAGGGTCGTCGGGGCAGGGACCATCACCACCGAGACATCGCGCAGCCCCTTGGCGTGCGCCGCCTCCTTGAACGCGCCGTGGCGGCGTATCGAGCGCTCGTCAACGCCTGCCACCACCGCGAGGCGCTGCCGCCCCTTGGCGTGCAGGAAATCGGCCACCGCGCGCCCGACGTCGACGTGCGAGAAGCCGACCAGCATGTCGATCGGCGTGGGCGTCAGGTCCCAGGTCTCGACGATCGGGATGCCCGAGGCGAGCAGGCGCTTGCGGCCGTCGGGCGAATGCATGATGCCGGTCAGCACGATGCCATCCGGCCGCCGGCCGATGATGGCTTCGAGCAGCGCGTCTTCCCGCGATTCGGCGTAGCCGCTCTGGCCGAGCATCAGCTGGTAGCCGCGTTCGGCCAGCGCATCGGTCAGCGAGCGGATGGTTTCGAGGAAAACCGGGCCGGAGATCGTCGGCACGACCGCGGCGACGAGACGGCTGCGCGTCGAGGCGAGGCCGCCGGCCAGACGGTTCGGCACGTAGCCGGTGCGGCGTACCGCTTCGGTGACCTTCTTCAGCACGTCGGGCGAGACCTTGTCGGGCGTGTTCAGCGCGCGCGATGCGCTGATCGGCGCGACGCCGGCGAGCTTCGCGACGTCGTGCAAGGTGACGGCGCCGCTGCTGCGGCGCGAGCGGCGGGCGGGGGACGATTCCTCGGGCATGATGCCAGTCTAAGGGAAAGACAGCGCTACCTTGACAGGCTCGCCCGGCGTACACTTGGATCCGTTTCCAGCGGCAACGTCCTCGCAACTTTCTCGTCTCCGCCTGCGGAACGCATGACGACGGCCATCCTCGATCGATGGGTGCGATCAACGGCACCCGCGCGATGGATCGCCCGACAAACTAATTCGTCGGCGCGGGCCCGAGGTCGGCCCGTGGGCACTCCAGACACCACTGTCGGGACTCGGGACTGTAGTTACGCCGGACTACACGTCTCGGAGTATTTCGGAACGCCTCATTTCCACTTTGATTTCCAGTCGAGGAAATCATTGGATACACAGTCGATATTCCCCTTTTCTATCGATCGCTAGGGGAAAGACCTAGAGCCTGCGCTGAGGGCTGCCCGCACAATCGGCTCGTTTTTGCTCATGGCTGGCGTGCTCGGCGCGATCGTCGAGATAGCAGTACCACTCGATTCACGTGCCGTCGGACTCGCTATCTCCTGAATGCCGCGCAAAGAATCGCGGCAAGTTTCGGCACTGATAAAAGAGGACGACAAATGAGTCATCAGAAGATGAAACCGAGTCTCGGACTGCGCGGATCGGTCTTGCTGTCCACAACGCTTCTGGCCGCGACTGCCGCCGTCGCCGAGCCGAAGACCAATCTGCTGCACCAGTGGGCCGACGGCTCCGACGCGGCGGCGATCGCCAAGCTCGGCGAGATGTACACCGCCGCCGGCGGCACCTGGCAGCAGACGCCGATCTCCGGCCACACCGCGAACACGCTGGCGAAGCTGCGTGCCGACGTCGTCTCCGGCAACGCCCCGCCGGCAGTGCAACTGAAGGGCCCGGAGATCGCCGAGTGGAACGCCACCGGCAAGACCGCCAACATCGATGCGCTGGCCAAGGCCGAGGGCTGGGACAAGGTCGTCGCGCCGGAGCTGATCGCGGTGATGAAGCCCAAGGGCGCGTGGGTCGCGACGCCGATGAACATCCACCGCGTCAACTGGATGTGGGGCTCGAAGAAGGCGATGGACAAGGCCGGCGTCGCGGCGATGCCCAAGACCTGGGCCGAGTTCAACAGCGCCTGCGAGAAGCTGGTCAAGGCCGGGCTGATCTGCATCGCCCACGGCAGCGCCGACTGGACCGACGCGACCACCTTCGACAGCGTCGTCTACGGCCTGGACATCAACCTGTATCGCAAGGCCTTCGTGCAGGGCGACGTCGCCGCGCTCGGCAGCGACGGCATGGTCAAGGCCTTCGAGCAGTACCGCAAGATGATCAAGTGGATGGATCCGGGCATCGCCGGCCGCACCTGGGACGCCGCGCTGAACATGATGGCCACCGGCAAGGCCGGCTTCTTCTTCATGGGCGACTGGTCGATCGGCACGCTGAACGCCGGCGGCTTCAAGGAAGGCACCGACTACCTCTGCACCCGCGCGCCGGTGGACTGGGGCGACAAGCCGGGCTACATCCTCAACTCCGACTCGGTGGTGTTCTTCCAGCAGAAGGACAAGGACTACATCGACGGGCAGGTCCTGCTGGCCAAGACCATCATGTCGCCGCAGTTCCAGACCATCTTCAACCAGGCCAAGGGCTCGATCCCGGCGCGCATGGACGTCGACCTGTCGAAGGGCTTCAACCCCTGCCAGCAGCTGAGCCAGAAGGACCTGCAGGCCTCGATCGCCGCCGGCACCCTGGTGCGCTCGATGGCACACAACATGACGGTGCTGCAGAAGTACCGCGGCGCGATGATGGAAGTGGTCACCGAGTTCGTCAACACGCCGGGGATGTCGGCGAAGGATGCCGCCAAGCAGATGGCCGAGTCGGTGCAGGCGCAGCAGTGAACAGGAAATAGGGCGCCGGCGCCGAGACGATGAAAGACTGGCTGTCGCGCTTCACGCCGCAGATGGTGCTCGCGCCATCGGTGATCGCGAGCTTCGTCTACGTCTTCCTGTTCTGCGCCTGGACGGTCTGGCTGTCCTTGTCCGACTCGACCCTGCTGCCCGAATTCAGCTGGGGCGGCTTCAAGCACTACGTCGCGCTGTGGCAGAACCGCCGCTGGACGATCGCCTACACCAACCTGTTCCTGTTCGGCAGCCTCTACGTCACCGGCTCGCTCGCGATCGGCCTGGTGCTCGCGATCCTGATCGACCAGCGGGTGCGCGGCGAGGCGATCTGGCGCAGCATCCTGCTGTACCCGCTCGCGATGTCCTTCGTCGTCACCGGCACGGTCTGGCGCTGGACCTTCAACCCGACCACGGGCCTGCAAGCCTTCGTGCGCACCCTCGGCTGGACGAGCTTCGAGTTCGACTGGATCCTCGACCGCACGCGGGCGATCTACACCATCGTCTTCACCGGCACCTGGCATGCGTCGGGCTTCGCGATGGTGCTGCTGCTGGCCGGCCTGCGCTCGGTGGACCAGGACCTGATCAAGGCGGCGCAGATCGACGGCGCCAGCATGGCGCGCATCTACTACAAGATCGTGCTGCCGTCGATCCGGCCGATCATCGTCGCGGTGGTCGTGATCCTGCTGCAGTTCGCGATCAAGACCTTCGACCTCGTCGCCGCGCAGACCGGCGGCGGCCCGGGCCTGTCGACCAACGTGCCGGCGATCTACGTCTATGACCTGATGTTCCAGCGCGGCCAGATCGCGCAAGGGGCCGCGGCGGCGGTGATGATCCTGCTCGCGCTGGCCCTGGTGCTGGTGCCGTACGTGATCTGGTCGAACCGGCGCACGCGGCGGGAGGCGCAGGCATCGTCATGAAGGCAGCCGGCGGCATAGCCGCGATTCCCGACGCAGTGGCCTTCGACCCGCTCGCCACCGGGGGCGCCTGGCGCCGGCGGCGCTCGATGGCGGTGGTGTACCTGCTGTTGACGGCCTTCGCGGCGTACTACCTGCTGCCGCTCGGCGTGATCGTCCTGAACTCGTTCCGCGACCTCGGCGAGATCGCGCGCGGCGGCCTGATCGGGCTGCCGCATTCGTTCTCGCTGGACCACTGGGCCAAGGCCTGGAACAGCTTCTGCGTCAACGGGTTGTGCAAGGGCGTCGAGCCGTTTTTCTACAACTCGCTGAAGATGGCGATCCCGGCGACGATCATCTCGACCGCGATCGGCGCGGTCAACGGCTACATCCTGTCGGCCTGGCGCTTCAAGGGCTCGGAGCTGCTGTTCGGCTTCATCACGCTCGGCGTCTTCCTGCCCGGGCAGATGGTGCTGCTGCCGTGGGCCTACACGCTCGGCCTGCTCGGCCTGACGAACACCGTCTGGGGCCTGGTGCTGATCCACTGCGTGCAAGGCCTGGCGTTCACGACGCTCTTCTGCCGCAACTACTACGTGAACATCCCCGATGCCTTGATCAAGGCCGCGCGCATCGACGGCGCCGGCTTCTGGCGCATCTTCCGCAGGATCGTGCTGCCGCTGTCGCCGCCCATCCTGATCGTCACGGTGATCTGGCAGTTCACCGGCATCTGGAACGAGTTCCTGTTCGGCGTGGTGTTCTCTTCCGGCGAGCGCCAGCCGATCACCGCCGCGCTGATCGCGCTGACCGCGGGGCAGACGAACGTGCGCCAGTACAACGTCGAGTCCGCCGCGGTGCTGATCGGCGCGCTGCCGCCGCTGCTGATCTACCTGTTCGGCGGCCGTTACTTCATGCGCGGCCTGACGCAGGGCGCGATCAAATAGGGACTCCACGTTGCCGTCGCTCGTCATCCGCGATCTGTACAAGCGCTTCGGCAACGTCGAGGTGCTGAGGAACATCAACCTCGAGGCCGAGGCCGGCGAGTTCATCGCGCTGGTCGGGCCCTCGGGCTGCGGCAAGTCGACCCTGCTCGCGATCCTCGCCGGGCTCGAAACCGTCAGCAGCGGCCAGATCGAGATCGGCGGACGGGTGGTCAACGACGTCGCGCCGAAGGACCGCGACATCGCGATGGTGTTCCAGTCCTATGCGCTCTATCCGACGATGTCGGTGCGCGAGAACATCACCTTCGGCATGGAGAGCCGCCACGTGCCGAAGGCTGAGCAGGACGCGGCGGTGGCGCGTGTCTCCTCGCTGCTGCAGATCGACAAGCTGCTCGCGCGCCGGCCGGCGCAGCTCTCCGGCGGGCAGCGCCAGCGTGTCGCGATGGGGCGCGCGCTGGTGCGCGACCCGGCGCTGTTCCTGTTCGACGAACCCTTGTCCAACCTCGATGCCAAGCTGCGCGTCGAGATGCGCACCGAGATCAAGAAGCTGCACCAGCGCGTCGCGAAGACCACGGTCTACGTCACGCACGACCAGGTCGAAGCGATGACCCTGGCCGCGCGCGTTGCCGTGCTGCACCAGGGCGTGCTGCAGCAGTACGCACGGCCGCGCGAGGTCTACGACCGGCCGGCGAACCTGTTCGTCGCCGGCTTCATGGGCTCGCCATCGATGAACTTCATGCCGGCGGCCCTGGTCGATGACGGCGGACGGCCCGCGATCGCGCTCGAGGCCGCGGGCAATGGCCGCACGCTGCTGCCGCTGCCGCGCGGCATCGCGGCACGCGGCACCAAGGTGCTGCTCGGCATCAGGCCGGAGCATTTGTCGCGGCCGAACGGCGACGGCCATGGCGCCAGGCCCGGCTGGGGCACGATCGACGCGCAGGTCGAGGTCGTCGAGCCCACCGGCGCCGAGACCATGGTGGTGCTGCGGGCCGGCGGCCGGGAGTTCACGGCGCGCCTGGAGCCCGACGACTCGCCCGTCGTCGGCGAGACGCTGCGGCTCGCGGTGGACATGAACAAGGCCTGTCTGTTCGACCCCGAGAGCGAAAGACTGCTGCAATGACCGTGCGCCCGGAACCCGCCAGCTACCCGAGCCTGCGCGACAAGGTTGTCTTCGTCACCGGCGGAGCCTCGGGCATCGGCGCGAGCATCGTCGAAGCCTTCGTGCGGCAAGGCGCCAAGGTGGCTTTCGTCGACATCGACGTGGCCCGAGGCGAGCACCTCGTCGATCAGCTCGCCGGCGCCGCGCATGCGCCGCGCTTCCTCCCCTGCGACCTGCTCGACATCGCCGCGCTGCGGGCCGCGATCGAGACCGTGCGCCTCGAGCTTGGGGCCATCGGCGTGCTCGTCAACAACGCCGCGAACGACGAGCGCCACGAGCTCGACGACGTGACGCCCGAGTACTGGGATCGTGCACAGAACCTGAACCTGCGCCACGCGTTCTTCGCCGCCCAGGCGGTGCGGCCGCAGATGCGCGAGCTGGGCGGCGGCGCGATCATCAATTTCTCGTCGATCGCGTGGCGCTCCGGCGCCCCGCGCCTGGTCGGCTATACCACCGCGAAGGCCGCGATCGTCGGGCTGACGCGTGCGCTCGCGGTCGAGCTCGGCGGCGACGAGATCCGCGTCAATGCCGTCGCCCCCGGCGCAGTGATGACCGAAAAACAACTGCGCCTGTGGCATACCCCCGAGACCACCGCCGCACTGGTGGCGAAGCAGGCATTGCATGTTCGGCTGGAGGAGGCCCATGTCGCGGCCGCGGTGCTCTTTCTTGCGTCGGACGACAGCCGCGCGATCACCAAGCAGTGCCTGACCGTCGACGCCGGGCTGCGCTGAAAGGACAGCATGTTCCGAACCGGACTGAACCCCTACGGCCTGACCTACTACCTCGGCCTGCAAGGCAGCGGCGGCCCGCGCGCCAACCCCGACGGTCGCGGACTCGAAGGCTTCATTGGCATTGCAGAGGAGCTCGGCGCGCGCTCGATCGAGCTGCACAACGCCTGGCTCACCGCGCTTTCCGATGGCGAACTGCAAGCGCTGCGCGAGCGCCTCGCCGGCCTGGGCATGCAGCCGATCATCAGCTACGGCCTGCCGTGGGAGCCGCACGCCGATGCGATCCGCTCGGCCCGGGCGCTGGGCGCGAGCTTGATCCGCACGCCGCTGACGGCCGTGCTCTGCGGCGACCGTGCCGCGAAGGGCGCGCAGTGGCCGGTGCTGGTCGCCTCGACACGCGCGAAGCTGAACGAGTTCGCACGCGATGCGGCGGCTGCCGGCCTGACCGTCGCGATCGAGAACCACCAGGACTTCGGCAGCAGCGAGCTGCTCGCCTTCTGCGAAGAGGCCGGGCCGAATGTCGGGCTGTGCTTCGATACCGGCAACACCTTCCCGGTGGCCGAGGCGCCGCTGGACTTCGCACGCCGCGTCGCGCCGAGGGTGCGCCACGTGCACTTCAAGGACTATCGTGCGCACTGGAGCGACGAAGGCTACCGCCTGGTGCGCTGTGCGATCGGCGATGGCGCGGTGCCGTTCAGCGAGCTCGCGGCGGTCCTCGCCGAACACCACCGGACATTGACCGCCTCGCTCGAACCCGGCGCGCTCGAGGCACGCCACGTGCGGCTCTTCACGCCTGACTGGTGGACCGGCTATCCGCCGGCGACGGCGCCCGAACTGGCGCGCTGCCTGCAGGCCGCGAGGCGCAACCGCCTCGCCGACGACGCCGATTGGCGCACGCCGTGGGAATTGCAGGCCGATGGCCAGACGCTGATCCGCTATGAGCTCGAGATGATCCGGCGCAGCGCATCGAACATGAAGGCCATCGGCCTGATGAAGTGAGCAGCAGGAGAACCCGACCATGACCCAAGACTTGAATGGCAAGACCGCCTTCGTCACCGGATCGGGACGCGGCCTCGGCCGCGCGATCGCCGAGCGGCTGGCCGAATCGGGCGCGAACGTCGTGATCCACGACCTGAGCTGGACGGCGCCGTCGCAATAC
>Ga0105237_10001032_pt1 | contig 37482 bp, 31 predicted proteins | sample KBSC24metaG_FD_81520 | JGI IMG/M metagenome (GOLD analysis project Ga0105237, IMG submission 81520) | Corn rhizosphere microbial communities from Kellogg Biological Station, Michigan, USA - KBS C2-4 metaG | ecosystem: Host-associated > Plants > Roots > Rhizosphere > Soil | place: Michigan, USA...
CAGCGTCAGCATCCGCATAAGACGCCGCAACGGCACCATAGAGGCCCATCCGGTGGTGACATTGTAGCTCAGATACACTAGGCCGCCTGGCTTCAGGTGCTTGGTCACCGTGCTCAGCAGAAGCCGTCGGTTCTTCTGCGAGATCCAACTCAATACGCCGTGCGCGACGATGAAGTCGAAGTCCGGCAAATTGCGCCGCGTAAGCTCGGCGAATGAGGCTTCCACAAAGTGCACGTTGCGCAGGCCAGCCTGATCCGCCAGGCGATTGGCGAACTCGATGTGTGCGGGGTTGAAGTCAAACCCCCAGACATCAGCGTGCGGGCACGTCGCGGCGACCACCAGTGCGGTGAACCCATGGCCGCAGCCAATGTCGGCATAGCTGAACGACTTGGCCAGATCGGGCGAGCGGTGGCCAAGCAGCAGGCTGGCCGTTGTCAGCCATACGGGAGTGATCTCGCGGTAGAAATCTCTGGTGTAAGCCACGTCGGTGACGTAGCCCTCGTCCCACTTGGCCATCTCTGGTCTATCCAATCGTCACAGCCCCCGCCTCTTGCCTCAGCGTAATACAGGAGGAATACCATGAGCGACCAACCCCAAGAGCAACAGCAGGAAACCCCGTCCGGGGCATTCGGCAGACTGGACGTCAACGATGAACTCGTTGAAATCATTCGCCATCCGGCTAACAAGCATCTGGATGAGACGCAACAGCAACCGGAGCCACCGCCCGCATGATGCAGGCAGAGTTGGAGGCTGAGGTCTGGCGTAATGTCGATGAAATCCGCCACCTCGGGCGACCGCTGATCGAACAGGGCAGCGTGGTAGCGCAGTTCGGTCCAGGCGAGCACGAACTCGACGGCGGCATAAAGTTCGTCACCGACGGAACCCCGGGACTTGATCTGATCGTCAAGCACTATCCGGAGAAGCGGCTGTTCGACGTGCACGTGACGCGCATCGGTAGCACGCCGCTGTATTTCGCGCTCGAGCAACGCCCAGCGCCAGAAGCGGTGGATGTTCTACCGGAGCGGATCTTCATCGCCGAGGATGAATTCCTCGATATCTACCGGACCAATCGCCCGCTCTCGGAGCAGCATTACGCCGTCTATGCCGAGGTCTGCCGCGAGCTGAAGCCCAAGAGCATCCTGGAGATCGGTGTCCGCGCGGGCTATTCCGCCTGGACCATGCTCTCGGTGGTGCCCGATGCGACCTATGTCGGCCTCGATGCCGATAACGGCACGAACGGCGGTGTCACCGGCTATTTCGAGCACGCCGAGGCAATGCTGCGGCGCGAGTATCCCCAGGCCTCGGTCAACGTCTACCGCGCCAACTCGCAACGGCTGATCTCACTCGACCGTCGCTATGACCTGATCCACATCGATGGTGCACATAATCACGACGAAGCGCTGCGCGACATGGAGTTGTGCGCCTCGTTCGCCGACTATCTGCTGATCGATGACACGTCGTCGATCACTACGGTGCGCTCGGCGTTGGACGAATTCCTGGAACTCTATGGCGTTCCTGCGTGGCGCTACGAAACCTGGCACGGTCTCGTGCTGGTCGATACCCGAAGTTGCGCAGGCAAATTCGCCGCGCGGTATTGCCCGGAGATATTCGAACAAGCTTCATTGGAACAGGCCAAGTCGATCATCCTGCAGGAGTCGACCGAGCTAGGTCTGACGACCGACTATCGATGGGCCAAAGAGACCGAGTGGCTGATGCAGAGGATGGTCTTTCCGACGGGAACCATCTTCGACATCGGATGTGGTATCGGACGGCTGGCCAAGCCGTTGCTTAAACGTCACCGGGTGATCGGTGTCGACGGCTCGGCGGCGATGCGGGCGGGCGCCGATGAATATGTCGGCGATCCTACACGCTTCGCGGCGATCTCGCCGGAGATCTTCCAGAAGATGGTGTTCCACCGCGAACTGACCGGCCAGGGCGCCATCGCTGTCTGGGCGCTGCAGCACATGACGCTGGACGATCTCAAGCCGATGATACGGGCGGTGTGGGAGGCGCTGGAACCGGGCGCGCCGTTCTACACGTTGGAAAGCAATTATCGCTGCGTGCCGGTATGGTTCGGACGCCGGTTTGGCTGGCTCGACGATAAGTTCAACGTGCCGGAGTATTTGGAGAAGAGCGGCTTCTTGCTGCAAGAGGAAGAAGAAATGCCGGTCGAGATTTTCCCGGCCGGCCTGGCCACGCTGCGGCGGTGGATAAGGCGGAGATAGTCCGCCCTCCCGCTGGGAGGGTATTACATGAAACCAGATCGAATGACGGCCTATGAAGCGCCGCGAGCCGCCGAGCCAGTTCGCAAGACGCAGGATATCGTGCTGCGCTACGCTGGCCGTGGCGAACGCGTTACGGTGCAAATACCAACCGGCATTAACACCGATCTGATCAGCTATCAGGGGCGCACGTTCATTCGCCGCACCGGATATTTCTCTGAAGCATCGGTCTGGCCAATTCTCGCAGAATTAGATGGGTGATGAATGCCGAAGCCTTGGTGCGGCGTGTTCAGAAGTGGCTCGATCGGAGATTCCATTATTGCGTCTTCGCCCGTCGCGTTGCTGGCAAAGAAATACAACGTCGAGCTGATCGTCGATCATCCCTACGGCAGCATCTGGACGCATAATCCGCACGTCACCAAGCTGACGGAACTACCGAAGGGCCACGTGCCCCCGGATCCCGAGTGGCAGAAGTGGATGGCGCGCAGGGCCAACGAATACGCTGCGTTCTACAACCTGTCGCATTCCTGCGAGGCGCTAATCGCGCTGTCGCCGAACATGTCGTGGTTCTACTGGCCCGCCTCGATGCGGCGCAAAATATGCGACCACAATTACCTCGAAGTCGCGCACGATGTCTGCGAGGTGCCACACGATTTCACCATCGGCCCACGGTTCTATCCGAGCGACGAGGAGGTCGCCGACGCCAAACGGGTGAAATCGACGGTCGGCGAACGCGTGATCGGCGTAGTGTTGTCCGGCTCACGGCAGGACAAGGTCTGGCCGTGGATGCCGAACATGATCGCCAAGGTGCTACGCGAATATAGGATCCCTATCATCCTGTTCGGCGGTCCCGGCAAGGATGTGGAAATCGCCGACCGCATCAAAGCGCAGGTCGAATTGCAGAATAACAACGACGACGGCCTGCACTGCTGCATCAGCAAGGACACCCGCGAGGTCACCGTCGAATGGTCGATGCGGCGCAATCTCGCGCAGATCGCCCAATGCGACCTGATCATCACGCCCGATACCGGCCTCGCCTGGAGCGTGGCGATGCTGGACATGCCGAAGATCATGCTGCTGAGCCATGCGTCTCCCACCAACATCACCAAGCATTGGAAGAACACGATCACGCTGCACGCCGACCAGGGCCGGGTGCCGTGCTGGCCGTGCCATCAGTTGCACTCCGAGCCGGAGACCTGCGTCAAGGCAGAGAAGGCCGACGCGGCCGCCTGCATCACCGACATCCACGATACCGTCGTGCTCGACCACATCCGGCAGTGGATGGAATGGCAGCCGCCCACGGAAGTGCCGTGGGTCGGTCATAACGTGCTGAACGATGCGCCGCTGAACGAGGGCTATGTCGGCCTCAGGCGCGTGGACGCGGCGGACTAGTCGCTTCCTTTCCCCCGAGCGGGGAACCGAACAATCCAGGTTTTTTGAGCGGGGGAATGGTTCTCCCGCGTTAGCGCGTGGGAGAACGACTATGACGGGGATCTCTACGGGTGCCAGCGTGGCCCTGTTGGATTGGCATCTTGGCGGCAAAGCTGCGACGACTATGGCGACACGAGCGGTCGGTCTATCGCTCGGCACGCCCTCAAGTATCTCTGCAAGCGAGATGGCGACCGGTGAAGGCGTGACCCGCCAGCTCGTCACCTATTTGAGTGCAGTCGCTGCAGGACAATCAGCAGCTAACTCCGGCGCATTCACCTTCGGTCCGTTCTCAAGTGCCCGCACCGTAGCCGGGTTGCAAGTCTGGGACCACGGCACAACCGGCAACGGAACCATGTGGTGGTATGGGACACTTGCGACTGCAAGAACCCTTGGCGTCGGTGACTCTCTTGTGTTTAATGCCGGGAGTTTGGTCCATACATTGACCTGAATCCAGAAAACAATATTACGTGCCCCAGTCCTTCGACGCGTCGGTGATCGCCGATACGGTCGAAGAAATACGTGTGCCATATCCGCATGTCGCGGAACTGATCGAGCGACTGTGGTCCGAGTTACAGCAATGGACCGCAGGCGACCGTATGGCGCCGGTGCCGATGACCGAGACGGACCGCAGCGGTCCGTTCCTTGGCAAGCCTGAGGTCGATGTCGAGTTCTTCGATACGAGCGGTGACGTCTGCGGCTCGACGACGGTCGGCCTGGAAATGCGCATTAACGATCGTGGTATTTTAATCATATCGGAGACGCGATGCGGGTTTACCGCGCCGCATCTTCTATCGGTGGCGGGCTATCGCGTTTGGTTTGGCTCCAACTTCGTGGAGGCGAACATCTCTCCCGTCAAACTGCTAAAGGGCGATACCTACTTACTGTCGCTCAACCTGCCGATCCGGATTGGTCGGGATATTGGCCACAATCCCGACGATGACGGGCCGCCGCGGCCTAACCCGCCGCTCGTGCCGAACTCTCGGATCCGACAGGAGACATAATAGATGTCCGGCAGCAAGACGATTACCGGGATTGCGCTATCCAATACCCAACTCACGCAGAACGCTGCCCCGGGCACCGAGATCGGCACCATCAGCGTGACCACGGGCGACGGCACGGCGTTCTCCGGCATGCTGCAGTTGAGTGGTCCGTATGCCACCTACTTCACGATTACCGCCACGCTCAATCCTTACAGCATATCGTCGGTTACACTGAGCAACGCGGCATTGGCGGCTAACCCGCCGGTCGGCACGGTGGTGGGGACGATCAGTGTCACGCGATCGGATGGCGCGGCGTTTACCGGCTCGCTATCGATCGACGATACGACGCATTTTACCATTGTCGGCGCGCAATTGCGCACGGCATCCTCGCTGACCAACGGCACGGCCTATCCACTGACCATCACGGCGACCGATCCTTCCTCGACTAATCAGACGCTCACCCACAATTATTCGATCCCCGTAGGGGCCGCAGCACAGGTGCCCGGCCCACTGACTTCGTTGGCCTCACCGACGCAGACTACGACGTCGATCACCGTCACCTGGGCGCCGCCGACCACTGGCGGGGCATTGGATAACGGCGTGCATCAGTTGGAATATAAGACAGCGGCATCGGGCACTTATCTCGCAGCCTCGCCGGCGCCGTATTGCACACCCAGCCATGGCAGCATCACCGACGCCTTTGGCAACACCTGGTCGCTGAACGCGGCCGGTCGCCCGGTGATCAACACCACGATCACCAACGACCCGTCGACTGTCGCCGTGCTCTATCTGGTCAACGGCATAATCTGGCAGTTCTCGCAGGCCGGGACCTGGCTCAGAGTGACCACCACCGGCGCTTTGGGTGGCGCGCCCACGTGGCAGCAGTCATCTACCACGGGTCTGTCGCTGCCCATCATCGGTCTCGTAGCGGCAACGACCTACAATGTCCGCGGTTACGCAACCAACAGCACCGGCGGCAGCAACGCCAACGCGAGTGCGCCTATCAACGTCGCTACGTCCAGTGTTGCCGTCCCTGCTGTCCCCACCGGGGTCAGTGTCACGGCGCCGACGAGCACCACAGCGAGAGTATTCTGGCAGACGCCGGCAGGCACAGCGGCCACCGGCTATATTGTGCAATATAAGCGCGCGGTCGATGCGAATTACACCAATGCGCCGTCGTGGTTGGAGTCAGTCAACGGCGCCACCTGCACCCCTGGTGTCGGGTCCTTCGTTACCGGCACTTCCCCGCCGCAGACGTGGGCGATCAATGCCGCTAACAACACGACCGTCAACGGCACGCCTGATGGCGGGATAGCCGTTCTCGGTGTCTATTGGGCACATGTGGCCTACCACCAGAACTCGATAACCGATTGGTATCGCTACAACGGCACCCCGAACAACTACACGTTCGTGGGAACCGGTGCCGCTGGTGATCCTCGGCTTACAGTAGCGGCTGACACAACGTTCGTGCAGGTTATCTCCGGGCTCGTCGCGTCGACCGCTTACAACGTCCGGGTTCTGGCGTTCAACGCAGCGGGCAATGGCCCGGCGTCAACGGCGGTCAATGTCACAACGCCTGCAACGGGGCCGGTTGGTGTCCAGCCACCCGCCGCCGCTGTCGCCGCGGGCTACACGAATTTGATATTTTTCAGCGATTTTGTCAGCCAGTCAGAGCTAACTAACGATCGGTCGGGCAACACCACCGCTAAGTGGTATACTACGGGCGGAGGCCTTAGTTGGACTATATCCAATTCGATTTTGTCCTTAAATAATAGCATCTGCCCATATAACGCTGACATTTCGTCTGTAGCGAACGGTAACGCGCCGCTTACCACCCCCGGCGCCACCAGAGCGGGGAACGGCAACGGCCTGCGCTTCAAGTATGGCTGCTACGAAGCGCTGATGAAAATCGACCGTAACAATATTACGGGCGGCGGCTGGATTGCATGGTGGGCGAGCGGTTTCGAGGGAAATGTGCTGAACGACAGTTCAACGAACTCTATAGAGATGGACTTCTTTGAATACTTCAATCCGAACGGCCCGGGTAGCACCGGTTTGTGGAACTGGGAAAGTATCCCGATAACTACGGTCGGAACATTTGCCACGCCACCGATAGGCGATTCTCTGGCCGCTCAATACTATTTTGTGAACCAAGCGGGAGAAGATGCTGCAGCGGGTAATTATGTTGATTGGTTCATCGTGGGCGGGGTGATAACGCCAGCTAAGGTCGAGGTCTACTTTACCACCAAGGCGAAGCGCGCGGCCGGCACGCCAGACACGACGATTTTCCGGGTCGATACGACCAGGACTTACAACACAGGTTCCGGCCCTGCAGTGTTCGACGCGAGCCGGGTCTCCACTATGCAGCTTTTGCTTGGTGGGTCCGACGGTTCGCCGTTCCTCATCGATTACGTGGCCGCGTGGCAGTGAGCCAATCCGCCTTTCGTGCCGAAATCTAAGATCCGACCAGGAGTTATAATAAAATGTCAGGCACGATCACCGGCCTCATTCTAAGCAATACGATCATTAGTCCAGACAGCCCACCTGGTGGCACGCAAACCGGCACGATCACCGTGGTGATGTCTGACGGCAGAAAGTTCGAGGGCAGTCTGACGGTGTCCGACGCGCATTTGTCGCAATTCACCGTCGTTCCTGTGGGCGGTTCATACACGATCACCGCGGTCAATCTGGACGACGCGATCGTTACCGCGGGCCTGCCGATAGGGACGCTGGTCGGCAATCTTAGCGTTACTCTCAGCAACGGCGCGGCATTCGTCGGCACATTAACAGTTAACGACACGGCGCACTTTGCTGTAGCAGGCAAGGCTCTGGTGACCTCTGCGTCATTGGCAGCCGGCAACTATCCAGTAACGGTCACGGCCAACGACTCAGCCTCGACCAATCATAGTCTATCGGCCGCCTTTCAAATCGTCGCCCAGCCCGTCACAGTGCAACCGCCCGGGCCGTTGACCAGCCTGGCGTCTCCCTCGCAAACGACGAGTTCTATTACGGTCGGTTGGGCGGCGCCAACTGCTGGTGGTGCGCAGGATACCGGCGCCCATCAAATCCAGTATAAGGCCAATGCATCCAGCACGTGGATCGATCTTCCCAGCGTGCGTTACTGCACACCGTCGCGCGGGTCTATTGCCGACAGCTTCGGGAATGTCTGGACGATCAATCCGACTGGAAGTCCCAATGCAGGCCAGCCCAACGCTGTGATGTGCAACGGGGCGTTCGCGAACGGCTGGAACGCAACTCTGCTGTATCTGGTCGGATCGTCGATCTACCACATCAACACCGCAGGTGCATGGTATAGCTTCACACCGACCGGCACCGTTACCGCTTCGCGTGTTGCTTGGGCAAATTTCGGCACGAAAGCGCCGATAACCACGCCAGGCCTGACGGCCTCGGGCCTGACAGAGAATTCGCCATATAACGTGCGCGGCTACGCGACGAATAGCGGAGGCCAGGGGCTGACCTCTGCGCCGATCAACCAAATGACCAAAGCCGTAACCGGGGGCGCTGTGCCGCCGCAGGCCTCTGCGGAAGGCTATAACACCGCCATCATCGATGCTGACTTCTCCTCGGCATCTCAGGTGAGCTCCAACTCCAGTGGCAACACCATCGCGAAACTCTACGCCTGGAATAACTTTCAGACGGCACCGATCGCCTATTCGGTCAGCAATGGCGTGCTGGCGATTACGCAAGCTACGGGATGGGGATGGGGTATATCGACGGCATGCAGCAGTTCGGCAGCAACCTCGCTGCCGACCGCGCACGGCGTCAATACCGGCCGGGGCATCATATTCCGTTACGGTTACTTCGAAGCCGACATCGGCTGGGACTGGACGAATACAACTACCCGGACGTTCTGGCTGAACAATCTAGGCGGCACCGCGCTTGAGCTTGACATCATGGAACTGTTCGGTCAGCCATCCTCAGCGATCCATGAGTGGGCAACACCTGGGGGCACTTCGCCTGATTTGGCCGGTGGCGGCGCCTCCCTAGGAGGACCGCAGTCGGCCATTGTCAAAAATACGACTGCGGGGCAGATCGCTTATAACAAGTTTGGCTTTCTATGGACGCCCAACTTCATGCAGGTGTTCTTTAATGACAAAGCCGGCCCGCGGGTGGACTGCAACCAGTCGTTCGGCTGGTATCCATTTGGGCAAAATCCCGGGAACAACGTTGCCAGCGGCAGCATCAATCAGTTTGGCGGCGCCAACCGAGGGTGGATGCTGCCGCAAATGGGCACCTGGGGCGCACCGCAATATTGCCGCATGTTCCGCATCTGGCAGTAAGCTAATCCTGCCACGTGCTTGAGGTCGTCAGCAGCTCCAGCGCGGGAGGCTTAGATGCCCTATACATATCATCTATTCACGACGCGGACGATGCTGCCCGGAAGCTATCCGATCGATATCACCGCACTATCGGACAACGGCTACGGCACGCTGCTCCGGTCGTTTACCATCACCGAGGACGGCGCGCCCCCAGTCGGCGATGCGGTCCGTTCATTGAATGAGTTGCTGACGTTGGTCTGGGCGGACGGCCAGGCGTTGAATCAGTTGAATGCGCACGATTGTCGCGAGACGGTTCTGTCGCTCGCGCTGCAAACCGGCGACTTCTCGCGCCTGCCGCGTTCCCTCTCTGGCCTGCCATCTGGGCGGGCGTGGGTGGACAGCGGCGGTGTGGTGCGGGTGAATATCTAAATGGCGACCAACCGAACGGTCGCTGAATTGTTGGCTATGTTCCGCGACGGGCTGCCGCCCAAGGCTATTACGCCGGTGTATTTTCAGGACATGATCTCCTCGCTGCATCCGATGACCGGACAGTTCGCGGATCTGCCTGCGACGCCCGGCAATGTGCAGCCGGGAATGCTGTGGCTCAACGGCGATGTGGTGCAAATGTCGCTGGGCGGTGGGCCGGGGTCGCGGCTGGGGAATTTCCGCGGCGCTGGCACCGCGGGTCTCGCCGTCGCTAGGCCGCGCCAGAGAATGCTCGGTCGGACGCAATATGCCGGGCGTGGTGGCTTCTCCGCCAGCGCGACGGTGTCGTCACAACCGAGCCAGCCGACGACCTTCAGCGATGACTTCAATACATTCGACCCGAACAAGTGGGCTCTGGATAGCTACGATGAAGGTGGCGATGCCTTCTGGTCGAACGACCCTGCTGATGTGGCAGACGTCTACACTTATTCCGGCGGGAAGCTGCATCTTGCCATTATAAACCGACCTTCGGGAGGTAAGTCCCTCACCAGCGGGATATCGGATACCTATAACGCACAGTTCACCGGAGGAACCGAGTTCTCGCAGCAGTATGGCTATTGGGAAGTATCTGTCGCAGTGGATCGCTACCCAGGATTTGAATATGAGATGACCGGCATGTCCGTGGCAAATTGGCCGCCGGCATTTGGCGTAGTCCGCATATGGACGGACGCCTCCAATGTTCAGCATGCGTCGCAATTTGCGTATGATACGCCACTTGAGGCGGCAACGGACAGCAACTCGGGATGGGATGCCAGTGTATCGCATGCCTATGGATTGCAGTGGACGGCCACAGCGGTTCGATTCTATCGCGATCGGCAGCTGGTCGGGAACTTCGGCAACCCTGGGGGTCCTTACACCAATGGTGATCCCATGCTCATCAAGCACTGGTGTAATACCAACTACGCAGCATTCCCGCCCCTTAGCGTCAATCCAGCTGGGCTGCCCAAATACGCCCATATTGACTCGCTCAAGGTCTGGGCGACGCGTCCGTTCTGATGGTCGACACCGTCCGCACCGTCGATGAACTGATAAACAGCATATTCGCCTCGGGTCAGCTGCCGAAATCGATCAACGAGCAGGACGTGCGCGACGCGCTGGTATCGATTTCGCTGGAGACCACCGACCTATCCTCGTTGCCGCGCTCACCCGCAGGTCTTGCGGTCGGGCGGTTATGGATCGACCAGGACAAGGCGCTGCGGGTGGTGACGGTATTCCAGCCGGTCAATCAGCTGACGTTTGTATCGCTAGACGGGCGCGGTAGGTTGTTCGCTCAAGGCCTTAAGCCGGGCGTCCAGACGTGGTTGGGCAGCGCGACATTCAGCGGCACCGGCGGGGTCGTCGGTTCACCGGGTGTGCTCGGCAGCCCCTTCGCTGCGGCGCCGCTGTCAGCCGCTGGAGTGTTATTAGCCGCCCCCACCAGAAGAATTCTTGGCGCCGGCAAGCCCTCCGGAAGCGCAGCAATTACCGGCGCGGCTATTCAGCGCATGCGTGCCTCACGCACGCTCGGAGGCGCAGGATCTTTCGTCGGCACTGGCACGGTGGGCGGTGGCGGGCTGATGACATGGGCCGCGGGTCCCAATGTTACGCGTGCCGACGGCAATCTGACATTCATCAATGGCTTTGCTGAGTTTGACATATCCTGGGTTGCTACCACCGGGACCGTGTTTAAAACGTCGGGCAAATGGTATGTCGAGATACAGTCCCCGCCGCGCAACCAGCAAATGGCCTACGGGATTGCCAATCCATCGATCAATAAAGCCGATGCACTGGGAGTCGATGAGAATTCCTGGGGGCTTTACGACAACTGGGACGGCACCGGCTACGATCTGTATAACGGCAACACCACGTATTTCTCCGAAGTCGTTCCGCCGCAAGAAGATAGCGTCGTCAGCCTCGCCATCGACTGCACGAATTGGAAGTGGTGGTGTCGCATCGACGGCGGTGCGTGGTCGTCGCTCGGCGGCGGCACGCAGAATCCAGCGACCAATCAAGGCGGCATGAGCATTCCAACCAACCTGCGCACGGGCGGTGTGTCGGTCGCTGCCGCGATGGATGGCGGCCAGGATATTATTCATCTGTATCCATCGGCCGCCACGTGGGTTTACACCCCGCCGTCCGGCTTCGGCGCGATGTAGGCGACGGCAGGCAACTAAGTGACGGGGTGGCAGTGAAATACTTTCGGCGCGTGATGGACGGAATTGACGTCGCGGCTCTGCTTGCGCAAGCAGAAGCGATACCCGACCCGTGGCCCAAAGATCCTTACTGGCTGCAGCACAAGAAGGGCAGCGTGCTCTACGCACAAGATAATTTAGTTCTACGCTATATGTTGGCGCCCGGGCATACGCGCCCGGTATTCTACGATCTACCTGCGGCTCGCAAGATTGTCCTCGATCTGATGGCAGCGTTGCAGGGAGCCGTTCTCGGCACCGTGGTCATCTCCAAACTACGGCCTGGCGAGAGCATCGTGTCGCATGTCGACAGTTGGCGCCATCCCGTGCCGCAGCTTTATCAACGCCATCAGGTGCCATTGCGGGCCGCGCCTGGTGTGGTGTTTCGCTGCGGACCTGAGCGATTCAATATGACAGAAGAACAGTATATGGAACCCGGTGAGGCGTGGTGGTTCAATAACCAAGCCTGGCATGAGGTGGTGAACGACTCCGCAGAAGACCGCATATCGATGTTCTGCGACGTGGCATATTTGTGAGAGGCCGATATGGCATACCCACTCTCGGCCTCAGTGGTCGAACAAGCCTACAGCACTCTCACCAACGACCTTAAGCAGCTCAAGGCGACCTGCGAACAGATCCAGACGGCCACCGCTGGCGCCGCTGCCGCCCCCGTCTGGATGGCGCTCAATGCTGCCAACGCGTGCATCGCTTACCGAACGGACTTCGCGATTATCGCCGCCAACTCGGCACTTGTCGCGCAACTCGTGCCTTACGTGCAGAACCAGTTGGCCGGCGCGACGGCGCTTTCCGTTCAGACAGAATTTAGCAACTTGAACACCCTGGCAGGGAATCTGCTCACCGCTTTCGCAACAGACTATCCGCATGATGCTCAGGCGCGTTTGCTGGACCGCACCTATTCGCTGACCACGGGCCTGACCTGGCTGACCTTCACAGCGGCTCAGGCGCCAAACTTTATGCCAACCGTGACGGCGCTGCTCGCCGCGTTCGCTTAATGCCATGGCGCTCGCGATTGACGCCACAGCCACGGCCTCGACGCATACTGCCGGAGCTACGTCTCTAACCAATACACTTTTGACTGTGGGGGCCGGCGCGACGTCTCTCTTGGCAGCAATCTCCTTTCAGGAATTTAACTTCATTCCTGGATCGATCTCGCTCCATTGGGATAGCGCTGGGACTAACCAGCTTATGACGCAGATTGTGGAAATCCAGAGCAGTGTGAACAATAACAACTGGACCCAGCTATGGGGGTTGGTTAACCCAACGACCGGAAACAAAACCCTAAACGCCACGTGGACAAATTCCGTTCCGGTGGTCCTGGATGCAATATCCTTCAGCGGTGGTGTGACCACGTCGGTCGCTACGGCTTTCGTAAGATCGGGGACTAACAATGGCACCTCGGGCGCCCCTACGTTGTCTCTCACGGGTGCCTCAGGGAACATCTCTGTCTGCGTAACTGGCACCCCGGTGGCCAACGTCACGGCCCTTACGGCTACCAGCTCTAGCCTTTGGTTCACCGACTCCACTGAGCCGAACCTCTTTGTGAGGGGGGCCACAGCCCCCAGCGCTACGACGGTCTCGTGGTCAGCTACCCCAACATCGACCGAATGGGGTATCGCTGGCGTTGATGTCGTTGCCGCCACCGGCAACACATTCACTGGCGAGAGAACGATCGACGCTGCGGGTGGGATCGTCGGTGCGACGATACAGCGCATGCTCGGCTCGACGCTGCGGTGGTAGCAATGGTGACGAAGTTCATCGGCCTGATCGTCGGCACCGAGAGCAATGCGATCTATTCGGTGGTAAACCCAGACGACGACGACCACCTTGATCACCCGTCGCATCTCGAGCTTGGCAACGTGCGCGGCGAGCCGGTGCGCATGGTCAAGGTGCCCAGGCAGCAATACGGCTATATGGGCGAGATGTCGCCCGATGACGTCTATAATCTGGTCACTCAATGGTATGTCGACGTGAGCGACGTCTATCGCGGAACGGAGAAGCTCGACTGGGCGGCGACTTGAGCGATCAAGCGCTGGTAGCTCTCGAGGTGCGCTTGGATCGATAATTCCATCGCGGCATAGCGCGCCGCGCGCATCCGCAGACGGTGCGCCAAGGCTTGATCCTCCAACACCCGCAGCACCGCCTCTGCCACCGCCTCGGCATCCAGACACGGCACCAATAATCCTGTCTCGCCATGACGGACAAACTCGGTCACTGGCGGGGTGTCACTGGCGACGATCGCGCAGCCTAGAGCCAGCGCCTCGCGCAGCGACCACGATGCGACGAACGGATAGGTCAGATATACATGGGCATCTGAGCGCTGCATGATATCGACATAGAGCGAACGTTCGACACGGCCAGGAAATGCGACACGAGTGGGATCGATGGCGCTGCCGAGCTGTTCCAGCATCACCTGTCGCCACGGTCCATCGGGATGTCGCTGGCCGTAGGAAACGCCGTCGCCCCCAACCAATAGGACACGGATGTCGCGTCGCGCACGCAATAGCCGCGGGATGGCACGCATCATGATGTGGAAGCCGCGATAGGGCTCCAGGTCGCGCGCGACATAGGTCACCAGTTTGTCGCGCGGCTTTATCGTCATGCCACCGACGCGGAGCGTCCTGCGTGCGGGGCGACGCGCACCGATGTCTACGCCCTCCGGCACCAACGAAATCGGCGGTTGTGCCCAGGGCGGATAGGTCGAGCGCTGCCAGTTGGTCGGGGTCTGCCCATGCTGACCCATGTCGAAGGCCAACAGGTTGAGCGCGTTTTTGGAGCGCACGATCGGATAGTCGCTGAGCAGCGTCGGGAATTCCGGATCGAAGCCGACATCGGCACCGCGGGTGCGATAGTAGAATTCAAAGTAACCGAGGATCGGCGTATTGGGCCAAACGTCCGGCAGATTGAGCATTTCGCCCCAGCCGTGGTGGCCGATGATGATCTCTGGGGTAAAGCCCCTGCGCTTTACCAGCGCTGCCGTGTTGGCGACTGCAGCCGCTCGACGCACAGCCGCATCTAAGTCACGCGCCGCAGCATGCACGTTCTCCTCAGCGGGGCGCGTTTTTGGATAGAGCACCAGCCGCACACCGTCGATGCGGTTGAGAGTTGGCACACAGATAAAGACGATCTCGTGGCCCGTCGCGGCCAGATGCCGGATGAGATGGAGATACTGACCGGGAAAACTCTGGTGCACGAAAAGGAATCGCATTGGCCCAGCAGTTTATCCTAACCGGCGCAACGACGTTCGCTGATCCGGGCAACTGGAACAACACCAACAATACGGTCGAGGCAGTTGGTTCTGGTGGCTCCGGCTCAGCACGGCGCTCAACCTCGCGCGGTGGTCCTGGCGGCGGGGGTGGGGCCTATGCCGGATCGACCGGCGTCACCATTGCCTCATTCCCGGTCGGCGTCACGGTTGGTGCGGCGGCGGGTGTTGTCGCAACAGCGTTCGGCACCTTTGTCATCGCCGATGAAGGCGTCAACGCAACAACAGCGCTCGCCGGGACGGGTGGCACGACACCCAACTCGACGGGAGCGACGGCGTTCGCGGGTGGCGCTGGCTTCGCCCCAGGAACCTCTACCAGCCCTGGTGGTGGTGGGGGCGGTGCGGGCGGACCTTCGGCAGCGGGCGGCACGGCGACGGCTGCGGGTGGTGCGGCGGGTAACGGCGCGGGCGCGGGCACAACTGCATCGGTTGCGGGTGGGGTTAACGGTCGCGCGGGCACCCAATGGGACGGCACGCACGGTGTCGGGTCTGGCGGTGGCGGCGCTACAGCGTCGGGCGGTGCCCGTGGAACGGGTGGTGCCTACGGCGGCGGTGGTGGTGGCTCGCATGCTGGGACAACCATCGCAGGCGGCCTCGGCTCAGACGGCCTGATCGTCCTCACCTGGGTGCCGCTATGGCAGGCGTCGCAGACGCTTGGCGGCGCCGGCGCGCTGACAGCGACAAACACGCAAATCCTCTCCGCCTCTGCCACGCTCCCAGGCGCCGGTCAGTTCGCCGCGTATCCCAACCCGGGATCCTGGTCCTTTGCAGGCCAAGGAGGATTGTCCGCCGACGGAGTGCGGGTCGGCGGTGGTCCGACGACATGGACGGCGACGGCAACGGTCGCAGGCGCAGGTGGTCTGACTGCAACCGGCGTCGATATTCACATTGCAGTCGCAACCGTAGACGGCATCGGCGGTCTGACCGCGATCGGCGTTGATCGCCACATTGCAACCGCCACACTCCCCGGCACTGGCGCGCTCTCGGGCGACGGCGCGCATACACCGGTCGGCGCGGCGACCTTCGCAGGTTCAGGATCGCTTACGGCATCTCCTGTGCTGCGGGATGTCGTTTCGGTTCAGTTGGACGGCGTTGGCAGCCTAACCGCCGCCAGCACCCATACACCTTCAGGCGCTGCGACGCTCGCTGGCGCTGGCTTACTCACCGCCAACGCGATCCAATACCAACTGGCCAGCGATACGCTGACCGGTGCGGGCGGACTGACCGCAACCGGCGTCGATATTCATATTGCAACTGCCGCGCTTGCCGGTATCGGCGCGATCACCGGCGCCGGGTCGCATACGCCGACCGGTTCGGCGACGTTCACCGGTGTCGGCGCGCTGGTCACAACGGAAGTCCAGCGGGAGCTTGCCAGCGATACGCTGAACGGCACGGGCAGTCTCTCGGCAGATGCCCAGCACACGCCGTCTGGAGCCGCGACATTCGCAGGCATCGGCGCGCTTTCCGCCACGGCGGTTCAGGCACAATCGGCCACCGCGATCGAAGCGGGCGATGGCACGCTCTCGGCGGCAGCAACCCATACGCCCTCCGGGGCAGCGACGTTCACCGGCGTCGGCACCCTCGGCGCTGATCCGACCGTCGCCGGCAAGCAATTCGGCGAAGCGGCATTCTCGGGTATCGGTAGCCTGACGGCCAACGCGACCCAGGTTGAGCTGGCCACCGCAACGCTGCCGGGTGTCGGACAACTGGCTTCGCAGCCCGTCGCGCGCCTACTCGATGCCGCGGTGCTGTCGGGCGATGGCACGCTGACCGCAAACGGCCTGCATTCCCCCAGCGGCCAGGCCACCCTAGACGGCGTCGGCAGCCTCAGCGCCACCGCGGCGCAGATTTGGCGGCAGAACACCGCGACGCTCGCTGGCGTCGGTGGCTTGATCGCCGATACGACGGTCGCGGGCAAGCAATTCGGTGGCACGACCTTCGCAGGCCTCGGCTCGCTTTCCGCCAGTCCGATCCAACGCGAACTCGCCACCGCGACGTTCCCCGGCACCGGCACGGTCATCCCGACCGAGGTGCAAAGAGCACTTGCCAGCGCGAGTATTGCTGGCAGCGGATCACTCACCGCCAGCCCGGTCCAGCGCGATGTTGCAAGCGCCACCACAACTGGTAGTGGCTCGCTCCTCGCAGATGCCGCACATACGCCATCTGGCGCGGCGCAAATTGACGGCCTCGGCTCGCTGACCGCTAGTGCGAAACAGGTCGACCTCGCCAGCGCAACCCTACCGGGTGACGGCGCGCTGGTCGCTAACGCCACGCACACACCGTCGGCCAGTGCCACACTTGTGGGTATCGGCAGCCTCACGGCAGAGGCTGCGACCGCCGGGGTGCAGAGCGGTGCCGCGACTTTCGGTGGTGCCGGCTCTCTCACCGCCACGGCCGTCATATTGGCCACCGCAAGCGCCTCGTTGTCCGGCGATGGTCAGCCGACATCCAGCGAAGTCGGTCGGTTGGTTACGTCTGCCACCGAACCAGGCCTCGGCAGCCTCACCGCGAACATTATCGGCCGCCTCAGCGCATCGACCGCGCTGACCGCGGTTGGCACCCTGCTCGCTGACGGTTCCCAGGCGGGTGTGCAGACCGGAACCGCTACATTCACGGGTATCGGCTCGATCACCATCGCCAATCCGATCCAGCGTCAGGCGGCCAATGTCAGCTTCGCGGGCGACGGCACACTGACCGCAACCGAACGGGCACGTCTGCTCGGCTCTGCAACTGTCTCTGCTGTCGGTGCAATTGCAGGCGACGGGTTACGTATCACCTATGGCGCCACGACCCTAAACGGCGCCGGCAGCCTCAGCGCAATTCCGGTAGGATCTAGCTCAAGCTCGGCGACCATCGTCGGCGCTGGTTCACTCACCGCCGCAGGTCTCAATATTATTGCCGCAGGCAGCGCCACCATGCCGGGCGTCGGCACCGTCACCGGCGATGGCATTCCCTGCCAGTTCGGCGATGGGACGATGGCGGGTGTCGGCTCGGTTGTCGCCACCGGCAAGCTCACCGCCGCAGTCTCCGCCACGTTCGGTGGGGCAGGTTCACTGACGGTCAGCGCTGGCGTCGTCCGCCGGGCGGCAACCGCACAATTGGATGGCGCGGGCAATACGGCTTCCGCCTCTATCCAGCGCGACGCGGCGTCCGCGACCATCAGCGGCGATGCGACCGCGACCGCGCAGCCAGTCCAGGTCTGGACGACGACCGCTGATATCGACGGTGTCGGCGCCGCCTCGGCCACGACGAACTTTCTCCCGTCATCGACGCGCACCGATTTCCAAGGCGGGGCGGTGCTGTTTGCCAGCCCACACGTCATTCCTCCCGCCCTGGAACGACCACCCCCTGGAGCCGCACACGCCCGCGGTCCCGGCGGAACAGCACTCGCAACGCCACGTCGCTATAGCGGATTGGCCGTCGGCGTAACGTAAAGGGGGTCGGCCATGACGTTGCCGGTGAGCGGTTCGCCCGTCATCAATGATTACGACAGGCTGTGGAACGCGATCGTCACGCTGCGGTCCGACTGTCTGAACATCAAACAATTGACCACCGCCGGATCGTGCAGTCTGCAATGGTTTCTGCAGCTGGCGCAGGACTGTCGGCAATACAACGCCATCTATGCTGTCTGCACCGCTACTCCGACATTATCGAACGCGATTATTTCTTGGGCACAACAGCAAACCCCCGGAGTCACGTTCAGCGGCACCGACTTCACCAACACCAATGCTGCGGTGCAAACCATGCTGTCGACGGTCGCCGCGCAGTATCCCACCACTGGGGGGTTTCTCGCCGATCGGCACTGGGATCCGGCGGAAGGCGTCGTGTGGACGACGGTCACCGCAGCGCAGGTGCCGACGGTGTTAGCCGCGATCGACGCATTCCTGGCGACGTTGTCCTGATGTGGCCCGTCTAGCGGGGTTTCTCCGCCACGCACCACTCTTCTTTCTTCGTCTGCCGACCTACCGCGAGATCGCCATCGCGGACTGGCAGACGATGCGACGGATCCGCACCGAAGGCGGCTGTCCGCAGCCGATCCCCGGACAGATCAGCACCTATACAGTTATCGCCACCGTCACCGAAAACGACGAGTGGGGCCAGGGCATTTGCGGCTGGCCTGGCCAGCTAAAGGATTGTCCGAGCACTTGGTGGTGGGACGGCATCGTCCCTTGGGTCGCCGCAACCACGACGTTCGTCACCACGCCCGGCACCAACGCGACCTGGTCGGTGCCAAGCGATTGGAACAGCAGCAACAACACGGTCGAAGCGATCGGCTCTGGCGGCACTGGCGGCCATGACATCGGCAGCAACGGCGGCGGTGGTGGTGGCGGCGGCGGGGCCTACGCCAAGGCGCTGAACGTCTCGCTGACCCAGGGCGGCAGTGCCACCTATACGATCGGCACAACTGCGGTTGATACGATGTTCGTATCGACGGGCGTTTTGCTCGCCAAGGCGGGGGCCACTGGCCCCTCTGGTGTCGGCGGACAAGGCGGTCAGGCGGCGTCCTGTGTGCCGACGTCGGGGGCGTTTTCTGGTGGCGACGGCAAGACCTGCAACACCGATAACGGCGGTTGCAGTGGCGGCGGTGGTGCAGCCGGACCAGACGGTGCCGGCAAGACTGGCGGCGCCAATATATCCAATAACGGCGGCGGTGGTGGCGGCGCAGGGGGTGGCTCGTCTACCGCGGGCGTCGATCAGGGCAATGGCGGTGATGGACCCAGCGGCACAGGCCACGGGGTATTTAGCGGTGGCAATGGCACGGACGGCACCGGTGGCGGTGGCGCGGGTGCCAGCATCAGCAACAATGCGGGCAAGGGCGGCACCGGAATTGCGTCGTGGACCCAGACCGCTGGCGGGGCGACCGCCGGGGCGGGGGGCGGCGGTGGTGGCGCGGCCTTGTTCGCGGGCAGCGCGGTCAATGTTGGCGGCCTGTATGGCGGCGGCGGCGGCGGCTTTCCCGGCGGTGGTGCGACCGGTGCCCAGGGCATTATCGTCACGACCTATACGGCGGGCGGGGGCACACAAACCGGCGCGGCAACCGAAGCCGGAGCCGGCCAGTTCACGGCCAGCGGATTACACACCCCACTGGCAACAGCGACCGAGCCGGGCGCCGGCCAACTCACGGTCAGCGCCAAACAAGTCATGCTTGCCAGTGCGGCGCTGCCGGGCGTCGGCACTCCTTTGGCAAACCCGGTTGCCAGACTGCTCGCCACCGCAACGCTTGCGGGTTCTGGTGGGCTGACTGCGGCGCCGGTCCAAATAGAGCTCGCCACCGCGACATTCCCCGGCCTGGGTTCATTGACGTCGGCTCCCGCCGTTTGCGCCACGGCACAGCTTAATGGCACCGGCGGACTGACAGGATCGGCCGTCCAGCGGCAGATCGCCACGACGACATTCTCCGGCGCCGGGACGCTGACGGCATCCACGGTGCAGCGGCAGCTTGCGACGACGACGTTGAGTGGCGCGGGCGCATGTGTTGCCGACAGCCAGCATACGCCAGTCGGGGCCGCGACAATTCCCGGTAGCGGCGGCCTGACCGGTTCGGCCACGCAGGTCGAACTCGGTTCCGCAACGCTGCCGGGTGTTGGGGCATTGCTCCCTTCGGGGACACATACCCCGGCGGCGGTAGCCACTTTGACTGGCGGCGGCACGCTGATCGCCGCGCCAGTCCAGCGCGAACTTGGCACAGCGACTTTCCCTGGCGCCGGATCTCTATCGGGCGCTGGCACGCATACCCCGACCGCCACGGCCTTGCTCGGTGGCGAGGCCATGTTTGAGTCCGAGGCGGCGACCGCGGGCGTTGCCAGCGGGGCATTGACGTTCCACGGCCATGGAACAGTCATCGCCACCCCGGTCCAAGTCGATGCGGCGACCGCGACATTGGACGGCACGGGCAGCATAATCACCGCCCCCGTCGCGCGGGAACTTGCGTCAGCGACCATCGCTGGCGTCGGTGAGCTTATCGCAGCCGCCGATCATTCGCCCGCGGCAACCGCGACCTTGGATGGTAGCGGCGTGGTCACGGCCGCGGCCGCACATACGCCAGCCGGCGCGGCCTTATTTCCTGGTGCTGCCAGCTTCGCTGTTGACGCAGCCGCGGGTGCCCGGGCCGGTGCCGCGGTGCTCTCGGGACTTGGCACGCTCTCGGCCGATCAGCTCAATACGATCGACGCCGCGACTGCAATACTCGCCGGTAGCGGTGCGGTCGTCGGCACCGGCATACCGGCGCAATTCGCCGACGGCGCAGAGCAGGGAACCGGCGCAATCACCGCAAGCGCCAAGTTAGTCGCGTCCGGATCCGCGACAATCCCTGCCAATAGCTCATTGACCGCGAATAACATCGTCCGTCAGGCGGCGGCCGCCGAGGTCGCGGGTGTTGGCGCGGCAACCGCCGCTCCAGTCCAGCGCATGAGCGGCGCAGGCACGCTCTCTGCGGACGCAACAATCATCCCAGCCCCGGTTCAGCGCTGGGACAGCGCCGCCGAATTGGTGGGCGAGAGCGGGGCCGTCGGCACTGGCTCTTGGCATCCGTCCGCGACGCGGACCACGTTCGATGGCGGCGGCACGCTGCTTGGCAATCCGCACATCATCCCGCCAAGCTTGCCTTGGGCCAGATCTGGTGTTGGCGGTGCGGCGGCACGGACAGGAGGAGACGTGGCCTCGCCAGCAAATCGCAGATATTCCGGCCAGGCGGGGGAGAGAGAATTAACATGACGTATAGCCAGAGCCTGGAGATCACCGAGGTTGCCGATACACAGGATCTCACCGTCCTGGCCACCGCCAAGGACGAACTCGGCATCGCACAAGCGGACACCTCGCAGGATGCGCAACTCACGCGATGGATCCACGAAGCATCCTCGCTGATCAATTCGCAGGTCAATCGCGTGCTCGGTCGCGAGAAGGTGCGTGAGACATTCGAGTGCGGATTCAGCGGCCATATCGGCGGGTTGTCGCTGTCACGCTACCCAGTCGCCATCATCGATAGCGTTGCCTGCTCTACCCAATCGCTGGCAACCACCGACTACCGGTTAGATGCGAACAAGGGGCTGCTGTATCGCAACTTCGGTCGATGGACCGGCGAGGTCGTCGTTAATTATCAGGCTGGCTATCAGTTGCTTGGGGAACTGCCCTACGATCTGGAACGTGCCTGTCTGCAACTGATGCGCTATCGGCAAACATCGGCGCTGCGTGATCCGTCGATCCGCAGTGAAGAAGTGCCGGGCGTCTACAACGTGTCGTATTGGGTGGGCGTCGTGCCCGGATCCGATGCGGCGATGCCCGCCGATGTGACCAGCATGCTCGCCCCGTATCGCGACCTTCCCATCTAAGGAAATTATCATGTCCGATATCCTCCGCGCAGCCGAGGAGCGCCGACGCCGCGCGCTCATCGACAGCGCGATATCGGTCTCGCATTCCAAGGCGGAACTGGTCGGTCATCTCGAACGGGAGGACGAAGTCGCCGACGTTGCCAAAAGCCTGGAAGGCAAAGCACTGCTGGCGTCAAAGAGCCCGTGGATCACTGTGCTGGCTGGCGCGGTAGGTTTCCTGATTGCCAACCACATCCTGCATTTGGGTTACTGGGGCATGGGCCTGGTGACCATCGTCAGTGCGCTGTTTGGCGGATACATCGTTCGCGTGAGCACGCGCGCGCCGATCACCGGCATTACCCGACCGGGCTCGGTATGACATGGATGCCAGCGGATTTATCCGAATCATCTCCGGCTCAAACGGCCCGGTGCAGGCCATCACCCTGAGGCGCGTTGGCTCGTCCGACGTTCCCTGCCCCGCCGCCGTCTTGATCGGTGGGGCGTCGGAAATCGTCGGCGACGTGCAGCAGACAGCGGACCGCGTCATGCTGTCGGATCGTCAGCTGAACGCGGCCGGATGGATCGAGGAGCCGCATCATGGGGATCAGGTCATCTATCAAGACGGCCGCGTGACAGTGGTTCAAGGTCGGGCCCAGGTGTTCATACTCGAGACGGATCGCGTGTTTATACTTCGCTGCATAGGCGGCTGACGTGTCTCCGGAAGTCTACTCCGACGTCAAGCTCATCATCGCCGCGGAAGCTGCCGCACTTGGCATACCTGTGCAATGGCCGAACATCGATTTCAGGCCGCCATCTCCCCCTTCTCTATGGCTGACCATCGATCTCGCAGCCGAGGCATCCGAGACGATCGAACTCGGTAACAAGCACTGGGAAGAGCAGGGCGCGATCTGGCTGCATGTGATGATCAGCCTAAACAGCGGCATCGAGCTTGGGCTGGCCTATCGCAAGGCGCTGGCCAATGCCTTTCGCGCCGCGGTGCCGACCACCATCGGTCTCTACTACGGATCGCATGCCTACGACCCACTCAGCCCAGACGATGGCGTTTGGCGACGGCTGAGTGTGGCGATTTCGTATCGCTACTACGACATCAACACGGCCGACGTTCACGCCAACGCGGCATTCACTGGCGGCGCTGACTTAGAGCCTACCGCCGCTCCCTAACATCTCGGAATCGACGGCCTACCGGTCCAAGCGGCGCCCCCCGCGCTTGGACGATACGCCGCTGTAACGCCCGCCGGCTGCGTCAAGTCCCGGCATTTCTTCCAACAAATCGGAGGGCAATGCCGTGGTTGCGACGACTGGCTATAAAGCTGCTTTAGAGACTAATGGCACGCAAATCTCCTACGGCATTGAAGCCGCATGGGGAACCGCGGCGGGGCAATTCCAAGCCATCCGCACTGTGTCGAGCACTCTCGCTGGCGCCCGCACCACGCAGCGACCGTCGGAAATCACCAGCACGCGCGAGGCAGCCCAAGAGGTAACCACGCAGATCACTGCGGGCGGCACCATCAACTACGCTTTCAGCTCGACGACGTTCGACGATATCGTGTTCGCCAATGTGTTGCAGAATGAGTGGGGCTCAACGCTCGCCATCACTGGTTCGAGCGGTGACATCACGCTGACCATATCGTCGGGCATGGCAACACTGACCTCCTCCACGCCAGGTAAGTTCGTCGGACTGATCAATAAGCAGTGGATCCGTCTGCTCGGCTTCTCGCTTGGCGCGACGCTGTCGGATGGAACCGTCGCCAACAATGGCTGGTGGTTCATCGAAAATCGTGGCTCCAGCCCGGACAATATCCTGAGCTTGATCGGTCCTAATTTGGCATCGGCGGTTACCGAAACGCCCACCGGATCGGCAGCAAAAGTCCGCGCCTGCACGATTAAAAACGCATCGGTGTGCCGGACGTTCTTCGTTGAGCAGAAGCTGGACACTGCCCTGTTTTTGCAATACCCCGGATCGTATGCGGCGCGCGCGACGCTGACCGGCGGGCTCGGTGCATTTACCACCGGAACCGTCGACCTGGTGGCCAAGACCGAGCAGAAGGCCACCGTGACATCATCGACTGGCGCGGTGCTCGCATCCCCAACCGGCCGGGTCATTGATCCGGTCGGTGGCTTCGTTGGCGCGTTTTGGAACGGTGGGCCCTTGGGCACCTGCATCGAGAACTTCGCCATTACGATGGAGAATACCGGCGCGGCGTCAGAGTTCTGCATGGGCGACACCGCTGCACACGGCATCCTGAGCGGAACTTTTACCGCAAGCGGAACGTTCCGCGCCTACTTCAACGACTTTGTTTTGTTCGATAACGTTCTTACCGAAACGACCGGAGAATTGTCCTTCATCCTCAGGGACTCTACCGGTTATTCCTATGCCTTCACCTTCCTCGATGCGCGGCTGAACGGCCGCATTGTAATCGGCGGACCCGGGCAGCCGGTCTCGGCCGAATACACCGTCTCGGGCGGCCCGACGTCTGCGGGCACGTTCGTCATCGATCGGATGGCCGCCTCGTAATCGAATGATTGCCCTCGGCTGGGGGTGATCAAGGGCGGGTGAAGGTTTCCTCCCCAACGGAAGACGGACCCGCCTGGGCGCGGTGGTAAGCCGGGGGGCCTCGCCACCGCGCCTTTCTTATGTTCACAGGAGAATATGCTTGGTTAAGCTTTCAGATTTTGTTACGGATCCGCGCGCCATGCTCGATGGCATGTGGGTTAGGGTCGACCCGGCGAAATACGGCGAGTTGGAAATCCTAAGTTGTGGATTTACCGACGAGATGCTGGACGCCCGCGCCGAACTCGAGTGGGCGGCGGCGGATCGGTTAGGCGTTGATCGCAATCGTTTGCCCAATGCTGAGCAGCGACAGGTCAATGCCATCCTACTGGAGCGTTATCTGATCAAGGATATTCGTGGCCTTGAGGATGATGACGGCAAGCCGATCAGCGTCGAACAGTTCCATCGCTTCATGCATCAGCCGGGTTACGAGAACCTATCGAACGCGGCGTGGCAGGCAGCGCGGCGCATTTCGACCACCACCGCCAAGCAGATGGAAACAGCCTTGGGAAACTCACTCAAGCCCTCACTCAAGAACTCGAATGGGGCCCCTTTAGGCGCAAATACCAAGGAATAATTCCCGAGGTCGATCTACCGCAGAAGCCCGACGTGCACCCGCGCTGGGTGTGGATATGGCGAGTATGGCATCGGCTGTCGCCTGACCGACCTTTTCATGGCGGTGGTATGGGGCCTCCGGTTCCAGGCAACATTCCTTGGCGGGATCTTCGGCTGTGGGCGGACACACACGATCTGACGCGGGGGCAGTTCATGATGCTGGATATCTGCGTCCGCAAAATGGATGAGGCCTATCGAGATTGGGTGCGCGAGCGCCAGGATCGCGAGCAGGAGATCACCAAGGCGCAGCAGCGTAAGGCCAGCTAAGTGGCGCAACTGGGTGATGCGCTCCGCAAGCAGATCGTCCGGGTCAAACTCGATGGCGCGCTCTCACCCAGGCAACTGGGCAAACTGGCGGGAACCATCGCGAAGACCCGGCACGCAGCGCTGGTCGCTGATGGCAAGCTGCCTGAGGCAAGCATTCGCTTTGTCGATGGGGTTCAAGGTGCTCCGGAAACCTCCGTCAAGATTGCCGTAGGAAAACCAGGGATCATCCGATACGAAGGATCGTCGCTGGCCCAGGCTGCGGCCTACGCTTTAGAGGCCGCGCGGCAGGCATCGCAGCGCATCAGCAAATCCGGCACCTACGCCGCGTCGTGGCGTATCTTCGTCAACGGTCAGGAGGTCGATGTAGCGCGCATTCCACCCAATGCGCAGGAAGCGATCGTGGTGAATATCACGCCCTATTCGCGACGCCTTGAACAGGGCACTGGACGGGGCGCGGGGCGCGCTCCCTATCTGATCACCGAGATCGCGGCGCGTGCAACTAAGTCGCGTTTCTCCGGGATCGTTGTGCTGCGTAAGTTCGTGTCGTTATCCGGGGCGTCCAGCAACCGGTTTCCAGTTCCGTATCATCTGAAACGACCACCAGGAGGCGAGATGCTATATCCAAGCGTCGTGCTCTCGCTTCGGGCGAGCTGAGATGTCGGGCACGTATTCGTCCGGCACGTTTACCGAGACGTATCAATTCGTCGGGGAATTCGTCGACCGGGTAACCGCGCCCGCCGATCAGGCCAGTGTATCGCTGGATCGTCTCGGTGATACCGCGACGGACATGTCGACGCAGGTCAAGGTTGCCACCGACGCGGTTGCTGCCGGTTTGGAGCGGGTCGGCAATGCCGCCAGCACAGCATCAGCCCGCGGGTTCAACTCACTGCAACGCTCGATTGATCCGCTTGGTGCATCGTTGCGTCGTGCAGAGGCCGATCTCACCAAACTGAATACTCGTATCGCGGCGGGTGGCAGCGAGCTCGATAAATACAATGCGCTGTTGCCGATTGCCACAGCCAAAGTCGAGGCCCTGCGCAAGCAGCACGAGCAGTATAACAGCACAGCCGATGATGTAACGAAGCAAAACAAGGCGCTCGGCTTTGCAATGCGTGATCTTGGCACGCAGTCTATCGATTTATTTACCCAGCTCGGCACCGGCCAGAACGTTTTCAGGGCCTTGATCCAACAAGGCAGCCAGGTCGTGCAGGTGAATAAGCAGATGGGCGTTGGCTTCGGCGAGATGGCCGCCGCGGTTGGCAGCCGACTGCTGAACCCCTTGACCCTGGCTATCACTGCAGTTGCCGCGCTCGGTGCGGCATTTGTCGCCGCAGGCGTCCATACCGAAAGTCTTGATCGCCAGCTCAATTCCGTCGGCAATGCACTGCGTGGTTCGCGAGCCGACTTTCAGGGACTGTCAGAGGACGTGGTTGCGGCAGGTCGCGCCGTCTCTCGCGCGATGGACACCGCGCGCGCCGACTCCACCGCCGCCGTGCAGGCGATCGCCGCCGCGCCAGGCTGGGGTGGAACGCGCGAGCAGTTGGAACACCTTGGCGTGGTCGCGACGCAGATGTCGCAGGTGCTGGGCGGCACCGCGGTGGATAATGCCAAGCTCCTCGCCAAGGCCCTTCTCGAACCAGGTGACGTCGCCAAGGATCTCGCGGACAAGCATCTGACAGGATTGACGGCGAGCCTAGAAAATCAAATCCAGACTATGCAGAAGTCCGGGCGCACCGCCGAGGGCTACGCCGCTCTGCTCAAAACTGTCGAGGATGCGGTTAGGGGGGTTGAACAGAACACCACTGATATCCAGGCGGCAATCAAGCAACTCGATCAGGCGTTTCAGGACGCGACCGGGTCTGGCAGCACCTTCGCCGAAGGCATCGGCCAAGCATTCCAAAGTGCGGCCGCGACGGCGATCCAGATGGTTGCCGAGACGATCAAGGCTATCGGCGACCTGGTCAGTTACGTCCAATCGATCCCTAGCAAACTCGGCGGTATCGGCGCGCAACTTGGCGCGTTAGTCCCGCAAGGCATAAGCCGGGGCGTTCGACAGTTCCTATCCGGCAGCACGGAGCCCCCGCCGCTCCCATCGGCACTAGAGGACTATCGCTCAGGCACCGAGCAGTTCGGGCCGCCCGAGGTGTTCGGTCCTTCCCAGCCATCTGCGGCATCCATCGCTTCCGGTGCGCGGTATCAACAGACCCTGCGACAGGCCTACAGCACTCAGGGACCCAAGAAAGACATCGCGGATATCACCGCTGAGCTCAACAAAATGCGGGAGGCGAAAAAACTTGCCACAGACCAGACAGAGGTAAAGGCGTTCGACAACGCGATCTTCGATTTGAATAAGAAGTTGCACGATGCCGAGAAAGCGACGGAGGGCCAAAAGAGTGCCACGGAAGAACTGTCCGCCTCGCTCGCGCGCGCCACCACCAAGACCAACCTACAAGCCGATCAACTCATAGCCGTCACCAAGGCGGCCGACCAAGGTGGTGCCGCCGTCAACCAGCTTAATGCTTCGTTCAAGGCGCAAGAGGAAATCCTCTCTAAGGACACCAAGAAATTATCGGCTGAGCAGATCGCTGCCGCCATCGATAAACAGACGGAAGCCAACCTGCGCCTGATTGATTCCCAGAACCAGGCGGCGGTGCAGAAACAGGCCCAAAGTAACGAAAACCAGATCGCCATCATCGAGGCCGAGACCGCAGCCATCGGCAAAAATGCCGTTGAACGCACGACCATCATCGAGCAACTAAAGATTGAGCAGGATCTTAAGCAAAGTACGATCAGCACCGAGACTGAATATGGCCAGCGCCTACTGCAATCCGCTGCCGACATGGCGAAGGTGCGCGAGGAGAACAAGCTGGCGCAGGCCTCATTCTCCGAACTGTCGGGGTTTGTCGACAGTGCGTTCAATACGATTAGCAATGCGATCACCCAAGCATTCGTCCAAGGCCAGGGCGCCGCCGTCAATTTCGGCAATGTGGTAAAGGCTATCGTGTCGAGCCTGATCCAGGAATTCCTCAAGCTCGCGCTGATCAATCCGCTGAGAAACATGCTATTCGGCGGTAACGACGTGACGCTCGGATCGGTGGCAGGCTTGCTAGGCGGCGGTGGGATAGCAGGCGGCGGCACAGGCAGTAGTGGCTTCGGCGGCCTATTGCAGCTCGGCGGTTTGGCGTCGCAGGGCTACGGCCTGTTCGGCGGTGGCGGCCTGGGTAATATATTCTCCGGCACCGGCTTCCTCGGATCAGGCGGCGCCGCCGCAAATTTCCTCGCCACGCCATTGATCGGCTCGGTGTCTGGTGCCGCCACAAATACAGCACTCGCAGGCCTGGGCGCCGGGGTGTATGGCCCAGCTACCGCGGGTGCCTATACCGCGGCGGGTGGCGGCATTCCGCTGACCATAGGCGGCGCTGCGACTGGCGTTGGTCTCGGCTTCGGCCTCGGCAGTCTTGCTGGCGGTTTGCTGCAATCTTCGCTCGGTAAGACCGGCCCAGGCCCGATGATCGGTGCCGGTGTCGGGGCGCTCGGCGGTTTGGCGGGCGGGGCACTGGCTGGCGCTGCTGCGGGCAGTGTCGTGCCGGTAATCGGCACAATCATTGGTGCCATTGCTGGCGGTCTGCTCGGTGGTGCAATCGGGCCTAAGCCACCCAGCCCATATTCCGCAACCTACGTAGGTCTCGGCGGCAACGGCTTTCTTGAGGCATATCCGGGTCTTTCGGGCAATCAGATCGCGCCGTCAAACTACCAGATGGTCGCCAACGAGGTTTCGACCTTTAACCAGAACCTCGGCAATCTTGGCGTGCGGGTTAGCGGCATATCATCACCACCACCCGCCGGTGCTGCCGGCGGCCTTGGTTTCTTCGGCCAGGCGAAAAATGCCGCTGGCCTCGCGGGCGCCTCGGTCACGGATGCATTCTCTAGATTACGCTTTGGCGCACAGACCACAGGTTACGGCGCCGAAGAGACCGAGGTGCTAAACCGTGCACTCGATCGCACCTTCTCGTCATTCGCCGAGCTTGCGCCGGTCGTGGAAAAAGTGCGCACGTTCATGGAGCGCACGCTGCCGAGCATGCGGCAATACGGCGAGAACATCGGCTCACTGCAGCAGGCCATCAATCAAATTTCTGCCGCGTTCAATCCCGCCATTGCGACGGCCCACGATCTCGGCTTCGCAGAACAAGAGCTGACCGACAGGCGCGATGCGCAGATCGCCAAGGTGCAGGAGCAGGCCAACGCCGCATTCGCTGTAACCCAGCAGGGGTATGCATCGCGGTTTTCTACCGCAGCCGCTGCGCTATCCGGTAACGCCGCGCAGGTCGCGGCGGCTAATCTGCAAGCCTTCGACCTCCAGTCCAATGCCGAACGTAAACAACTTACAGATAACCTTACCCAGACGTATGGCGACGCGATCAAAACGTCGCAGTTTTATGCTGATCAGATCGTCGGACTCGACCGCGCGTTGGCCGCAGAGAGATTGGTGATAATTAAAGATGCGAACGACGCAATCATCCAGCAGCAGCAGCAAGCCGCCGAGCAGCAACGACTGATAGCAGAGGCCGCAGCGCAGGCTGCACTGCAGGGCGATGTATTGCGCGGCGATCTGAATGTGCGGCTGGCGACCGCTCAGGCAAACTCACCGGAAACGGCCCTGGGTGCCACCCTGGCCGGATTTGACCAGCAGGCCAACGCACAGCGTAAACAGTTGGCCGACCAGTTTAGTGCGCAAGAGTATTACGCTGATCTGTCGGCGCGTCTGGAAACAACACTGGGTGCGGAGCGCGCAAGAATCCAGCAGAACTATAACGACGTGATTATCCAGCAGCAGCAGCAAGCCGCCTTGCAGCAAGAGCAAGCAATGGAGCAAGCGAGGGGCGCGGCGGCAGGGCTGGTGACATCGCTGTCGGATTACGTGCGGGGTCTAAAGTCCGGCGGACAATCGCCGGTATCTCCCTTCCAGCAGCTACTCGACGCATCGCGGCAATTCAGCGCAGTAGCTGGCGCAGCAATGGCTGGGGATAGCAACTCGTTTGCCAAGCTTCCGTCATACACGGATGCCTACTTGTCTGCGGCACGTTCGGTCTATGGAAGCGGTTCTGGATTCAGCACGCTCTTCCAACAAATCACCGATATCTTGGCCACCGTTGCTGAAGTGCCGCCCGACACTTTAACGGCTAGTATATACGCGATAGAAACGCGAACGCAAACCGCGACCTTGGAGGCGGCCATCCAAAACCTACAGAATGAGGTAGCCGGCCTTCGCGCGCAGATTGCAGCTAGCGCAGCGATGCCCGATCGCCTCGCTGCTTAGTATCCCACTCGTGCCGCCTGCGCCTCCATGCATTGGGTATACAACTTGTTCTCTTGGAACCTCTGGTTTAATGCGCCGTAGAACAATGAGCCGTCATTGGACAAATTAAACGTAGCCGCAGTCGCTTGGTATCTGCATTCCAGCGCAGCCGCCTGCATTATCCGTTCCCGATCTCGCTCTGCCTGCATCTCAGCCGGGCTTGGGGGCACCACCGCCGCCCGGTTATAGCTAGGGTCAATGGCTGTAGTCTGACGCGCGGCACGCTCAGTATCCCAGCGCGCCTGATAATCTACTGATGAACCGTTGCTTGGCGCACATGCGCTCAGACTGAGCGCCGCAGCAGCTAAAATGATGAACCCGCGCATTGTTCCCTCCTGTTGGCGGGTTTCTAGCATAATTGTTATGCGCTGCACAACAATTCGGTGACCTAGCAGCCAACTATAACGGCTGCCTCTGTCCAATCCGTTGAAATCAATAATGAAAGGGCGCACCATTGGAATATGGTTGGGCCGGTAGCGGCAGCTATTTAACTGCACCCGTCACCGCACTATCGACCGAATTGACCGGCCTCGCATCGTCCTCGAGCGATGTGCTGGCGGTCTCGGCGCCGTTCGCCAATTCACAAGGCGCGGTATGGGCTGACATCGAATTTATCGCCGGGGGAGTATGCTCTCCCGGCCTTGATGCGTTTCTTGAGGTCTGGATCCTGCGCTCGCTCGATGGCGGACTGACCTTCGAGGATGGTGCCGCTACCACCGCCCCCGCGCGTGGTCCGGATGCGACGATCGAAATCAATCAAGGAACGAGCATTACGCCGCACGCGCTCTATCCCGGCGTGACGCTGCCGCCGGGGACGTTTAAGGTTGCGCTGCGCAATCAGATGGGCGTGGCATTGCCTGCGTCGTCGGTTCTGCGCTACGCGCCCTATTCCGAGGGCACCGGGCAAGACAGCGCGGTCCTTCCGGGCGATGCCACGGGAACCACCGCGCTGCGCATCGCCGACATGATGGAGCGGTTCGGCGTCGTCACCTACAGCCAGTCTGACGCCGGAACCAATCCGTGGGGCGCCGGAGTGTCCGATTATACCACCGGATCGGTGATCCAGGCGCTGACCTGGTTGACCGCGAATTCCGGCATGCGCTGCAACCTGCGGGAATACCATGTCGATGGCCGCGATACCGGCGCAGGATCCAACCAGCTCACCTGGTGTCCAACCGTGGCCGCCTCGACGGGCGGCAAGTTCAGTGTCTCGTTGCTGCGGGGCGCGGTCAGCGCCGATGCGACGTCGCTCGCTTCAATGGCGGTCGCGTCAGCCGACGGCACGGGTTGGATGACGTGGGCTGAGGGACTAAACACTCCCAACGATGGCAGTATAACCGCGGCAAACTGCGTCGCGGTGCAGCAGGCGTTATACAGTGGCGTCGCAGCCACCCGCGCCAAGGCATACCCGGTCGCTGTGGCTGGCCCGTCCTATACCTACAACACACTGCCCCCCGAGACCTCGACGGCAATCGCCAACTATCTCACCGCGCAGCAAAAGTCTGACCTGCTGGCCTCGTCATCCCTGGCATCCGTGCGGTTCTTTCCGACGCTCAATCCGGAGGCGGACGATAGCTCCAGCCGCGGCGGCAACGCCGATGACGTCGCGCTGGGCCACGGCGTTTATTTTGGCAAGCCGCTGATCATGGGCGAGTGGCATCCGACATCGGGCAACACCGACAGCCCATCCCATGCGACCGATGATAGCTTCGGTGCGTTCTATGCCGCGCTGGGCATGCTGAACTTTCATCGGCTCGGATACGAAGCCTGGTTCTGGAAGTCGCTATTCGATATCGGCCAGAGCGGGGACTCCCCGTTCGTGCGTGTCGGACTATTTCCCAACAGTGGCGCTGGCACGCCACGGCTACCTGCCCGAACGATCCGTGCGATGTATGCATTGACGGGCGATAGCGGCTCGAAGAAGCGCACGTTCCGTCCGTCGAAGCTCGATTATACCGTCACCGGGTTGCAGGCCCCCGGCTCTAACGCAACGCCATGGACCGGCGGTCACCATCGTCTGTATCAAAATTCCGGCGGCACATATTTTATCTTTCTGTGGAATGAGCAGCGGCCGATCCTTGGCGCCGGAGCGACTATAACGGTCAGTTTCGTCCGCACCATGGCGCAGGTCGTGCACTATGATCTGACGAGCGATCCGCTCAACGCCGAGACCGCCGTCGCCACACTGACCAATATCGCCACGCTGTCGTTCTCATTGACCGCGTCGGTGCATCTGCTCGTCATATCGCCGCAGGGATCGATCATTCCCACGGAGAGCGCGCAGGGCACAACGCTGAACACGTCATCAGGCGCGATCCATGATGCGGCCGGTATCGCCTATTCGCTGGTCGCCAATCCGCCCAACGGCTTCCAGGTCAATCACGGCGGCGTCACTGACAGTTCCAACGTAATTTTACTGCTCTATTGGGACCATCAGGTGTGGCAGCAGACCTCGACCGGGGGCTGGTTCTATTGGTCGGGATCCGCTTGGGTGGTCGGCACCGACCCGCGCATCGTGGCGACCGAAAGCCCCGAGGGCATGACGATCAATGGCCCGGGCAATACGATCTTTGCGTCACAGACGCCGGGCTCCGTGGGGGGCGCAACACTCGACGAGTTCACGATCAATTCCTCCGCACAAATGGTGCTTAATGGCGTCGCTGACGTCAGCACCTCTAATGTAATGGAGGCGTATTACCACACTCACATCGTGTATATGCGGCGCACCGACGGCAATGCGTTCGGCACGCCGGGTTGGTGGCAGTGGTCTGGCTCGGCGTGGGTTGCTTGCCCTTCGCCCAGGGGCCTAACGGAAAGCCCCGAAGGCACCACCGTAGATACGGTTGGCCCGGTGATCAATGCCTCGCAGACGCCGGGCGCCGTGGCGGGCGCAACGATGGACATCTGGTCGCTTCGGGTCGATCCGACCGGCGGTTTCGCGGCCCTGAGAAATGGCGTCTGGGACGGCACCAGCGCGAACGTAAACTTTTTATATTATCACAACCACACTATGTATCATCAAGCAGCAAACCCCTCTTCTTTCGGCGCGCCTGGTTGGTGGTCATGGACCGGCACTGTCAACGGATGGGCTGACACGCCAGACCCAACAGGGGGCCCAGTCGGGGATGTAGAGAGCCTCGATGGGACAACCGCCACCGGGCCCGGAACGGTGATATTTACATCGCCAAACCCAGGTCAGGCACCAGGTGCTGTGCTCGACCAATGGTCCATTACCGCTGGGAGGCAATGTTCCCGCAACGGCACAGTAGACGCTGTGACGCATGACACCCTGTCGTTGTATTATTTGGGACACTTCCTTTATCAAGAAGCAAGCCCTGGCAATAACCTCGGCTATACGCCGGGTTGGTGGCGATGGGACGGCCCGGGTAACTGGACCGACGTTCCCCCACCAACGACGACCGGTCAGCGGTCAATTGTAATCGCGAACATTCCACAGGAAATCGTCGGCAATCCATTCACCGTCAATGGGACCTTGAGTGGTTATACCTCGCCGCCATCGCTACAATACCGCGATGACGCAGGACCGTGGGTGGCATTCCCCACCGGGTCTGTTGTCACGTCAACAGCGTTCTCGCTGGCCCACCCCGCGGTGGCAGCACCGCCCAGTTCTGGGGCTCCCGCACAGGCGGCTGCACAGGGTTATAACACCCTTATGGTCAATGCTGACTCTACCACGATGTCTCAGGTTACCGGCAATACCAGCGGCAGCGTGGTCGCGCCGTTGTATGCATGGAACCAGTTCGAGGGGTCGATCACCGACTGGTCGGTCACCAATAACATTTTGGCAATCAGACAGGTGACCAACTGGGGATGGGGCATTTCTTCGGCCTGCAGCATGAGCGCCGCACAGTCGACCCCGACTTCGCACGGCGTGAACACCGGCAGAGGAATGTGCTTTCGTTACGGCTATTTCGAGTGCGACACTGGCTGGGACTGGACGGTAACTACCGTTCGCACGTTCTGGATGGAGCCCTTTATCAACACCGGAATCGAGCTCGACATTATGGAAGACTTCGGTCACCAGATGTTATCGGCAATCCATGAGTGGGTTACCCCTGGGGGGACCTCGCCTGATATCGGAACTTGGGGAGGGCCGGCGTCAGCCCTTGTCAGAAATACCGTGCCAGGGCAGATAGCCTACAACAAGTTTGGCTTTCTATGGACCCCATCGTTCATGCAGATATTCATCAACGACCAGCCAGGCAACCAAGTAAACTGCAATCAGACGTTTGGTTGGTATCCGTTCGGCCAAAATCCCGGAAACAACGTTGCCTTTGGCACCATCAATGGCTTTGGTGGTGCGGCGTCCGGATTTACCTATTTCCAAATGGGCATTTGGGACGGGTCTGGAACTCAATATGTTAGGATGTGTCGCGCCTGGCAGTAATACACCTTAGGAGCTATTTGAATGGCGACTGTCAGCGTGCGCGACGCCGGTAATACTAGCATCCAAGCGACCTCCAATACATTTCAGATTGTTCCCGTCGGCACGATGACGCTGACTGGCATCACACTGTCCGGAACTACGCTTATCGCCGGAGCAATCTCAGGCACGCCGATAGGTAATATTGCCGTGCAAGCGACAGGCGGGTCGTTCAATGGCACGCTCGCTGTCAACGATACCACGCGCTTTCGCATTGTGGGCAACACACTGCAGGCAGCGACAACACTCGCCGCAGGGAATTACCAGATCAATATAATCGCAACGCAGCCTGGTGCGAATGGATCGCCAATGACCCGTGCATTTACCATCACTGCGGCCGCCTCGTCCAACACTTCAGTGAACTTCTCGGCGCCGACCGGCAAGACGGTCAACAAGACACTGTGGGGATTCACCACAAGCTTCTGGGAGAGTTCAGGCGGCGGCGCGACGCCGATTTTTGGCAATGCCACGTTCCGCAACACCGCGAACGTCAATCTTAAGCCTGCGGCGTTGTGGATTAACCCGGACTGGGATCTTGATACAAAGTTTGCCGCCGGCAACATGACCGATATCAACACCATTCTCGGGAACTATCGATCATTCTCCCAGGCTGGCGTCCGGGTTATCATGGGCGTCGCATTCCAGCCTTCTGCGGGCTCCGCGTCTACCCTGGCGTCACGCGCAGCAAACTTCGCGAATTACCTAAGGAACAATGGCTTTAGTGACATTATGGACTTCTCGGTCGGCAATCTATGGTCGACCGAACAGTTTGCCCAAGGCAACAGTCAGAGCACGGTGATCAGCTATTTCAATGCGATTGCCGATGCATTGCACGGTGTTAACGCGAGCTATCGATGCTGGGGTCCAGCGCAGTGGAACCCTGGATTCCTCGCCAACTCGACCTGGGCCAGCCAGGTAGGCACGCGATGCAATGGCGTCTCCTGGATGTCCTATGACGTGCTGCCAAGCGGTGCCACATCCGGGGTCCAGATCGGTGACCCGATGATAGATAGCAAGGACGTCGCCTATGGCACCAAGGGTATTAATAATCCAGATGGTGTCAACCAACGCAACGCGTTGTCAGGCACGGTGCTGGCAAATGTCCCGCTGGCTTCGTTCGATCTGAACATGTCAGAATATGCCGCCGAAGGCGCGCAGTATATCGGCGGCATCTATATGGCCTGCTATATCGTCGGGGTCTTCAAGAGCACACCAGGCGGCATCGAATGTTTCACGATGCAATCCATAGGAGGCAGCAATTGGCCGGGCAGTGCCATCGGCAATCAGCAGTTCGGCGGGAACATGACCCGGGTCAGCGCGGCCGGATACATTCTCGGCAAGGCCGGACAATCGGTGTTCGGCCCCGAATACACCGTGACCAGCTCGATTCAGAATCTGTCAATTCTTGCGGTGAAGCCCACGGCGACGACATTCGCCGTCATGCTGATTAATTACGACACAGCCAATGCGCGCACCGTTAACCTATCGGTGAGCGCCGGCGGTGTGCCGAGCGGCACGATCTCGCGCTGGGAGATTGGCAAGTCCTCGCCCGGCACACCGACCCCGACGCCGGTTACCGGCACCCAACCTAGTCTATCAGCGATCGCGATCGCCTCGGAAACGGTGGTCATTCTGACAGGAACCTTAGCATGACGATCGTTCGCTGGGGTCCGCTGGAGCTACCGATTACGCTACTCACCAGCAGCGAGCTGGCGGGCCTTGCGAATACTGGAATCAGCGCGCCTGGCGCCGATATCATCAATACCGGGGGTTCGCTCTACTGCGACGTGGAATTCGTCGCCGGCGCTGCCTTCTCGCCCAGCGCTAGCGGCGCAATGCTCGATGTTTGGGTGCTGCGCTCGATTGATGGCGGCGTGTCGTTTGAGGACGGTGCGGCGGGATTTATTCCATCTCGCGATCCCGACCTCACCATCGCGGTGCGCGGCGGGACTTCGATTATTCCGCGGGCGGGTGCCTCACGCCTCGTGTTGCCGCCCGGCCACTTCAAAGCCATGGCACGTAACCGGCTCGGCGCCTCCATCCCGTCAGGCAGCTCGGTGCGTATCGCCTC
>Ga0105237_10001034_pt1 | contig 37467 bp, 21 predicted proteins | sample KBSC24metaG_FD_81520 | JGI IMG/M metagenome (GOLD analysis project Ga0105237, IMG submission 81520) | Corn rhizosphere microbial communities from Kellogg Biological Station, Michigan, USA - KBS C2-4 metaG | ecosystem: Host-associated > Plants > Roots > Rhizosphere > Soil | place: Michigan, USA...
CACCGTGCGGGTCGAACAATATTGTACCAGCACAGAGGCAAAAAAATAGCAAAGGGCAATCCGTTGCAGCACCCCGAATATCCGCGTATGAGAGAGAGGCGACAGGCTCCAGCTGCCGTCAGCTCCCTGGTGAAAGAAAGGGAACCAGTACATTAAAAAACCCAGCAAAAAGATAAGCAGGGTCCTTCTGAATATTTTCCCCAATACCGCGGCATCGCTCATGGAGGCAAACTTTTTCCTGGCAAAGCTCATAGCATTGCCCACGGCAAACAAAAAAGAGGGGAATACCAGGTCCGTAGGCGTACACCCATTCCAATGCGCATGGTTAAGCGGTGCATAGGAAACATCACTGCCCGGGGTATTTACAATGATCATAAAACAAACGGTCATACCTCTGAAAATGTCCAGGGACAAGCTCCTGGAAGAGGATGGAAGTACTGCGGCGGCCGGGGATTGAGTCATGTTGCGATGAGAATTAAATATTCGATGAATGTAGGGAATATCCTCTAAACCGGTAAAATAAATACCAGAAAAGGTGGTGGCACTTACACGTCTATTGCCAAATCTACACACTTATTGCCATTTTCGACACGCTGGTCAAATCAAACAGCCCGGCAGTCGATAATAATGGAAATTGACGTAGTTTGCCATTTTAAGACCCCGAAATGCATCAACCATTGCCCTGCTGCCCGTCTGATCGCAAAGCCAGCCATGCCTCCATATCTTTACGTAAAATAAAGGCATTTACCCTGACCGAAGTACTGGTAGTACTGATCATAATTGGTATCCTCATATTACTGGCCCTTCCCAACCTCATGCCGCTGATAACAAAGGCCAAAAGCACCGAGGCTAAGATCCAGCTGCAGCACCTGTATACATTGGAAAAAAACTATTTCTACGAAAGGTCGAAATATACCAGGGACCTCAATGAGCTTTCTTTCGAGCAACAAAAATTAAGCACGGAATCCGGACAGGCCAACTATCGCATTGAGATCACCGATGCAAGTAATAACAGTTTTAGGGCAAAGGCAGTATCCGTGGTGGATTTTGACGGAGACGGCAACTATAATACCTGGGAGATCGACCAGAACAAAAATCTTATTGAGACCATTCCAGATTAAATGCGCTTGTATATCCTCCTATTCACCTGTATGATCCTGGCAGGCATAACTTATCAGGACCTGCGGTCCAGATCTGTCAGCTGGATTCTTTTCCCTTTGCTGGCCGGCATGGGCATCATTCTTACGTTCATGGAATTCCCCTCCGTCACGCATATCATGTGCCTTTTTGTTATTAACAGCGGGTTTCTTTTGTGCCAATATTTTTTACTGCACACCTATTATTTCATCAGGGATCGTAGACTCACCCGCATCATTGATTCCAGGATAGGATGGGGTGACCTTCTCTTCCTGCTCTCAGCCTGTTTTTTCTTCTCTCCCTTGAATTTTTTCATCTTTTACCTTGGAAGTCTGGTGTTTTCCATCGCAATACACCTGTTGATGGTGTCCCGGAACAAAACACCGGGGGCGCCTGCTGTCGTCATTCCACTGGCAGGTTTACAGGCAGGCTTGCTATCCCTGGTCCTTATCCTCAGCTTTTTCTTCAACCTTCCGGTTGCCGATGATAACTGGCAATTGACAAAGTATTTTTTACCATGACCCCTGAACCCCATGTTCCCATTGATGTTTCAGTCATCCGGTTGCTATCCGGTAAACAAGCATGGCATTACCGCATCATACCTTTTGATCATTCAGAAGATATCCTGAACCTATATGCAGATGAAGAAAGATTTTATGACACTTTGCAGGATGAACTGGAATTGTTGACAGGCAAAAAGATCAGGATCCGGAAGATTCCGAAGGCGACGATCCAGGAATTACTTGAAAAGCTTTATCCCAGCGACCGGCAGGATAGCCGGCTTCAGAATTCATACTATACGGGGAGCGCGGATTCATTCCTGGATAACCTTATCACAGAAGCCAGGAACCTCAAAAGCAGCGATATCCATATCGAGACATATGAAGAAAGGTCCAGGGTCCGCATACGCATTGATGGAAATCTCGTCCAGCGGTATTTATTGGAAAAACAACAATACCCCTCTCTGATCAATAAGATCAAGATACTTTCCAACCTCGATATCTCAGAAAAAAGACTGCCGCAGGACGGAAGGATCTTTTTTGAGAAGAATGGCCATAAATTCGACATCCGGGTCTCTATATTGCCTACGCTACATGGGGAAAAGGTGGTACTTCGTCTGCTAAGCAATGATGCCACGAATATTGACATCCAAACGCTGGGATTTTCAGAACAGGACCTTCAGAACTATCTGGACGGCCTGAAAAAACCCGAAGGCATCCTGCTGATCAGCGGCCCTACAGGTTCCGGCAAAACAACCACTTTATATGCTACGTTGAAATTGTTGAATAAGGACACCCGCAATGTCCTTACCATAGAAGATCCCATCGAATATACCATCGAAGGCGTCAACCAGGTGCAGTTAAAGGAAAGTATCGGGCTGACCTTTGCAGCGGCTCTCCGTAACTTTCTCAGGCAGGACCCAAACATTATTATGCTGGGTGAGATAAGAGATACTGATACAGCCAACATGGCTATCCGGATGGCACTCACCGGCCACCTGGTGTTATCTACGATCCATACCAATTCCGCGTGGGGTACTATCTCCCGGCTCGTGGATATGGGCATCCCTCCTTTCTTACTGGCAGATACGATCCGGACAACTGTAGCGCAAAGACTGGTTCGGCTTTTATGCCCCACATGCAAGATAAAAAGGCAAGCTAAGGACGACCTATTCCCATCGCGCCTGAAAGCTTTTCGGAAAGTAGATGTTCATTACGTCCCCAAAGGTTGTCCGGAATGTTTTAACACTGGCTATAAAGGACGGAAAGCCGTATATGAAGTGATACCTGTGGATGAAGACCTGGCCGGAGAGATCAAACAGCGAAATTTTAATATCAGGGAGCTGCTCGCACAAAGGGGCATTCGGTCCCTGTCGGAAAATGCATTCAACCTGTTTGAACAAGGTCTTACCAGCCTGGAAGAAATTTATTCTTTACTTATTTAACAAAGCCGTTAACTGACATGAAGCATCTATGTATATTTCTTATTCTTTTGTGGGGACACTTTGCCTATGGCCAGGCGCCGCCAGACCGCTTCCAGGTCATGGAACAAAGGCTAAAAGATCTCTCGGCTACAGTCCCCGGTCTGAAGGAAAAAGCCGATCTTTCCGTCAGCAATGGATCATTGCAGGAGTTCCTGAAAGGGCTGGCCGCAACGCATGATCTCAACCTGAACATAGATCCCTCGCTTACCCAACACGTTACCAATTATTTTTCAGGCGAGCAGGTGATCAATATCCTTTTATTTTTGACCAGGCAGTATAACCTGGACCTGACTTTTGTCGGCAGCATCATCACCATTTCACCCTACAGGGACCCGATGGCCAATCAGCCTCCTCCCCCCAGGGAGATCAGGATCGGCTATAACAGTTACTCGCAGCATATTACAATGGATCTGCAGGACGATACGCTCCTGAACATCGCCCGGACAATTACCCGGCTTACGGGAAAGAATGTGCTGGTTCAGCCCGAACTGTATACGAAAAAGGTCACCGGCTATATACAGGACCTTACGGTGAACAGCGCCCTGGAAAAACTGGCCATGACCAATATGTTCAAACTGAATGCGACGAACGACAGTGTCATCGTCCTTGAGCCGTTGCGCCCGGATGAGGAAATAGTGACCCGACAGAACCCTGCTCCCAATTCAAACTTTACTGTACGGAAGACATTCAAAAACGGAACTTCCAGTGGCAGCGCCACCATCGAAGTAGGACAGGACAGCACCGGCGGCAAGGCCGTGACCCTGAATTTGATCAACGGCTCGATCAAAGATGTCATCAAGAATATCGCTGACCAGGCCGGTATCAACTATTTTATATATACCGACATCACCGGAAATATTACCGCCAACATCAGTAGCATGCCTTTCCAGCAGGCGCTGACCTTTATCCTCCAGCAAACTCCGTACACGTATAACATTGAAGGCGGAGTATATATGATCGGTGACAGGAAAGACGAAGGTCTGAGATCAAAAAAACTTGTACAGCTACAGTACCGGTCCGTGGATTCCCTTCTGGCCATCATTCCACAGGAGCTCAAACAGGGAGTGAATATCAGGGAATTTAAGGAATTGAACAGCTTCCTCCTCAGCGGATCCCAACCGCAAATAAAGGAGATTGAGGCCTTCGTAAAGCAGATCGACAAGGTAGTGCCAATGATCACTATCGAGGTCATCCTGATGGATATCAATAAGAGCAAGACCATCTCAACAGGTATCACGGCAGGCACCAACGACACCCTGAAAGCAGGTGGCAATTTATTGGGTCCCAGTGGCCTGAGTTATACATTTGGCAGTAAGGATATTAATCAATTCCTGAATACCATAGGGTTGAACAATGTCTTTAATCTGGGAAAAGTAAGCCCTAACTTCTACATAACCCTCAATGCCCTGGAAAATAAGAATAATGTGGATGTGCATCAAACACCAAAGCTATCCACGCTCAACGGCCATCTCGCCAGTTTGAGCATTGGAAGTACCCGTTACTATGCAGTATCCACACAGAATGTGATTGGTTCTCTGAATCCTCAAACCGTAGTTACCCAGCAATTCATACCCGTGGAAGCCAACATGACCATTGACATTATGCCCATTGTATCGGGAGACGACCAGGTGACGCTCAACATAGGCGTGAATATCACGGATTTCACCTCCTCCTCATCTTCTCTCAATAGCCCCCCTCCGACTTCTACCAGTAAATTCAAATCGATCATCAGGGTTAAGGACGAGGAAATGATATTGCTGGGAGGCATAGAAAGAACTGAACGGAGTGAGACGGCTTCAGGGATACCGCTGCTGTCCAGGATCCCGGTGCTGAAATGGTTATTCAGCAGCAGGACAAAGACCAATAGCAAGGTCGTTTCCGTCGTATTCATCAGACCTAAAATCATATATTATTAAGATGGTGAGGAATATATGGGATAGAATTAAAAGGGTTGGCAGTTGCACCGGCATTGAGATATCTCTTCTGGCGGATGATGCGCTGGCCATCAATGGAGTGATATTACACGCAAAAGGCACCAGGGTCCGGAAGGAAAAAGAGCTCTCCCTCCTATCGTCCTATGAAGAACTGACCGCCCGCACGGGAACCAGCCGGCCACTGGCAGTATCTGTCAACGGGAGAGGGCTGCTCCATAAAAAACTGCCTGCCGGAGATTTGAAAGGCCATCCCATTGAAATGATCCTGCCCAATGCCAATCCCCACGAATTTTACCATGCCGTAACCCGTCTGGAAAATTTTACCCTGGTGTCCGTCATAAGGAAAGAAGTGTTGGATAAGATAGTAACAAACCTGCAAAATAAGGGTTTCAGGCTTTTATCCTTATCGATCGGCCCTTCAGATATACAGTATCTCACCTCCTTCTTAACAGCCGCCGGCAATACGCCGGTGGTAGGATCAACGAACTTCCAGTTCCTGTTCAGTAAGGATGGACAACTGACCGACATTATACCCCTGGCAGGCGGGGAAGACAGCCTTCCGGATAAAGAAGAATACAACATTGGCGATCAGTATGTCCGTTCCCCTGCCCTGCTGGCATTCGGATCCGCCATAGGATTATTGGCATCAGGCCCTGAAGACACCGCGGTTTTTGAACATGCCTCGGTTGCTGGTCACCGGGAAGAATATCGGTATTTCAGGTATTACCGGGCTGCCCTGTGGACCCTGCTGTCAACCCTACTCGTTATACTCCTCGTCAATTTCTTTGTCTACAATTATTATTTTTCCAGGAATACGGACCTCCAGTATATACAAATGGTAGGACGGGGACAGGAAGAAAAGGCTAAACGAATGGAGGCATCCCTCCGGTGGAAGGAAGCTTTTCTTTCACAGTACGGTTGGGAGACATCTTCCCGGCTAAGCTTTTTTGCAGACCGCATGGCAGGGCTTGTACCGGCAGGCACCCTCCTCACATGTATGAAGCTATACCCTTCCAGAAGTACCCTGTTGGGAGAAGGCCATGGCATACGCTTTAAACGGGATACCATCGAGGTAACAGGCGCCTGCGACGACCCCACGGAATTGAACCAGTTTACGAATAATTTAAAGAACCTGCCTATGTTCAGGGAGGTCAGCATCCGGAATTACGCATATAAGAAAGAAACGCAAAGCGGTAACTTTTTAATGGAAGTAATAACCAACTAAATGTTCAACAACCTGACCTATAAGAAAAAACTGAGATTGACAGGTATCGCCGGCTTGCTGGCCTTCGGCGTCATTTACCGTCTTGCCATCAGCAGGACCCTGGAAGAAAAGGTGAAATACGAGCAGCAGTTAGGGACAGATCAGCGATGGAAGGACGGAGAAGCTGCCTCCCTGCAAACGATGCTGGCCAGGGAAGCGCATGTCGATACTTTATTCGCCCGGTATGCGCTGGACACCCTGCTGCCGGAAAAAAACCTGCTTGCCGCAACAAGCAATTTTTGCAAAAGCAATGGTCTGCAATTAAAAGAGTATAAGCCCTACCCTGCTGCAGCAGAGGACAGCATTCCCTTGCTTACCCGGACGGTGACCGTCCAGGGCAGCTTTGTTCCCTGCCTGAGGTTAATGTATTTTCTGGAGACAGGGCAAAAAGTTGGCAGGCTGGCGTCAGCGGAATTCAGAAGCCATGTCGATCCCCAGGACAAACAGACAAAGCTGGAGTGTGTGATGTATATACAGAACTTAACCTTTATTCACCATGAAGACCAATAAAAAATATGTTTTATACGGCGTCATTGCCTGTTCATTTGCCATTGGCTGTGCAGAGATCATTGAGAAGGACCTGGAGGGTAAAAAAGTAGTAGTTTCAGCGCCTTCGGATAACGTCCGTTCAGATACCTCCGCCGTCCTTTTCCTATGGCAGCCGTTGGATGGAGCCGCTGGCTATGAACTGCAGATAGCGCACCCGGCTTTTGATTCTATTGTGTCCATCACAGCCGATACGAACCTGACAAATACATTTATCCGCCTTCCATTACCTTCCGGGTCTTTCCAATGGAGAGTAAGGGCATACAACAACAGTTCCTCGTCGGAATATTCCGATATCCGGCATATGATCATACCATAATGACAAGATAAAATGGAGAATAAATATTTGAGATACGGGCTCGTCTGTCTTGCCGTCTTTGTGTGGGGCGCTATTATTTACAGGGTGGTCGCCGGCATGTCCGGCCCTGAATCGCAGGTGATACCGGTGAAAAAACAGACAGCCGCCCCCCCCGCCAGGGTATCGGACAACTTCGTACTGAATGCCGACTATCCCGATCCTTTTATCCCGGAAGCTGATACCCTGTCTGCAATAGAGACAAAGAAGACGGTAGCCGGCCCCGTTACCCCTGTGACGGCGCCGCCTGTGGCCTCTGCTCCGCCGGAACCCGCAGTATCAAGCTTTCTTCAATACATCGGCATGATCGGCAATCCCGGGAAAAAACGCAGGATCGCCATCCTCAGCCTTCACGGCAAAGAGATCCTGGTGAAGGAAAATGAGAAAAAGGATGGCGTCCTTGTCAAAAAGATCGATGGCGACAGGATCAGGATCGTTTATAAGGGTAAGGTTTACATAATTGAGAAAAATAGCTGAGATACATTTATTTAACCGTATCTATTCGATCATTCATAATTGTAAAGTTACCACCTGAATGCATTCCTTTCATTCCATAAATTACCACCTCCAACGCCGCCTTTTCCGTCTATGACCATTTGTTCCAGTTGCCTTAAGCCTGAGTCGGAGGTACCTGCCGCCTCTATGATATCCTTAACCAGATCCAAAGTCCCGCCTTTTGCCTGTATCCTTAAAATGTGCTGATAGATCCTTCTCATTACGTCAACCGATTTGCCAACATACTCTTTCTTTACTCCCTTCAATGTATATTCCAGTATGTATATACCCCGTATTCCCGCTTGTTGCGCCCCTTCGGCCCCCTTGGCTACTACAGATGTCCCTTCGCCCATAGGCACAAAAAAAGTACCGGTTGTCGCAAAAGCATCCACATTTTCCCTGGGTGTTGTCACCGATCCATCCAGGTTAAAGGCGTATGTCCTTCCTGCCAGTTGCTTTCCTCCCAGGTTTTGAGCGGTAACATAGACAGAATTGTATATATCGTACATGATACGGTTGAGAAAACCGGAATTCTTAAGCGTTTGCCAGTGCGTCGGCTTATAGTTTGAAATAGTTCCCTGGTAAGGGAGCGAGGGTGTCTCCACTGGCGTATATTTGCCTCCCGCTCCCCACGTACCGACCCGGAAAATGCCTTCATACACGTCATATGATTCCCCAATATTCGTCCAGGTCTCCCCTTCAAAACACATTTCCGCATCTTTGCTTGGATCCCAGAAAGTCTGGCCTCTGGCATTCCTGAAATAGTCATCTGTCGTTCCCCCATCAGGGTCTCTGCTGCTCACAGGATCATTTCCCATGGCGACATAAGGGCTGTGGAATTGCCCGCTGGGATCATATTGCAGCCATCTGGCGATCACACCGTCATACATCCTCAGCTCAAACGCATTCCACCCTGTCTCACCATCCTTTTCCGCATTTTGCCCCTGGTAACCGTAACGGTAATCGTTGGTGCCGCTGGGTGCGCCGATCACCATCCCGTAGGGATAATAATCAGTATACATTCTCACCTCGCATGTATTCGCATTCCTGGCAACCACTGCTCTGACATTGCCCAGATGATCGTCCAGTTCATAGGCATAGACTCCCTTCGGATAATAGATGCCCAGTCGTCCCATACCTGTTATCTGATATTCCTGCGGTGCGATCGTCCCATACACTGTTCCATTGTTCGTGACCTCCTGGGTATAGATCACATCATCGACATAGTAGGTCACATTGATCACCTGGCCAGAAGGGTTATAGCTCACCTTTTTTATCCTCCGGCCTAATTCGTCATATACGAACGTTGCCACAGGTTGAGCATGCGGCTGGTCCCTGTATACTGCCGTTGGCATGCCCGCAATATCGTACACAATATATTTCGGCAAACCATCTGTTGTCACTTCGCCTGTCACCTCACCCACCTGATCATAGTTGAATGTCGCGTAGTTCTGGGAAGTAGCTGAATTCACTATGCTTGTCAACTGATTGTTACTATTATCATAATGATACCGGAACTGCGCGATAGAAGCACCCGCAGCATCTGTCCGCTGCAGGTATTGTATATTTCCATTATCATCATAAGCAGGGACATTATTCGCAGGGTCGCCTATTCTCTCCTTATTATTACTCGTCGCTGTATAGGTTGCCGGATTAGTCCCGAAATTGATATTTGTTCCCCAGGTGCTTTCAGTGAATTGATATTTAGGGTCATATTGATACACATAGGTAGTCGGAGCATCCGAAACACCCGAAGAGAAAGGTTTCTCACTATACCAGGTCATGGCCTTGATATTTCCCGTATAACTATTCGGTACGGTCGGTGCACTGATGCCTGTTATCGCATTGATATTCGACCGGCTATTCGAATAATCTCCGGGGAAATAGTCCAATACCTCTCCGAATGCATCCTGGCTAAAGGAATTGCTGATACCATCGCTTCCTGGATCTGCGCTTCTTTTACTATTGTTGATCGCTTTTAAAGCTCCCTGAAGCGTATATGTATAATCGATGCCTTGGAGATTGCCGGCCAGTTCCACCCTCTTCAGCCCTCCGTGCATGTAATAAATGTAAGTTGCCTGCAATTGCTTGTTATTATCTGGCGTAGTGCTGGTATATACATGCCACAGATTCCCATTGACCGGGTCATAATCATAATACTGTGCAAAAGCTTCGCTTGATGTACCGGCCTGAAATACCTTCCTTGTTAGACGACCAAAGGCATCATAAGAATAATCAGACGTTTTATATCCCAATCCGTTGATATTTCTGACCATCCATATTATCTTTCCTTCTTCGTCATAGTTGTACCAGGTAGTGCTTACCAGGTTGCTGCTGGAGAGAACATTATTTAAAATACTGCTGTATTTCTGGGTCATGCTGACCGATCCGGTCAGATTGTAAGGATCCTGAACATATCCGCTCAGTGTAAGGTTAATATCCGGCAGGTCATACAAGGTGGTGCAAACATCCGTCCTGGTATTGTTGGCGCCCGTCAATCCCCCTCCCGCACCGGTATTCTCCAGTATACCGGTCATGGAAGCGCTTCCGAATGCAATCCCGCCGGTGCCGGGCAAATATTGTCCACTTTCAACAATCCGCCCCAGTTGATCATAATTGATATAGTTAAAGCTTCCCGCAGCAGCCTGAACAGCATTCTGCGAAAATCGAAGCTTGCCGTCATTGCGATAAAGGAATCGGGAAATGCCACGGTCAGGGTCAGTGCTCATGATCAGTTTCCCGCGATTATCATATTGTAATAGCGTTATAAAAGGTACAGTCGTCTTACTGGCATAGGCATTCAACCCTGGTGCACCATATAATTTCTTTGTTCCTTCCGGTGAAATAGAGGCCACCATCTGTCCCAATTGGTTGTAAAAATTATAGCTCACATCCGAATAGCTGTTGCTGTAAGCAAGACTCAGGTCGGTCGTACCGGTATTCACCAACTTATAGTAACCCCCAGCCAGGGTATTACCGCTGGAGAAAGCAACCGACTGCTCAGTATTCATGTCATACAACGTAAAGCTACCACCTGTGATCGTAACTGTGCTGCCGGCAAATAATTTGAAATAGAAAAGGCTGCTCTTGGCGGTCCCGGCGGCGGTCACTGTCGCCGTATTGCTTACTGTAAGGCCCGTCCCCGCCCTGGCCGTCATCAGGGTCTTGCCTGACTGATCGTCAATTCGGATAGTTTCAATGCCGTTGGCATCCCTTGATACATATTGTATGGCATGATTCAGCAGGTTAGAGGGAAGTACGCCGATCTCTGTTGTGGAAAAAAAACGATTGCGTACAAGGATATAATTGTCCAGCTCATCAATTACAGGAATGGTATAATTGGCTGCCTCCCGGCTGCTCCCCAATTTAAAAACCTCTCCCGTGTTAGCCGCTTTCTTGGTATTGCCTGTTCCATCCTGGTAGTAGGTTTGCCGGACATAAGGATAGTCTGTGGTGGGCGTATAGGGTTCCCAGGAATTGTACTTGCTGTAATACCAGGCTAATGAGCCTCGGGGAGGCATCGTCGCATCGGCAGCATCCCAAAGTGGGTCGGGGTTATTCGTTTTGTCGGTCTGCGTGCCTGAAGGGTTATACACATCGAAGTTTTGCCTTCCATATTTGTCCCCTGCACTATTATGTCTTACGAAATTTGCCTGGTAGCTGTAATCGCCATAGTCGATGGGAGCCCACAGGGTAGTAAGCGCATCCCGGCCAAAGGCATCTTTGATAGGCTGACTAGCGAGAACATGAGTATACACCGTGCTAGCGTCAGCTCTGTAATTCACTTTTTTCTGCGATTGGATGAGATGGCCGTTATCGTCATAAAAACCCTTTCCTTCATGCAGGACATTTCCCCCGGCATCAAACTCCTGGGTGATGATCCAGTTCATGTCGGTATTGGGATTGCCGGAAGCATTGGTGGGACTCGTGACACCATACAAAGTCGTCACTGTCACCGCAACAATATTGCTCGTCGCCGGCACCAGGTTGCTGGTTACCACCCTCTTGAACAGCACATTATTCCATAAATTGCCAGGTGTATAATTTTGATTGGTGGATACGCCCGAAGCGTCCCCTGGGGCGTCAAGCCAGGTTACTCCATTGTCAATAGAATATTTCCATTGATAAAGATATATCCCATTTCCCCCGGAAGGCAGGCTACCTGTCAATTGCCCGGGGCTGGTGCCCTGGTTGATGGTGATGGCGGCAGGAGTAATACTGCCTGGCAGCAGCTGGGGATATACCGTTACCACCACTGTATTGGTACTGTTGGCCGTGAAAGGCGTACTAATGGCCTGACAACGATAATAGGTAGTAGTTGTCAGCACCGGCGGCTGATAAGTCTGAGACTGCGCCCCAGTACCTATATTCGACGGGATACTGGTAAAATTAGTGCCATCCGTGGAATAGAGCCATTGATATGAATAGCTGCCGGTCCCCCCTGATGCAGCCGTGCAGGTAAAGGACCCGGGCGGCGCCGTATTATAGTTGATGGTATAAGAGGAAGGACTGACCGTACCTCCAATCAGTGGAGGATATACCTGAACATAAGCCGTATTGCTGGTATAGGCTGTTCCAGTCCCGCAGGTCACCATCCGCTTGTAATACGTGTTCGCGGTCAAAGCCGGAGGTTGGTAGTTTTGGCCTGTAGCCCCGCTGATATTGGTGAATGTGGTGCCGTTCGTAGAGGACTGCCATTGATAGCTGTAGGAAGTGCATCCCGTTCCACCGGTAGCCACCGTTGCAGTTATCTGGGCCGGTGCAGTCCCGGTGATCACCTGTAGATTGGGATTGTTGATCGTCCCGCCCGCCAGGGGTTGAGGCGGCACGACAGTAATGACCTTGGAGGTTATTATAGTCGATCCGTTAACGATCCTGAGCGTGGTAGAGGTGCAGGAGGAAGACAGCACAGTCAGATAGCAGGTTGTCGAGCTGGAGCCATCGATGAAGCCACAACCCGAGAGCGCCCAGGTATAGCCTGCCGGCAGTGAAGGACTGACGGTATACGTGACATCCTCCGAGCCGGCGGTAATAGTGGAAGGCCCCGTGATGGAGTAAAAAAATTCAGCGCGGGAAGAGTCCGTTCCATTGGCCTTTACCAGGGTAACAGTGCTGGCGAAAGACAGAAGTGTCAGGAGCAGCAGCCGCCAAAAGCTTTTATATTGCATAGCAAAATTTTTAACTGTTTGCATATTATAGGTCCGTGGCTTGTATGGAATAAGTGTTGGCTGTTGTAAACGTCACCGCGCCCGTCGTCACATTAGGACCGACCCATACAGTCCCTCCTGGATCGAGCTGATAAGATACATTGGTCGCCGTCGTGGTGAATTTCATTGTATAAGTGCCAGGTTCCAGCAGCGTGGTCGTCGTTAAGGTATTGGATGCAGGGAATGTTTTTGATTGCACCGTAATGCCGTTCTGCATGAACTGTACCGTTATGGTGGCGCCCTGTTGCTGCAGTAAATGCGTGGTGAGATTCACCGTCACCAGCTGTATACATGATCCCTGGCTATTAGCCTGATCCTGTGCATATATTTGCGCCCTATTATCAGCATCTCCATACGAAATATAGGACGTGATGGTTCCCGCCGGAACACTGACATAGACACCGGTTCCCTCCTGGGTGGCAGAGCAATTGTTCTTGTAAAAATACCCGTTGACAATAGCCGTATTGCTATATTTGGTGGCAGCAAAATTGTATTTGCTTTCCTTTGTTTTATACTCACCCAACCCCACTTTTTCCTTATAAGTTCTGATCAGTCTTCCTCCTTCATCATACTCATATCTTGTATAAAAATTGTTATTATCCAGAATATGCGTTAACTCGCCCGTAGATCCGTCATACACATAGGCGGTGGTCACCGAATTCAATGGCTGGAAACGCATATCATCTACATATACATGCGCTAGATTATCATTTTGGCACCAGACTTTTAAGGTGTGCGAGCCGTTGATATTGGCGCCGTTGATCAGCAGGTTTATCTGGCTCCATCCTCCCGCTGTTCGCGCGCTGGGAGCGCTGCTGGACTCAGAATGATCGATCACCGTCCCATCGATGCTGTAATATAGCTTTACATCATGTGTCCCAAAGTTGGGCACAGATTTGACCCATGCAGATGCTTTATACCACCTGTTGGCAGTCAGGCTGCTCGTATTTACTGAATAGATAAAGCCCTTTGCATTCAAGGCAGCCAACGTCAGACTCTTGCTACCTGTATGCGCAACTCCCGCACCCGATGATACTGTCCCATCCCCTGCCTGGACGAATACGTTATTTGTCTTGCCAGTCCCTTCATCTTCTGCGCCGCTGTATGCTATTTCATAAAAATTAGTTCCTTGCCCGTTGAATACCACCTTCGAATTATTATATCCCATACGGGTAGCTGCATAAAGACCATTGATGTCCTTTGCTTCCAGGGACTTGCTATTAACATCATATAAGGTCGCTTCGCCCGACTTTAACCAGGGACTGGTATTGTTGGAAAGGTGGGCAAAATCAAAATCTGTAAAACCGGCAACCGGAGTGATCCCGTCTATAGTATTGCTGGTAGGCATCCAATCGTATGTGTACCGAACTCTCCAGACATCTCCATTTTTATAATTAATCCCATTCACCGTCTCCGTACGACCGTCCTGCACATGAGCACTACCATCATTGTCCAGCGCATTGAAAGCATCGTCCCAGGTGGTTACGCTCGCAGATACCAGGCCTATATGCGCATTATTTGCATCTACCGTCCATTTTCTGGTTTCGGCCACCTGGGTAAGCATGTTCTTATTGCCGGCATTGTCCACCTTCAGTCCCATGCCGTAGTATACGGTATAGGCAGGGACCGTCTCGGTCATGATGTTATTCCCATATGCATCTGTCTCCACCGTCGACGTTACCGCACCGCTGTAGAAATCAAACGCCAGGTTCTGACTGCTCGTCTTCATGCCATTGACATAATTGATTACCGTCTGCCCGGTGCTGATACAGGGATACTCTTCCTTCAGACAGAGGGTCGCCTTCATACCGTTGCCAACGGAATTAGGCTGCTGTCCTACCAGTTTTACCTCGGCATATCGCTCCTGTATAAAGCCCTGATATTTGTACTTATTCAGCAATTGCTTATATGCAGGCATGAACTGGTCTGCCGTTGCCTTACTGCTGATCAGTGCGTCATGTAAATAGTGATTGTCCGTTTCGGTTAATTTTTTGCCTTTATCATCAAATTGAATGATGCTTTTTATGTTACCGATGGCCCCCAAAAATTTAGCCAGCGTAAAATACTTTGCCGTCTGGGTATACAATGGAGTAACTGTTGTCGATCCCGTTTGTGTCGCATTGTTCAAATATCGTCCTACCATATTCCCCTTGAAGACCTCGAACTGGTACTGTGTCTTGCTGTTCCCATCGATATTCCGCTGGGAAGCCTCGTCTGGGTTCTTGATCTGCTTGGAAATATTAACATATCCATACATGACGCCCGGCGCCGGCATCTCCCTGGCAAGAGAGAACAGCACGCTGTTGTCCTTGTACATTATCCGCCTGTATCCTTTGTAGTATACTGGTTTTTCCGAGGCAGCGTTCACATCGGCATTCACAAAGAAATTATAGGAATAGGTACTCGGGAAGTCAAAGCAGGGCTCCGCCATGGAAGGCGTGTAAGAGCTGACGCCGGAGCATGCCCCATTGTCGTCGTTATAATCGTAGGAGGTGCTGGTAATGATGCCTGAAAAAGGCTCTGTAACAGACAAGCTCTGTACCCTCAGATCACCGCCGTATATAGGCGTCTTATTCTTTATAAAAAGGTTGCCGCCGTATGAGTTGGACATCCATACTGTTTGGTCCTGTGATACGAATGAGCCCCCCTGCTTGAACTTAAAAGGTATGACCCTTGGCGCATTACCCAATAGGAAGGGGACTCCGCAGGTCACGGTAACCTTGTTATTTACATCATCGACGCTTTGCACCGTGAGCGAGCCGCTCAGAGGTGACGTAGGATAGTACCCCAAGTTATATCCATAGCCCAGACTGTTGGTGGGGCTATTGTCGAAAGTCCCGTTAAAGGTGATCAGGTTGGTACGGGTATCAGTGATCATGGACCCATAGGTCTGGCTCCCATCCTGGGTTTGAGGAGGGACGCCGGAAGGATACTGGAATTCCTGCAACAACACAGCGCTCAGCGGATTGCCCGCCTGATAAGAATCCGCCAAATGGATATTGTCATTGCCCCCCTTGTCGATGGTAAGGGTCATCGTACCCGAACTGGCATTCACGACGATCTGGTTGATCACCAACGACTGCTGGTTGGGCTCCGCCGAAGAATTATAATAGCTGTCCGACTCATAATTGATGTTTATCTGGGCACCCATCGGCGTGGAGATATTCCTTAATGACCATACATCCCTCGCCGGTGCGGACACCGGGGTGGTAGTCCTCGCCGAATTGATGTCTGTCGTCAGCAATGTGGCATTTATATCACTCTTATACATACCCCAGGCATCAAAGGCATCCTTGTTGTAAGGAGGGTTCTTCGTCGTAGTTACCGTGGTGGTGGTGGCGGTCGCCGTATAATTGCAATTGGCAAGCGAATAGGTATAGGTACTGCCCGACAGGGTTTTCTTCGTGATCACTCCGCAAAAGGCATTCAATGGAGGGCACATCACCAGGTCGCCAACTTTGAAATTGTTATTGGTGGTGGTAAAATTAGCCGGCGTTGACCCATTCGCCCCCGTCAGGGTAACACCCGTTTGCGTCACCGCATTGCTGCCCAGGTCATATTGGAACCGGGTCGGAGGAATAATGGCAGCCCCCCCCTTGCCTCTCGTGCTGACATTCAACAACGTTAGCTTGCCGAACAACTGGCCTGTTGAAATATCCGTAAAGCTGTTGGAAGTATTCAGACAAAGCGTATTATCATAAGTAAAGTCAATAACACGCAGCGACCTTTTCTCCAGTTCTGTCCTGCTGAGCATATCTACATCCGTTTTGTCCAGCACATTAGCATTCAGGGTCCCCGACGCAGGCGTCACATAGTTCTCATCTGCGGCATTCAGCAGGTAGATATGGTTTAGCTGCATAGTAGACCGGGAGTTATTATCAAACAATCCTCCATACACATAATTAGGCGTAGGACTGTTCGTATTGAACACCTTATAGGAAGCCCCCTTGCCATCGATCTTGACGCTCTTCTCGAACAAGGCTACATGAGTACGGGTACGGATGGCATTCAGATAATAGATCTCCTTATAGCCCATCGAACAGTTCTGGAATTCGTTGTCCTCGTCCGTATTGTAGCCCTCCGATGGGTTTCGCCATACATAGTCGTTCGTCCATTTGCCATATTCGAAATCCACCCAGTAACCCCAATCCCCGTCATCGGCCATCCCATCATTGTTCCTGTCCACATAATCAGGCCCCGTAACGGAGGTCAGATACCACGTATACGCATAGGGTACCGTCTTCTTCTGCCGGTTGAACGAGTACCCATTGGAATGGTCCAGCTTCTCCTGGTAGGCTTCTTCGCCATACGAGTATGCCGGCAGCCCGAAGGTATAGGTCACCCCGCTCTCATTCGTGATCGTAAAACCTTCTATCATCCCAGTCTGGAACCTGCTCTTGTCATAGCCTAATATATTGTAGGGTTTCACCTTGATCCCTATATCGATATGGCGGGAACCCGCCAGCTGGTTGTTGCTATAACCGTCATTGCCATGGAATCCATGCACAGGCGCAGGATCGAACGGCAGGGGCTGCGCATTCAACGCAGCATTGTTATCCGATAACTGGCCCGCAGCATAGGGATCGGACTTCTGCTGGAAAGTATTGGAAAAATCATTGGTAAATCTGAACTGAGGTGTGGGGTCTACGGTCGTCTTCGGTGAAAAATATTCCACATAATAGCTCGTACAGTTAGGCTGACCCGCACAACCTGCCGGACTCTGGTTCACCCTGTTCTGGCCGAATACCTGACCCTGATATTGATAAGGACGCATCTCCCCTCCCAACCCTTGCGCATTTACCTGGTAATCGTCGAAATTGGGATAGGAACCTCCCTGCTGTAATGTCGGATCGGGATAATCCAGGAAATTGCCATCCGTTGGGTCCAGGATTAATGAATAAGAATCGAATGCCGTATTATCTGGAATAGTATTGCCATGTCCCGCATTGGATGAATACAGGCTTCCCTGTGTCGTCACATTCGTCGTCTCATCCGTCTTATAACGCGTCTTGCTATAACCCAGCGATATCGACACGGGAATGGTGGGCAGTGGTATATCGATACCCCAGCCCTTTGTCTCCGTCTCTATCCCCGCAGACTTGCTGCTGCTGACCGAGGAGGTCAATCCCCCAATCATTAATGATGGCTTGTCAGCTCCTGTGCTCATTGATATGCCCAACATACTGTTCCCGGCAGAAAATCCTGCCTCCAGCGATTGAGCGCCTACAGTAACATTTATACCCAATGATCCCCCCGGCATTCCTGTACTTAACCCTCCACGGAAAAAATTACCTCCAAAAGGTGAAATCCCGGCATTCATGGATGCCTGTAAGGGAGAATTAGGTATGCCCAGCTTTATACCAAACTCAAACCCCGCCCCAAACCCCTGGTACGTATCGTTGGAAAAAGACAGGCCCGCATTCACACCAATGGGTGTATTCGCAATGCCGATCGTCAACCCCACCTGGTAAGAGGAAGCTTGCCCCCCTGACCAATATACCCGGTTACTTCCCTGCGGGTTCACCCAGTCATCCGGATACCCGTTCACGCTCCGTGTGATAGCCCCTGGGTTCAGGCTCCACCCCAGGCCTACCCAACCGGCATCCTCATTAGTCTGTATTCCCGCATGGTAGGCCAGGGACAAAGGATAGCTGCCCTCCGGACCCGGCACCTCTATTAAAGGCAGGTTATACGTCAGATTGCCCGTCTGCAAATTGATCATATCCGTCGTATCCACCGGCTCGAAGCTGGTAGCCTCCGGTTGTGTTGGACCCGAAGTCAGCGCATAGGAGATACCAGGAGCAAATGTGTCGGTGAGCAGGATGGTCAATAGCGTAGCAGCGACCATCTTGCGGGTGCGTTTACCCTGCAGCATAGCGTTCAGTGATTTAGGATTTAATATGGTTGATGTAACTATTCCAGTTAGCCTTTGAAAACCGTGACATAATGAGGGATCTTCCCATCAAGGACCCTTGTTTTTTCCATATACACTTTTTCCAGCCGATTAAGATTTTGCAAAAAATCAAGCGATGCAATTTCTTTACAGTTCGTAATTTCAAGGTACTTGAGATTGACCAGTGCCGACAATGGCTCCAGGTTTACCACGCCCGGGCAATTGACAAAGGAAAGCTTTTCAAGAGAGGAGAGCTTCTCTATGTCCGTAAGGCCGGAAAGCTTCGGCAAGTACATCAGATCAAGCACCTGTAAAGGAAGCCGGCCTACACCCGCCAGCGATGTTAAATTCTTTGAATTAACGATCTTCAACTGCTCGACATGAGCAGTGTTCTCTAAAAACCTGAGGTCCTTATTCTTTAAATGGCTGATCCTAAGCTCTTTAAGTTTATTTAAAAATAGATCCCCAAGAGGCTTTTCCAAATCGGAAAGGTATAATACCTCGAGATCGGGAAACCTGTTCCAGTCCAGCAGCGGGTCGAATTCTGATATATACAATTCCTTCAACTCCTTTTGGTGATACAATCCTGTCAGGTCAATTTTTTCTTTAAAAAACACGATTATCTTTTCAAAAAAAGTAATTTCCTTCAGAAAATTCAGGTTCTCTCCCGTGTTGCCGCCAATAAATCCTATGAATATTTTTTTAATCTCTTTTTCCTTTATATAATCAAAAACTATATCATAATCCTCGTCCGCTATCATCAGGAACAGTTCATCCCTGTAGTTCTTGAAAAATAAATAGCCATCAATATCTATTCGGTCATTCATGTTTGTAAAATTATCACTAAAAATGAATTCCTTTCGTCCCATAAATTGACTATTCCAGCCTGGCATAATCCAGGTCGAGGATATCTTCAATATCTTTTTTGCATTGCTCATGCCATACGTCTGTTCGAAAATAATCATTCAACTCCACTGTATCACGGTCAGGTGTAGTATGGTTGACGTTGCCGGGTTTTTCCAACCCTTATCACATCAAAAGAAATATCAGTCAAATCATAGCTCTCTACTATGTTGTCCTTCGCACATTCTGTATAGTTATCGATATATTCCTGTGTGTTATCTTTTTTTGTAAACAGCCCATTCGCGTTTACTTCATCTATCCATTTATAGAAATATGCAGGTTTAAAAAAAAGTCCATTTAATATTAATGACCCTCCTCCAAACACAAAAATATCGAACCCCAGCCACTCTATTTTTTCACCATCAAAATCAATCGTTCCTTTTGCTGTGCTTATTACATCTGAATATATCACGGCCAACTCGCTGAAATTTCCGTCCCTGTTAGCAAATGCCAGGATCTTTAAAGCATCTTCATAATCCTTTATCAAAGGCAGAAAAAGAGTATCATTTGATTCATTGGCAGTCATTTCTATTATAGGCTTAATTGCTGAAGGCAGTTGCTGAAGGTCGCCAACATTCACATCCTCGAAACTCGATCTCTCCAGTCCCCGGTATTCTTTATCTCCAAGGCAGAATATACCCGTATACGGCTCTGTTTGAGCCAATGTTTTTTTTAAGATAAGAAACCCGTTTATTTTTTCTCTCACAGAAATATTTTTGCAAATTTAAGGAACTACAGAAATATGACCGTTGCCAACTCCTGGAAAGTTAATATGAGGACCTCCGACCCAATGATTACCGACAGTCCTAAAATCGGCCGCTGCCCTGCTGAAGCCCGGGTACCCAATATCTTCAGCCATATCCATAATTGCATTTGCTTCATACTCTGAAATAGCTTTCCTTCCTCCAAGGGTCGCTTCATGAACCAATTCTTTCAATGCAATTTGATCCGCTGTCATTCGAGCGCCGCTTCCTAACAATGATACAGCAGCCTTTTTAATGATCAATCCTTCAACCCCCTTTACAATTGTTGGTATTCCACCAGCTATGAAGTCGATAGGATCGATTGTCGGACTGGTAATTGCATCGTTGAAGCCCCAATAGTATCCTTTGACAGGATTACCAAGAAGGTAATATCCATTCCCTGGAGCCCAGCGTCCCCCATTAATCAAATGTTTATCATGATCACTATAAAACTTATTCCAGGCATCGAGGTCGCTCTCACGCCATTTTGCATTGACTTCTATCGATCTGACAGCTCCATCAGGCATTCCGTTAAAGCCGATATTGATCCAGTGCCCATCAAAGTATCGGTCTCCAAGGTCCTGGTATCGGCTGTCGGCATCATACTTCGCATTATCATTACTCCAGAATACAGCTCCTGTCGTTTTGTCCTGAAAAAAATTGTCCGTTGTTCCCCCGTCATGATCTATACCGCTCACCGGGTTATTTCCCATAGCAACATAAGGACTGCGGAATTGCCCTTTAGGATCATATTGCAGCCATCTTGCGATCACACCGTCATACATTCTCAATTCAAATGCATTCCACCCTGTCTCGCCATCCTTTTCTGCATTTTTCCCCTGGTAACCATAACGGTAATCATTGGTGCCGCTGGGGGCGCCGATCACCATCCCATAAGGATAATAATCAGTATACATCCTCACTTCGCATGTATTCGCATTCCTGGCAACAACTGCTCTGACATTGCCCAGTTGATCGTCCAGTTCATAGGCATAGATTCCATTCGGATAATAGATGCCCAACCGTCCCATGCCTGTTATCTGGTATTCCTGTGGTACGATCACGGTTCCATTGTTCGTAACCGCCAGGGTATAGATCACGTCATCGACATAGTAAGTCACATTGTTTACCTGACCAGAGGCGTTATAGCCAATTTTTTTTATCCTCCGGCCCAATTCGTCATATACGAACGTCGCCACAGGTTGAGAATGCGGCAGGTCCCTGTACACTCCTGTTACCAGGCCTGCAATATCATACTCGATATACTTTTGCAAACCGTCGGTTGTCACTTCCCCTGTCACCTCCCCTGCCTGGTCATAATTAAACGTTGCATAATTCTGCGAGGTCGCGGCATTTACAATGCTTGTCAACTGATTGTTATTATTATCATAATGATACCGGAACTGCGCAATGGAAGTGCCCGCAGCATCTGTTCGCTGTAGATATTGTATATTTCCATTGTCATCATAAGCAGGGACATTATTCGCAGGGTCGCCTATTTTCTCTTTATTATTACTCGTCGCTGTATAGGTAGCCGGATTAGTCGCGAAATTGATATTTGTTCCCCAGGTGCTTTCAGTGAATTGATATTTAGGGTCATATTGATATACATAGGTAGTCGGGGCATCCGACGCATTCGAGGAGGAAGGTTTCTCGCTGTACCAGGTCATGGCCTTTATATTGCCGGCATAGCTATCCGGCATGGACGGCGCGGTAACCCCTGCAATAGCGCTGATGCTCATCCGGCTGTTGGTATAGTCGCCCGGGAAATAATCCAGCACCTCCCCAAATGCATCCTGGCTAAAACTATTGCTGGTGCCATCGCCGGCAGGATCGGCATTTCTTTTACTATTGTTGATCGCTTTCAAGGCGCCCTTCAGCGTATAAGTGTAATCGACCCCTTGCAGATCGCTGGCCAGCTCTATCCTTTTCACTCTTCCATGCAGGTAATAGATATAAGTAGCCTGTAGTTGCTTGTTATTATCCGGCGTCGTGCTGGTATAAACATGCCATAAATTCCCATTGGCTGGATCATAATCATAATAATGCGCAAATGTTTCTGCTGCCGTGCCTGCCGCATGAAATACTTTTTTTATAAGGCGGTCCAGCCCGTCATAAGTATAATCTGTCACCTTATAGCCTCCCATGCCATTAATATTCCTCACTACCCAAATCATCTTCCCTTCTTCATCGTAGTTATACCACGTTGTGCTTATCAGATCATTGCTGCTAGGCACATTATTTATAATCCGACTGTATTTCTGCGTCATACTGATCGATCCGGCCAGAGTCAAGGGGTCTTGCGTATATCCGCTTACTGTAAGGCTATTATCCGGCAGGTCATATAAGGTGGTGCAAACATCCGTCCTGGTATTGTTGGCGCTTGTCAATCCTCCGCCCGCCGCAATATTCTCCAATATTCCGGTCATGGATGTACTTCCAAAAGTAATCCCTCCGGTGCCGGGAAGATATTGCCCGCTTTCAATAGGACGTCCCCACTGATCGTAGTTGATATAGTTAAAGCTCCCCGCAGCAGCTTGTATCGGGTTTTGTGAGAAACGTAGTTTGCCGTCAATGCGATAAATGAACCGGGAGGTTCCTCGATCCGGGTCGGTGCTCATAATTAGTCTCCCATGATTGTCATATTGCATTAATGAAATAAAGGGAACAGCCGTTCTGGTGGCATATGCATTCAGGCCGGGAGCGCCATACAATTTTTTAGTACCCTCCGGTGAAATAGAGGCCACCATCTGTCCCAACTGGTTGTAAAAATTATAGCTCACATCCGAATAGCTGTTGCTGTAAGCAAGGTTCAGGCTCGTCGTACCCGTATTCACCAGCTTGTAATAACCCGCAGCCAAAGTATTACCACTTGTAAAAGTGATAGACTGTTCGGTATTCATGTCATACAACGTAAAGGTTCCGCCTGTAATCGTGACCGAGCCGACCGTAAATAATTTAAAATAAAAAAGGTTGCTTTTCCCTGCACCGGCTGTCGTTACAGTTGCAGTATTGTTCACGGTAAGCCCCGCCCCGGGACGGGCGGTCATCAGGATTTTTCCTCCCTGATCCTGAATACTGACCGTTTCGACGCCATTTGCATCCCTCCCTACCGTTTGTATGGCATGGTTAAGAAGGGACGAAGGCAAAACCCCAAGGTCAGTGCTTGCAAAAAAACGATTGCGTACCTGCACGTAATTATCCAGTTCATTGATGACGGGGACGACATAGCTGCTTGACTCATGACCGGTGCCCATTTTAAGGGCCTCCCCTGCAGCTGCAGACTTCTTGCTGTTGCCTGTGCCGTCCTGGTAGTAAGTTTGGCGGCTAAAGGGATAAGCCGTCGTAGGGGTATAGGGTTCCCAAGTATTGTTAGGCCCATAGTACCACCCAAGTGTTCCTTTAACGGATTGACCTCCCACCGGGTCTGGATTATTTGTCTTATCCGTCTCGGTTTGATCAGCCTTATATCTATCGAAATTCTTATAGCTGTAGGCGGTCCCATCCGTCGCTTGTATGAATCCGGGCATATAGTTGAAGTCCGCATAATCGATGGGCGCCTGCATGGTCGTTAGAGATCCTCTTCCATATGCATCCTGCACCGGCTGACTGGCCAGGACATGGTTCAACACCGTCAAGTCATCCTTTCTATAGAACACCTTATTCTGCTGTTGAAGCATTCGCCCACTTTTATCAAAAAAAGTTTTCTCCTGTCCAAGAATGTTCCCTGCAGCATCATAAACAGTCGATTTTGTCCAGTTCATTTCGCTGTTGGCGCTGCCCGTCATATTGGTCGCAGGCGCGACACCATAGGCGTTCGGGACAGTGATCACGGAAAGGTTGCTCGTGACGGAAGCCAGATTGCTAAACACTACTACTCTATAGTACATGGTATTCAGGAGATTACCAGGTGTATAATTTTGTGAAGTGGCGCCCGGAACCTGACGATAAGTATTGTTATCCGTCGAATACCACCATTGGTAATCGTAACTTCCGTTCCCTCCAGAAGGTGTGCAGGTGAGGACACCCGGACTCGTATTATAATTAATGGAAAGCGCAGCAGGACTGACGCCGCTCACCGTCAGTTGGGGATATACATTCACCGTAACATAATTGCTCGCGGCCGTGGCCCCGTTGCTGTTGGCAATTACCCGGTAATACATGGTAGTTGTCAGGTTGCCGGGCAAATACGACGTACCGGTGGCCCCTGGTATATTGGCAAAGGTACTGGGGGTTGTGGAAGTGGAGCTCTGCCATTGGTAGGTATACGTGCCGTTGCCACCCGTTGCAGCAGTGCTTACACCCAGGGCGCCGGCAGAGCTGTTGTAATTGATCTGCTGCGTAGCCGGCGTGATACCTGCCGCTACTACCTGGGGATATACATTCACCGTCGCCGCATTGCTATAGGCGGTGGCATTCGTCCCGGTCCCTCTCATCACCTTCAGATGAAAGAGAGTGGTAGGCGCTGTCAATGCTACTGACGCATAAGTCAGCGAAGTAGCCCCGCTAATGGCCGTATACGTACTCCCGCCGTTGGTAGAATATTCCCATTGATAGGTATAGGCCCCATTGGCACAATTCCCTCCTGAAGGAGCCGCACTCGTAAACGTCGCCGGTGAAGTATTATAATTGATATTCTGCGAAGTGGGCGCAATGCTGCCTGCCACCAATGTAGGGCTTGAGTTGATAGTGACAGGGTAAAAAGCAACGTTCGAGCCATTGGTTATGGTGACCCTTCCGCTGGTGGCACATCCCCAGGTCACCGTTACCGAGCTGGTCGTGGGATTGCTGATAGTCCCATTGTTGGCCGTCCAGCTATAATTTGCCGGAATGCTGGGCGTAACCGTATAGGTATAGGCAGTGCCGGCATTCACTGAGCCGGGACCGCTGATGGTATAGGTCTGTGCATATATATTCATTATGCCGGCCATCAGCAAACCTATCAGCATAATGCATCTTTTTATCTGGCGTATTGACATGATCAGTTATTGATGGTGAGTGTTAATGTGCCTGATACATTGACATTATTAAATGTAGCGCTGGTACCTGTTATCATCTGGGTATTGGAGCCGTTCGTATATGAAAAATGATATGTACCACCTCCGTTCCCTGGCCCGCTCTGTAAAATAGTGATCGTGTAAATCCCCGGCTTCAATGTGCTGGTGCCTGTAATGCTGCCCGATGACGGAAAGATCCAGCTGGCATCCGAAGCTCCACTGAGAATAGCCCGATAAATGGTGGCCCCGGCATTGTTTACCAATATCACTGGGGCCGGAAGGATACATGTTCCCTGCTGATTGGCCAGGTATTGCGCATAAGATTGCGCCCTTGTATCCGCATCTGCATAGGAATAGGAAGAAACAAATGCTCCTTGGGGCACATTCACAGGCACCGAGCTGCCGCCCTGGTCGGGTGGGCAATTATTTTTGACATACGTCTGGTTGATAGCCGTATTGGGATAGGTCGTAAAGCTGCCGTAATTATATTCGTTCTGGCTTTTCTTGATCTCCCCAAGGCCCAGCTTTTCTTTGTAGGTTCTGACCAGCCTGCCGACGGCATCATATTCATATCGCGCATACAGATTGTCGTTGTCCAAAACATGGGTCAACTCTCCCGTGACAACATCGTAGACATATGCTGTTACCGCTGCATTCAGGGGTTGAAAACGCATGTCATCCGCATATACCTGCGCAGCATTGTCATTCTGGCACCAGACCTTTAAGATGTGCGATCCGGTAATGTTGGCGCCATTGATCAGCACGTTGATCTGCGTCCATCCGCCTGCCGTCCGGGCACTAGGGCTGTTACTGGATGCCGAATTGCCAATCACCGCCCCATCAATGCTGTAGTACAGCTTCACATCATGGGTCGTGCCGCTCACCGGTTTTACCCATGCAGATGCCTTATACCATCTGTTGGCAGTCAGGCTGCTGGTGCTCACCGAATAGGTAAAGCCCTTAGCTCCTGAAGACGCTAACAACAGCCCCTTACTTCCCGTATGGGCGGCCCCTGCGGTAGACGATACAGTACCATCGCCGGCCTGAACGAACATATTGTTCGTTTTTGTGATCCCCTCATCCTCCGCGCCGCTGCAGGCTATCTCATAAAAATTAGCAGGACTTCCGCTCAATACAACTTTAGAATTATTGTACCCCATGCGGGTAGCCGCATAATCGCCATTGACATCTTTGCCTTCAAGGGATTTGCTATTAACATCGTAAAGGGTCACTTCACTTGACTTCAGCCAGGGACTTGCATTATTGGCAAGATGGGCAAAATCAAAATCCGTAAAGCTGCCAGCAGGTGTAAGTCCGTCCGTGGTATTGCCGGAAGTTATCCAATCATAAGTATACCGTTGCCTCCATACATCTCCATTTTTATAGACAATGCCGCTTACTGTCTCTGTCCGGCCATCCTGTACATGAGCCGCCCCATCCTTGTCAAGTACACTCAAACCGTCATCCCAGGTACTTACATCGGCAGATATCAATCCTATATGTGTATTGCTCCCATCCACCGTCCATTTTTTCGTTTCCGCTACCTGGGTAAGCATATTCTTATTGTTCGTATTATCTACCTTCAAGCCCATGCCGGCGTACTTGCTATACGCAGGTACCGTCTCGGTCATGATGTTATTCCCATAAGCATCCGTCTCTACCGTAGTGGTAACAGCGCCGCTGTAAAAATCAAATCCCAGATTCTGGCTGCTCGTCTTCGTCCCGTTCACAAAATTGATTACCGTCTGCCCGGTATTGATACAGGGATACTCCTCTTTCAGACAGATGGTCGCTTTCATGCCATTATTGGCGGTATTGGGCTGCTGGCCCACCAATTTTACCTCCGCATAGCGCTCCTGTATAAAACCCTGGTATTTGTACTTATTCAGCAAAGATTTATACGCAGGCATAAACTGGTCTGCCGTCAGTTTGCTGTTGATCAGGTCATCATGCAAATAATGATTATCTGTCTCTGTCAGCTTTTTACCTTTATCATCGAATTGAATGATGGTTTTTACATTACCAATAGCCCCAAGGAATTTGGCAAGAGTAAAATACTTGGCAATCTGCGTGTACACAGGGCTCGCCGTCGTAGAGCCCGTCTGTGTAACATTGTTGACATACCTCCCTACCATGTTGCCTTTAAAGACCTCGAACTGGTATTGTGTCTTGCTGGTCCCGTCAATATTCCGCTGCGATGCTTCATCTGGGTTTTGTACCTGCTTGGAGACATTCACATAACCATACATGACTCCCGGCGCGGGCATCTCTCTTGCAAGGGAGAACAGCACACTGTTGTCCTTGTACAATATGCGGCGGTAGCCTTTATAATATATTGATTTGTCTATGGCCGCGTTCACATTGGGATCGATGTAGAAATTGTAGGAATAAGTAGCTGGGAAATCAAAGCAAGGCTCTCCCATCGAGGGTGTGTAAGAGCTGACACCGGAACATATGCCGTTGTCGTCATTATAATCGTAAGCAGTGCTGAATACTGTGCCGGAAAGAGACTCATTGACAGACAAAGTACTGACCCTTAGCCCTCCCCCGTACAAAGGAGCTTTGTTCTTGATAAAGAGGTTGCCACCATATGAATTGGACATCCAAAGCCGTTGGTCCTGTGACACAAATGAGCCTCCCTGCAAAAATTTGAAAGGTACAGTCTTATACGCATTCCCCAGCAAAAAAGGTTCGGGACAGGTCACCGTGATCTTGTTATTTACATCGTCGACACTTTGTACAACTAATGATCCGCTGAGAGTGGTGGTCGGATAATATCCTAAATTGTATCCATAGCCCAGACCGTTGGGCATGCTATTGTCGAAAGTGCCGTTATAAGTGATCAGGTTGGTACGGGTATCCGTGATCATAGAGCCATAAGTCTGGCTGCCATCCTGGTCCTGGGGCGGGACGCCGGAAGGATATTGGAATTCCTGCAACAGCACCGCGCTCACCGGATTGCCCGCCTGGTAAGAGTCCCCAAGATGGACATTGTCATTGCCCGCCTTGTTGACGGTAAAGGTCATCGTACCCAAGCCGGCATTTACATCGATCTTATCGATCACCAGTGACAGTTGATTGGGCTCCGCCGAAGAGTTATAATAGCTGTCCGACTCATAATTGATATTTATTTGTGCTCCCATCGGCGTAGTTATATTCCTTAACGACCAGGCATCCGTAGCCTTGGCTGATAAGGTGGTCGTCATACGTGCAGTATTCAGGTCGGCTGTTAGCAAAGCAGCACTGATATCACTTTTATACATGCCCCAGGCATCATACGCATCTTTGTTATAAGGAGGGTTTTTTGTAGTGGATATAGTAGTAGTTGTAGCCGACCCGGTGTAATTGCAATTCGCAAGGGTATAGGTATAGGGACTGCTCGGTGACTTATTCGTGATTACACCACAAAAAACATTCAAAGTACCGGACATAACCAGGTCGCCTATATTGAAGTTCTTGTTAGTAGTGACAAAGTTGGCCGGAGTAGCTCCATTGGCCGGGTTCAATGTGACACCCGGTTGCGTCACCGCATTGCTGCCCAGATCATATTGGAACTTTGTAGGTGGAAGAATGGAACTTCCCCCTTTACCTCTCGTATCGACGCCCAGCAAGGTAAGTTTTCCTGACAACTGACCGGGCGTACTAATAAAACTATTGGCTGTATTCTGGCAAAGGGAATTGTCATAAAAGAAGTCGATAACCCTAAGAGCTTTTTGCTCGAGATTGGTTCTGCCGACCATATCAACATCCGTCTTGTCCAGCACACTGCCATTTAATGTCCCCGATGTGGGTGTAACATAGTTTTCGTCGCTGGCATTCATGAGATAAATATGAGACAGTTGCAGCGTAGACTGAGAAGTGCCGTTAAAAACGCCCGGATAAAGATAGTTAGGCGTAGGTGAGTCGGTGTCGAATATAATATTTGCTTCACCTTTACCGTCTACTCTTACATCCTTTTCGAACAACGCAACATGGGTTCGGGTACGGATGGCGTTGAGGTAGTATACTTCTTTATAACCCATCGAACAGTTCTGCCACTCATTGTCCTCATCCGTATTATACCCCTGTGATGGATTGCGCCATACATAATTGCCCGTCCATTTGCCATATTCGAAATCCACCCAATACCCCCAGTCTCCGTCATCAGCCATCCCATCATTGTTCCTATCCACATAGTCAGGCCCCGTAACAGAGGTAAGGTACCACGTGTACGCATAGGGTACCGTCTTCTTCTGCCGGTTGAATGAATAACCGTTGGAATGATCCAATTTCTCCTGGTACGCCTCCTCACCATATGAATAAGCCGGCAGCCCGAACGTATAGGTCACGCCACTTTCATTGGTGATGGTAAAACCTTCTATCATCCCCGACGAATATTTGCTCTTGTCATAGCCCTGTATATTATACGGCCGCACCTTGATTTCCGTATCGATATGCCGGGAACCGGCCAGTTGGTTGTTGCTGAAACCATCGTTTCCATCCAGACCATGCACGGGCGCCAGGTCGAAAGGCAGCGTCTGGGCATTTAGCGCAGTACTGTTCGAAAGCTGACTCGCTGCATACGGGTCGGACCTTTGCTGAAAAGTATTGGAAAAATCATTGGTGAACCTGAACTGGGGCGTAGGGTCCACAGTTGTCTTCGGAGAAAAATATTGCACATTATAGCCTGTGCAGTTCGGCTGACCCGCACAGCCCGTCGGGTTCTGGGCAATCCTGTTCTGACCGAACACCTGTCCCTGGTACTGATAAGGACGCATCTCCCCTCCCAACCCTTGCGCATTTACCTGGTAGTCATCGAAATTAGGGTAAGACCCTCCCTGCTGCAGCGTCGGATCGGGATAGTCCATGAAATTCCCATCCGTCGGGTCCAAGACCAGCGAATAAGAATCGAATGCCGTATTATCGGGAATGGTATTGCCATGGCCTGCATTGGAAGAATACAAACTGCCTTGCGTGGTCACATTTGTCGTCTCATCCGTTTTATAACGCGTCTTGCTATAGCCCAGCGAGATCGACACAGGTATAGCAGGCAATGGTATATCGACCCCCCAGCTTTTTGTCTCTGTTTCTATTCCCGCAGATTTGCTGCTACTGACAGAAGAGGTTAACCCTCCCATGGTTAGGGACGGTTTACCGGAACCTGTGCTCATCGAGATCCCCAGCAGGCTGTTCCCCGCAGAAAAACCCGCCTGCAGCGCCTGAGCACCGACTGTCACGTTGATACCCAATGAGCCGCCGGTAACTCCTGAACTTAATCCTCCCCTGAAATAACTACCCCCATATGGTGAGACGCCAATTCCCATGGATGCCTGCAGGGGAGAGCCAGGTATACCCAATCTCACGCCAACATCAAAACCTACGCCAAATCCCTGGTAGGTGTCATTGGAGAAAGACAAACCTGCATTCACACCAATAGGTGTGTTGGCAATGCCGATCGTTACTCCCAACTGGTAAGAGGACGCCTGCCCCCCTGACCAGTACACACGATTGCTGCCCAATGGGTTCACCCAGTCATCCGGATACCCGTTCACGCTGCGGCTGATCGCACCAGGGTTCAGACTCCATCCCAATCCTACCCAGCTCGCATCTTCATTTGTCTGTATTCCCGCATGATATGACAACGCCAATGGATAGCTACCCTCTGGACCCGGAACTTCTACCAGAGGAATGTTATAGATAAAGTTACCCGTTTGCAGGTTCACCATGTCGGTGGTGTCCACCGGCTCGAAGTTCGTGGCCTCCGGCTGGGTAGGGCCAGCTGTCAGCGCATAAGAGATACCGGGAGCGAATGTATCGGTCAGCAGGATGGTCAATAGCGTAGCAGCCACCATCTTGCGGGTGCGTTTACCCTGCAGCATAGCGTTCGTGATTAAGGATTATTATGGGTTAATGTAATTATTCCAGCCTGGCATAGTCCAGCTCAGGGATATCGTCAATATCTTTTTTTCTGAATATAAATCTTAAATTACCGGTCCCAAACCCGCATTCCGCCAGGTTCACCTCAACCCTCTCCGACTTATTCATCCTGTCCTTGGGAAAAGAGAGCAGCAAAGTATTTGCGTTGCTCATACCATAGGTCTGCTCGAAAACATAGTCATTCAGCTGTACCGTATCGTGGCTCGGAGTAGTAATGTTGACATATTGCTGCATCTGAAAGGATAGCACTTGGACCATGTCGCTATAACGCGCAAAACTGCCCAATTGCCGGATCGCCTCTTTGCCATTCTTGGAAAACTTCAGAAGAAAATAATAGTTCTTCCCATACTTTTGTTCCAATTTATGCAGCCCGGCAGTATCTTTCTTGCCAGACGGTCCCCATTCCTGGGCTACCAGCAGGCCGGTGGGTTCCACGCTCAACGACACATGGATGCCCTCCTCTTCAGCCTCCTGTATCAACCCATGTTTTGGCTGTCGGATATACCCCTCCAGGCTTCGCTTGTCCAGTAATTTATGCCGGCTGCCGCAGCATGAAAGGATAATAGACACGATGGCTATTATCGCCCATGAATTTCTTTTCATCATCCTTATTTTACGGGAACAGCATATTCTTTATTCAATTCTTCCACGATCCTGTCGGTTATATCCATACCCGGATCTGCATAGGCGATATTACCGTTGGCTGCGATCAGGATCATCTTGTATCCATGCTTCTTCCCATACCGCAACAGGTAGGAATTGACCGTGCTCAGCACACTCTGCGTTAATTTCTGCTCCTCCTGGCCCGCATTCTGGCGAACAGCATTCTGATAATCGTACAACTGCTTTTGCTTGGTGCTGATCAGTTCCCTGGCCAGTTGCTTTTCCTTATCCGAGCCCAGGGCGGCCGTCTTCTCATATTTCTTGATAGCGTCCTGCACATCCCTGGTAAGCGTATCCACATTGGCCTGCCAAGCCGATTGCTTCTTCTCGAAATCCTTCCTGGCCTCCACCATGGCCTTATATCCATTCAGCAATCTGCCTGAATCGACATAAGCCACCCGGCTGACATTAAAACCGAAAGTGTAAATGCATAAAAAAACGGAGAAAAAGAGGGAGAATAGGGCAAAAATATGCCGGCGGAACTGATTCATGATAGTTAGGTCTAGGCGGTTAAGTGGTTTTGATTTGTAAACCAAATGTATGGTTTACCACAATAAGACCTTATATGAGTTCACAGACGTGTCGATTTCGGCAATAAGCGTGTCATAAATGCCAAAAACCGTGCTCCGTTTTCTAAAAACTCTGCCCTAATTTGAACAAGGGAAGATACATGGCGATCAATATCACTCCCACCACTATACCCAGGACAAGGATGATAAAGGGCTCAATGAATTTGCCCAGGATATTGGTTTGATGCTCCACCTCCTCGGAATATTGTTCGGCGATCTTATTGAAAAAAAGCTCCAGTTGATTGATCTCTTCGCCTACTTTTATCATTGCGATCATCTTGCCAGGATATATGGCATGCTGTTGCATACACCGGTACAACGGCTGGCCCGAAAGAATAGTCTCCCCGATGTCCCCGAGCGAGGCTTCTATAGGATAGAAGTTGATCATTTTTCTCACGAGCCCAATGGCTTGTACAATAGGGATCTTCGAGGCGATGAGCAGGGAAAGGGTATATGACAGGCGGGACAGGTACAGTTTCCTGACTATGCCGCCTGCAATGGGTAGCCGGAGGACGATCGTAGAGGCCAGGCTCCTGAAACGTTCTTTTTTTCGCTGGGAGAAAAAAACACCGGCCACGGCAGCAAGAAGAACAAGAATGATCCAGGCCTCCCTTCTGATGAAATTTGACAGGTCCAATACCATCCGGGTGATGACAGGCAGATCTTTACCCGAACGCCGCAGGACATCCGCAAACATAGGCACCACATATGCCATCATAAAGGCCACAGCCCCAAAAGCTACCACCAGCACGATGGCAGGATAGGTCAGCGCACCGACGATCTGCCTTCCCTGTCTTATCTTTTTCCGGTAAAATACCGCCAATTCCTTCAGGACCAGCGTAAGTTTGCCCGTCTCTTCCCCTATCTGGATACTGTAATATTCATAGGCTGTAAAACCGGCCCTTTTTTTCATTGCAGCGGATAAAGTAGCACCGTTGACCACGTCCCCTACAATCCCACCGAAAAGAGTTTTGTACTTTTTCTTTGTTTGTTCATCCATGATCAAGGTCAGGGCTGTAGTGATATCAACTCCTGCCTCCAGCATTGTGCTCAGTTCCACATAGAAACTCTCGCGTATCTTGTCCGGCAAACCCGGACTAAGGAAAGAAATGTCCTTTTGCAGGAAGGTCCAGATCCTGCTGCTCTTCCCGCCGGTGCTCTTTTCTCCGCCGGAACGGATATTCCTTATCTGCCGGATATCGATGGGGCTATTCATGCGGATCTTTTTGCGCTCTTAACAGTTCCTCGGCTGTATATTCCTTTTTAAAGTATACAGCCATTTGTTCATTATTTACAGACAGGTCTATCCGGATATTCGAGATCAAGGCAGGAATGTTACCCATATGCCGAAGCTCCCGGATCCTTCCTCCCATGGAGAAAGTATCGCTCAGCCCTCCAGTCACCCTGATGATCCTGGCGCGATCAATAAAATAACCGATCGTCCTCTTCTGTCTGCCGATCAGGATATGCTGTGTGTCTGAAAACGTTTCCACCCTGTCCCCCCACTCTATGTCTCTTTTGAAAGCACGTTCAAAAAGAATGGATTCAGTAATACCCGAAGATACAGCCATTCTCTTACCCAGTTGATGGTTCAGGAAAGACCAGGCATAATACATGATCCCAATGACCAGCGAGCTGATCAGCAAGGCCACCACCAGTTCAACGATCGTAAAAGAACGCAATTTTTTCATTGTTCTCGATTTATTCCCTATTCATTTGCCGGCGCCAGTAATTCCCAGTCATCCAGCAATTTCATTTGCCGGTCATAAATGTAAAAATGCATCTGCCATAAGCTGTCCCGGCCGGGGAAGGGATGAACTTCTTTTTTTACATTAAACTCATCATACCGGTCAGCAGCATCATAAAAGCTTTTCTGTTCCCGGGTCATATCAGCATAATGGAGCAGGATCTGCTCCGCACGCATCTGCTGCATGGAAACACCAGCCCTTCCTGTTCCTGTCAATATAATGACGGTCACACCGGTCACAGCAAGCAGGATCACAAGAGACACCAAAGTTTCCAATAGTGTTGCCGCCTTCAATCTGTATACAGTCAGTCTACCCATTGCACGATATTGTTCTTGTTACCTTCCCTGAAGATCACGGGCCCCAGGAACCCTGCCGGAAGCAGGCTCCTGTCCAACCTCGCATCCACCAGGTAATTTTCATATGCTGACGCGCCATTCCTAAATAAAAAGAAATCCGTCAGCACACAGCCCTCCACCTGTCCCTTCAGGAAAAGGTATCCTCCGGAGTATATAATTCCTCTTACAACAGATCCCATTCCCACCTCCATATATGTCCTGAACTTATTGTCCTTCGACCACGTCAATACCATCCCTTCCAGCAGACAGTTCCGGGAAATAATGAGTCTTGGCTGACCGCCATCACCCTCCCGCTTGACAACAGCCAACGAACTTGGATACCGTAGATTGCAATTGCTATCCAGCAAAATGCTGTCGGTAGCAAAAGCCTGTACCTTTCCTGTGAAATTACGATCAAACCTGATGGCAGGAGCAATCAACAATATATTGTTCAGCTGCGCTTCCCCCCCTATCTCGATCAGCGAATCCGAGATCAGTATGAGATGACCGCTCAGCTTTTGGTCTGTCAACAGCAGCTTTCCTTTATAGCGCATGATCTGCAGGTTGTCTGCGAATGACAGGTACAGGGAATCCTGTATATAGCCGGAACCTCCGCCCCTGGCGCCATTATCGATCATTCCCGTGTAATATCTTAAAATACTCATGTCCGGGGAAGGAAGGGAGCTCTCACTGTTTTCCCGCAAGCCGGTCATCAGCTCAGACTCCTCAAATCCCCGCTGATCTATATAGCCGGGCTTTATTCCCGACCCGGGCAGATATACTTTCCCATTGAGAATGGTTTTTCCCGTCAGGAATAGGGATCGCTTGTGTTCAGCCAGGTATAAGCAGCCATCCATATAGGAAGGGACGCCCGCGCTATAAAAAAAGCTTTTTTCCTTATGTCTTGGTCCATCCTTCACCTGGATCGATGCGAGATCATAACAACCCCAAAGCTCCTGTTGGATTTGAGCAGAATCGTTGCCCGTGCCGAAAAGGTCGATCTTTTTTACAAGCCCTTCACCGGGAGACGGCGCATCGGTCAGCGCAAGATCGATCGCCGATTGAAGATCCCTGTCTAATTTGTTCCCTATTCGCAGATCGCTATGAGCATGAAGAACATTATATAATGTCAGGATCAACATCACACAGATCAACCCAATCACCAGGGAGATCACAACCGTTATCAACAGGGCGCTCCCTGAAACCTTTCTCCTCCTAATGTTTCTGGGCATCCGGGGCGGGTATTTGCTTGCTTGTCTTCTTCTTCTTTTCTTTTTTTACAGGAGCGTCAGCCCGGAGAACTCCGTTCTTATATCTTGATGCATGCACTCGGCCATCGTGATCGTATTCGGACAAAGTGCCATGAAGAACATTGTTTTTATATTTCCCCTTTCTTACGAGCTTTCCGTCTGTAGAATACTCCTCGAACGCTCCATTTTTCATTCCACGATCCCAATGAGTGATACGGCAGAGGCGCCCTCCTTCATACCAGTCCTTCCATTCCCCCGTCTTTAACCCGGTTCTGAATATTCCCTGCTCCTTCAGGTTCTTATCCGGGTAAAACACTTTATAGACACCGTCCAACAATCTGCCGTCGTATCCACCGGCAGTTGAAAGTATCGTATCGGGTCTATACCAGAAATAGGTAAGTTCTTTCTTAAGTTTCACCGGATGTTCGGGACGAACGGCATAAAAATAACAGGAAGTATCCCTCCTGCTGATCATCCGCCGGTTTAATGCCTCAACAGAAAAATTGCCCTCCGACTGCGCGTCTGCAACCGTGCTGATAAGAAAAAATGATGATAAGGTCAAAAAATAAATGTTCATTGACAACGAGTTAAAAAGGGGAAATTAGCAAAAACTTAATCACCGTCTGCGGGAATGACTGGTAAAATAATTTTCTATATCAGACGTTTTAATGTGAAGCCGCTTAACTTAAGCCCAAAACTCCTTCCGATCACATTGAAAACCAAAACCATAGACATATTTCGCCCCCTCTCCGTCCTCCTGGCCTCCCTGCTCCTCTTTACATCCGTCTTCGCCCAGCAAAATCCCCAACCCATCCTCCTCAAAAATGGCGTCCTTAGCCGTAAGAACAATATCTTCGAAATAACCGCTGACTCCCTGCAGACGGTGCATTTCCGGAAAAACTATTACGTCCTGCTGCAATTCCGCCACCTGCCGGGTAATGCTGAACGAGTCGGTCTCCAGGCGCGGGGCATCCGTCTTTTTGATTATTTGCCCGGCCAGTCCTACCTGGCCGAATTGCCGGACAACTTCTCACTCACAGCATTGCAGGAATTTGAAGTGGCCGGGATCTATAAGATACCGGCGCCTATAAAGATCTCGCCCAGGCTGGCGGATAACCCGGAAGCCTATACGCAAGGTGAAGGACAGGTGATAGCCGTGAGCTTTTTCGGACAGATGACAAAAGAAGAAGTAGGTAAAACATTGGAAGAAGCAGGCGCCCAACTCATAACAACAAAGATCAAACCCGATAAGGTCCTTTTTATCCGGGCGGGTAAGGCAGCTCTGCAACGCATCGCAGCCATGCCATTCATTAGTTATATAGGACCACAGTCACTAAAGGACCGCAGCCTGAATTATAACAACCGGGCCACCCACGGGGAGGATGCATTGAGCAACGATCCGGTACGCCGGCTACAGGGCGACGGTATGGTCGTAGGCGTTGGCGACGACGCTTCCCCTTATACACACGTGGACTTTACAGGCAGACAGATCGATAGATTCGCCACCTCGCCTATATCTCCCCATGGC
>Ga0105237_10001035_pt1 | contig 37429 bp, 36 predicted proteins | sample KBSC24metaG_FD_81520 | JGI IMG/M metagenome (GOLD analysis project Ga0105237, IMG submission 81520) | Corn rhizosphere microbial communities from Kellogg Biological Station, Michigan, USA - KBS C2-4 metaG | ecosystem: Host-associated > Plants > Roots > Rhizosphere > Soil | place: Michigan, USA...
CCAATCATTTCGCCCATTCCGGCACGCCGGCGGACGAGAAGGTGGCCCAGGCCTATACCGACGCCTATCCGCCCCGCTTCACCGACGAACTGCTCGCGGCGCTGGCCGGGACGGTGCCCGCCGACGCCGATCCGGCCGAGATCGGGAAGGCCGTGGTCGACATCGTCGGCAAGCCTCATGGCGAGCGGCCGTTCCGCACCGTGATCGATCCGGCCAGCGACGGCGCGATCGTGAGCTTCGCGGTGATCGACCGGATCCGGGGCGAGTTCCTGCATCGCATCGGCCATGCCGACCTGATGCACCCCAGCCGGCCCCTGGCGGACGGAACGCCGGCCTGAAGCCTCCCGCCCAACGCCCTTGCGCCCGTCGTCCTCGAAAGAGGGCGGCGGGTGCTTGCGTTTCGGGGGAATGGGCGATGCGGACCATGCCGCCTCGTCCCGTGACGATTGTCTATCGCGGACGGGGGCTTGCCGCAAGCCGGGCCCCCTGCCCCATAGAACCGGCCCTCGATTCGCCGCAGAGGAGCCGCCTGCCCATGTCCGCCCCCGCCACCATGTTCGCGCAATCCTTCTTCCACGGCACGCGCGCCGCCCTGCATCCCGGCGACCTGATCGCGGTCGGTCATCGATCCAACTTCACCGAAACCGGATCCCTGTCCTGGGTCTATTGCACGAGCACGCTGGATGCGGCGATCTGGGGGGCCGAGCTGGCCGTCGGCGCCGGGCCGGGACGCATCTATGTCGTGGAGCCGACCGGGCCGATCGTGGACGACCCCAATCTGACGGACAGGAAATTTCCCGGCAATCCCACCCTGTCCTACCGGTCCCGCGATCCGTTCCGGGTGCTGGGCGAGGTGACGCAATGGCGGGGGCACCCGCCCGAGCGGCTCCAGGAGATGAAGCACAATGTCGCCCGCTCGATGGCCGCGGGGGCGGACATCATCGACTGACGGACGGCCCGTCACTCCGGGTCGAAAAGGCCTTCGCCCAGCACGGTTTCGTAGGTGGCGATCGCCTCGTCGATCGACTGGCCATGGCGCCACCCCCGCAATTCGTGGGCGGCGTTGATCGACGAGAGGATCAGATGGGCGGCGATCAAGGGATCGATCGGCCGCACCGTCCCTTCGCCCATCGCCTCGACGAGGGCCCCCATCACGCCGAACGCCGTCCGCTGCGCCTGCAGCAGCGCGAGCTCGCGCACGGCGGGCGGCATCGCCTGATAGGCGGTCACCCGCAGCAGCGGGAATTCGTCGGCGAGCTGCAGGGCCAGAGCCGACGTGACCGTCGTGGAGACCCGTTTCCAGGGCGAGCTGTAGTCGCGATAGGCCTTGGCGCGCAGATCGGCGAGGCGCCGGTGGCTGACCCGCCAGCAGGACACGATCAGATCGTCCTTGGCGTCGAGATGGTGGTAGAAGCTGCCCTTGGTGCGGTTGAGCTCGGCCATGATGCTCTTCACGGACGTGCCGCGATAGCCGGTGTCGTTGATCAGGCGGGTGGCGACGCGCAGGAAGCTTTCCTGCTCGCCCGGCTCCGTCATCGGGTCGGGCGCGATCGTCCGCACGTCCCAGGCGGTGCCGGGGACCGTGATGCCGCCGTCGAGGATCTCGAAGAACCGGTGCCGGACATTGGGCAGGTCCCCGATCGCGAACTGGCCCAGCCACGTCTCCTGCCAGAACAGCGCCTCGTTCAGGATGTGGGCGCGCGCGGTGAGCAGCCGCTTGCGCTCCTCGCTGTCGGCCGGGCCGAAGAAGCCCCGCACCTCGCGCAGGATATCGCGATAATGCGCGATCAGCCGGCTGCGCGCGTCCTCGCCCAGCGAGCGCATTTCGGACAGATTGGCGATCGGCCGACCGCCGTGGAGAGCCTGCGCGAACGCCTCGAAATACAGCTCGATATAGCGGGCGACCCGCTTGCGGGGCGTGCGCTCGCCGGACGCCTCGCGCACCATCGCGGCCAGGCGCCCCAGCGCCTCTTCGAAGACGGCGGCGACCAGTTGCTCCTTGCGCCGGAAATAATAGGTCACGCTGGTCGTCGTGAGGCCGAGCGCGCTGGTCACGTCGGCCAGCGTCATGCCGCGCATGCCCTTCTGGTTCAGCAGGATCGTCGCGGCATCGACGATCCGCTCCTTCTGCCGTTCGTAGCGGCTGCCGCCGCGCTCCGCCGCCTCCGCACGCGGCGCGATAGCACCGTCATCGGGATCTGGCAGGGCTGAGGCGCGTCGCATGCCGTGCCTTATCGCCAGAACGGACCGCGATGTCGATCGAATCCGGCGTGGACGGACACGATACGCGCATATTTTCGAATCTTGGGTCAAGGATCAGCCGTGACATCAAGGCGCATGCCATGTCCGAACCGATATCGAAACATCCCGCCTCATCAAGGCTGGACAGAGCGTTCGAACTGACCAATGCTGATCTCAATTCGAACTTGGAGTACGCAATCCGAGTCGGCCAGCGCAAGGAGCGGATGAATGGACTTTACGCTCACCGAGCGAGAGCGTCACTTTCAGGCGAAGGTGCGGGATTTCATCGCGGCCGAGGTGCGCCCGCGCATCGCCGACTGCGCCCGGGAACTGGAGACCGGCGATCGCTGGGCACCGCTGGAGACGATCGAGGCGCTCAAGCCGAAGGCCAAGGCGGCGGGGCTGTGGAACCTGTTCATGCCGCCCGCCTCCGGCCACGCCCATGTCGACGACAGCTTCGCCTTCGAGGGCACCCAGCTCAGCAATCTCGAATATGCGCTCTGCGCCGAGGAGATGGGCCGCATCGTCTGGGCCTCCGAGGTGTTCAACTGCTCCGCGCCCGACACCGGCAACATGGAGGTGCTCCACCGCTACGGCACCCGCGCGCAGAAGGATCGCTGGCTCAAGCCGCTGATGGAGGGCACGATCCGCTCCGCCTTCCTGATGACCGAACCCGAGGTCGCCTCCTCCGACGCGACCAACATCCGCACCTCGATCCGCCGCGACGGCGATCATTATGTGATCAACGGCCGGAAATGGTGGTCGTCGGGCATGGGCGATCCCCGCGCGAAGCTGGCGATCGTGATGGGCAAGACCGACCCGGAGGCGGACGCGCACCGCCAGCAGGCGATGATCCTGGTCGACGTCGACACGCCCGGCGTGAAGGTGGAACGGCTGCTCTCCGTCTACGGCTATGATCATGCGCCGCACGGCCATGCCGAGGTGACGCTCACCGACGTGCGGGTGCCGGCCGAGAATCTCCTGCTCGGCGAGGGGCGCGGCTTCGAGATCGCGCAGGGGCGGCTGGGGCCGGGCCGCATCCACCATTGCATGCGCACCATCGGCGCGGCCGAGGAGGCGCTGGAGGCGATGGCCAGGCGGCTGATGGCCCGCACCGCCTTCGGCAAGCGCATCGCCGAGCATAGCGTGTGGGAGGAGCGCATCGCCCGCGCCCGCATCGACATCGAGATGACCCGCCTGCTCTGCCTCAAGGCCGCCGACATGATGGACCGGGCCGGCAACAAGGCGGCCCGCAACGAGATCGCGATGATCAAGGTGCAGGCGCCCCGGATGGCGCTCCGGATCATCGACGATGCGGTGCAGGCGCATGGCGGCGGCGGCGTGTCGGGCGATTTCGGGCTGGCGGCGGACTGGGCCAATATCCGCACCCTGCGCCTCGCCGACGGGCCGGACGAGGTCCATGCCCGCGCCATCGCCCGCGCCGAGCTCGGCCAATATCGGGACGCCGCGCGGTGAGCGATCTCGACGCGGGCACGCTGGCGGGCTGGCTGCGCGATTCCGTTTCGGCCGGGCTCGATGCGGTGGAGAAATTCCCGGGCGGCCAGTCCAACCCGACCTACCAGGTCGCGACCTCGCGCGGCGCCTTCGTCCTGCGCCGCAAGCCGTTCGGCCCGTTGCTGCCTTCGGCCCATGCGGTCGATCGCGAATATCGCCTGCTTGCCGCCTTGCATCCCACCGGCTTCCCCGTGCCGCGCCCGATCGCGCTGTGCGAGGACGAAAGCGTGATCGGCGCGCCCTTCTATCTGATGGAGCTGGTCGAGGGCCGCACCTTCTGGGACGGGACGTTGCCCGACCTGCCGAGGGCCGATCGCCGCGCTTGTTACGAGGGGATGGTCGATACGCTCGCCGCGCTCCACGCGATCGACCCGCGAGCGGTGGGGCTCGGCGATTTCGGGCCGCCGGGCAATTATTTCGAGCGGCAGGTCCAGCGCTGGACCAGGCAGTATCGCGCATCGCAGACCGACGACATTCCCGAGGTCGAGCGACTGATCGACTGGCTACCGCGCACCCTGCCCGCGCAGACCCGCACCGCGATCATTCACGGCGACTATCGCATCGACAATCTCATCTACGCCCCCGATGCACCGCGAGTGCGCGCCGTGCTCGACTGGGAGCTGACGACGATCGGCGATCCGCTGGCCGACTTCACCTATCTCGCGATGAACTGGGCGATGCCGCGCGACGGACGATCGGGCCTGGCCGGCGTGGACCTGCAGGCCGAGGGGCTGCCGCCGCTCGACGCCATGGTCGAACGCTATTGCGCGGCGAGCCAGCGGGACGGCCTGCCCGATCTGCACTGGTATTTCGCCTATAATTTGTTCCGGCTGGTGGGCATCGTCCAAGGCATCAAGAAGCGCATGGCCGACGGCAATGCGTCGAGCGCCCAGGCCGCCGCCACCGTCGCCAAGCTGGTGCCGCTCGCCAAGGCCGCCTGGGCCGAGGCGCGCAAGGCCGGCGCCCCCGCATAAGGAGAAGCAAGCGCATGGATTTGTTCGATCTGACCGGCAAGGTCGCGATCATCACCGGCTCGTCGCGCGGCATCGGGCGCGCGATCGCGGAGGCCTATGCGGCGGCCGGGGCGAAGGTGGTGATCTCCAGCCGCAAGCAGCCGGCCTGCGAGGAAGTGGCGAACGCGATCAACGCGCAGCACGGCGAGGAGCGCGCCATCGCCATCGCCGCCAGCATCTCGGACAAGGCCGCGCTGGAGGCGCTGGTCGCCGAGACGAGGGCGCGCCTCAGCCACATCGACATCCTCGTCTGCAACGCCGCCTCCAATCCCTATTACGGGCCGATGGCGGGGATTTCGGACGAGCAGTTCCGCAAGATCTTCGACAACAACGTGCTCGCCAACCACTGGCTGATCACGATGGTCGCGCCCGAGATGATCGAACGGAAGGACGGCGCGATCGTCATCGTCTCGTCGATCGGCGGGCTGATCGGATCGAACGTGATCGGCGCCTACAATGTCTCCAAGGCGGCGGACTTCCAGCTGGTGCGCAACCTCGCACTGGAATTCGGCCCGCACAATGTCCGCGTCAACGCGATCGCGCCCGGCGTCATCCGCACCGATTTCGCCCGCGCCTTGTGGGAGGATCCCAAGGCGGAGGCCGCGCTGAAGCGGGTGACCCCGCTCGGCCGCATCGGCGAGCCGGAGGAGATTGCCGGCGCCGCCGTCTTCCTCGCGTCCAAGGCGGGCGCCTACGTCACCGGCCAGGGCATCGTCGTGGATGGCGGCACGACCATCAAGGGCGGGCTGTGATGGGCGCGCGCTTCGCCCGCAAGAGCGCCCTCGTCACCGGCGCGGGATCGGGGATCGGGCGGGCCACCGCGCGCCTGTTCGCCGGGGAGGGCGCCCGGGTGCTCGCGGTCGACCTCACGGACGGCGTCGAGGAGACGGCCGCCGGGCATGACGGCATCGTCGCGATGCGCGGCGACGCCGGCAGCGAGGCGGATGTCGCGAGGATGATCGCCGCCGCGATCGAAAAGCATGGCGGGATCGACGTGATCTTCGCCAATGCCGGGATCAGCGGCGGCCTGCCCGGCATCCTCGACCAGAGCGCCGAGGACTGGGCGACGCTGCTCCGCGTCAACCTGATCGGCCCGTTCCTCGCGATCAAGCATGGCGCGAAGGCGATGCTCGATGCGGGGAAGGCGGGTGCGATCGTCTGCACCGCCTCGGTCGCGGGCCTGCGCGCCGGCGCGGGCGGGCCGGCTTACTCCGCCTCCAAGGCGGGCGTCATCAACCTCGTCCAGACCGCCGCGCAACAGCTCAGCGGATCGGGCATCCGCGTCAACGCGGTCTGCCCGGGCCTGATCGAGACGGGCATGACCCGGCCCTTCTACGATCTGGCCCGCGCCAGGGGCAAAGGCGACCAGCTGGGCATGCTCAACCCGCTCAAGCGCGGCGGCGAGCCGATCGAGATCGCCACCGCCGTCGCCTTCCTCGCCTCGGACGAGGCCAGCTACGTCAACGGCCACGCGCTCGTGGTCGATGCCGGCCTTTCCTCCTCGCATCCCTTCGCCCGGCCGCGCGGCATCGGCGAGACGACCTTCTGACGAAAGACACGCTCATGATCGAAACGGCGCTCCACGACGGCATCCTCGAGATCGTGCTGGCCAATCCGCCGGTCAACGCCCTGGGCGCCGGCATCCGCCAGGGGCTCGGCAAGGCCATCGCCGATGCGCAGGCCGACGCCGCCGTCACCGCGATCGTGATCCGGGGTGGCGGCAAGCTGTTTTCGGGCGGTGCGGACATCACCGAGTTCGGCAAGCCGCCGGTCGAGCCCTGGCTGCCGGCGCTGGTCGACGCGATCGAGGCGAGCGCCAAGCCCGTGGTCGCGGCGATTCACGGCATGGCGCTGGGCGGCGGGCTGGAGGTGGCGCTCGGCTGCCATTACCGGATCGCCAGCCCCAAGGCGAAGCTCGGCCTGCCGGAGGTCTCGCTGGGGCTGCTGCCCGGCGCCGGCGGCACCCAGCGCCTGCCCCGCCTCGTCGTGGTGGAGGCGGCACTCGGCATGATCGTCTCGGGCGCACCGATCCCGGCCACCAAGGCCGCCGCGATCGGCCTCGTCGACAAACTCGCGGCCGGCGACGACAGCCTCGCGGCCGAAGCGATCGCTTATGCCCGCACGCTCGATGCGCCGCGCCGCACCGGGGATCGCAGCGTGTCCGCCGATCCCGCCGTCTTCGCGCGCTTCGCGGCCGACAATGCCCGCAGGATCGCCGGCCTCGATGCCCCCAAGGCCTGCATCGAGGCGGTGAAGGCGGCGACCGAGGTGCCGCTCGACCAGGGGCAGGAAAAAGAGCGTGCGCTGTTCCTGCAGCTCGTCACCGGCGATCAGTCCAAGGCGCTGCGCCACGTCTTCTTCGCCGAGCGCGCCGCCGCCAAGATCGATGGCCTCCCGAAGGACGTGGCGCTCCGTCCCATCAAGAAAATCGGCGTGATCGGCGCGGGAACGATGGGCGGCGGCATCTCCATGAATTTCCTGTCCGCCGGCATCCCCGTGACGATCGTCGAGATGGCGCAGGAGGCCCTGGATCGCGGCACGGCGACGATGCACCGGAATTACGAGGCGACCGCCGCCAAGGGCCGCCTCACGGCCGAACAGGTCGAGAGGGCGATGGGCCTGCTGACCCCCACGCTCGATTTCGGGGCGCTCGCCGACTGCGACCTCATCATCGAGGCGGTCTACGAGACTATGGACGTCAAGAAGGACATCTTCGCCCGGCTGTACGGCATCGCCAAGCCGGGCGCGATGCTCGCCTCCAACACCTCCTATCTCTCGATCGACGAGATCGCCGCCGTGACCCGCCGCCCGCAGGACGTGCTCGGCCTGCATTTCTTCTCGCCCGCCAACGTGATGAAGCTGGTCGAGGTGGTGCGCGGCGCCAAGACCGCGCCGGACGCGCTGGCGACGGGCATGGATATCGCGCGGCGGATCGGCAAGGTGCCGGTGGTGGCGGGCGTCTGCTACGGCTTCATCGGCAACCGCATGCTGATCCCGCGCCAGATCAACGCCAACGCGCTGCTGCTGGAAGGCGCCACGCCCGAGCAGGTCGATCGCGTCCATACCGGTTTCGGCATGCCGATGGGGCCGTTCCAGATGGCCGACCTCGCCGGCGTCGACATCGGCTGGCACCGCGATCCGAGCCGCATCGAAAGCCTGCAGGATGCGCTTTGCGCGCAAGGCCGTTGGGGCCAGAAGACGCAGGCGGGATTCTACGATTATGACGAGAAACGGCGGCCGACGCCCTCCCCCGTCGTCGCCGGTATCGTCGAGGATTTCCGCAAGAAGGCCGGCATCGCCCCGCGCGCCATTTCTGACGAGGAGATCATGGTCCGCACGCTCTACACGATGGTCAACGAAGGCGCGAAGATCCTGGAGGAGGGCATCGCCCAGCGCGCCTCCGACATCGATGTGGTGTGGAATTACGGCTATGGTTGGCCGCGCCACAAAGGCGGCCCGATGTTCTGGGCGGATCAGGTCGGCCTCGATACGATCGTCGAGGGCCTGAGGCGGTATGAATCCGCGCTGGGCGACGGCTTCACGCTCTCGCCGCTGCTGCTGCGCCGGGCCGGGGACGGCAAGCCGCTCGAACGATAAGAACGCCCATAAGGACCAAGGAGAGGATCATGCCCCTACGCTTCGCCGAGCCGGCGACCGAGGCCTACCACTTCCCGCTGACCATCCGCCACCTGCTCGACAGCGCGCTGACCACGGCGGGAGACCGGCGCATCGTCTATCGCGACCAGGGCAGCTGGACCTATCACGAGTTCGCCGGGCGCGTCGGCCGCCTCGCCTCGCTGCTCAAGGATCTCGGCGCCGAGCAGGGCATGACGATCGCGGTGATGGACTGGGACAGCCATCGCTATCTCGAAGCCTATTTCGCCGTGCCGATGATGGGCGCCGTGCTGCAGACGGTGAACGTCCGCCTGCCCCCGCCGCAGGTCGCCTACACGCTGGGCCATGCGAGGGCCGAGATCCTCCTGGTCCATCACGATTTCTTCCCGCTGGTCGATGCGATCCTGCCCTCCCTGCCCGGCATCAAGGCGGTGATCGCGATCATGGACGGCGCCGAGGGCGAACTGCCGGCCTATGCCAGGGGCGAATATGAGGCGCTGTCCACCGCCGCCTCGCCGGACTATCCGTTCGAGGATTTCGACGAGAACGCCGTCGCCACCACCTTCTACACCACCGGCACCACCGGCAATCCCAAGGGCGTGTGCTTCACCCACCGCCAGCTCGTGCTCCACACATTGGCCTGCAACGCGCCGTTCGGCACGATGGAGGGCACCGGCTTCGGCTATAGCGACGTCTACATGCCGCTCACGCCCATGTTCCACGTCCATGCCTGGGGCGTGCCCTATGTCGCGACGATGCTGGGCATGACGCAAATCTACCCCGGCCGCTACGAGCCGGAGATGCTGTGCCGCCTGCTCACCCGGCACAAGGTGACCTATTCGCATTGCGTGCCCACCATCCTGCGCATGGTGCTCGACGCCGCCGACAGGACGGGCGCGGACGTCCGCGGCTGGACGCTCACGATCGGCGGATCGGCGCTGTCCGCCCAGCTCTGCGAGGAAGGGCGTCGCCGCGGCATGCGGCTGGTCGCGGGCTACGGCATGTCGGAAACCGGGCCGCTCGTCTCGGTGGCGCGCATCCGCCCCGGCACGGAAGGCGACGAGGCCGCCGAGATCGAGGCGCTGACCGCGACGGTGCCGGCGCCGATGGTCTCCGCCCGGATCGTCGACGAGGCGATGAACGACCTGCCGCATGACGGCCACGCACGCGGCGAGCTGGTGCTGCGCGCGCCCTGGCTGACGCCTTGCTACACCGGAGACGCGCCGGCCTCCGAGGCGCTGTGGCGCGGCGGCTGGATGCACACGCAGGACATCGCGACGATCGATCCGGACGGCTATATCCGCATCCGCGACCGGCTGAAGGACGTGATCAAGACCGGCGGCGAATGGATCGATTCCATCCAGCTGGAGGAGCTGGTGGCGAGCGCCGAGGGCGTGGCCGAGGCCGCCGTCGTCGCCGTGCCCGATGCCAAATGGGGCGAGCGGCCGCTGGCGGTGGTGGTGCCGAAGCCCGGCGCCGCGCCAACGCTGGAGGCGGTGCTCGCCCCGGTCGAGGCGGCGATCGCGGCCGACTCCATCACCCGCTACGCCCGGTTCGACCGGATGGAGATCGTCGAGGCTTTGCCCCGCACCAGCGTCGGCAAGATCGACAAGAAGCTGCTGCGCGCCCGCTTCGCCGAGGCGCCGAAGGAGGCCCTGGCGCAGGCATGAGCCCCTTCGCCTTCCATTACGGCCCCCGCCTGGTCTCGGGGGCGGGCGCGGCGGCGCGGATCGGCGCATGGATCGTGCCAGGGCCGGTGCTGTTCGTGACGGACCGTCAGGTGCGGGCGCTGGGCCTCGCCGATGCCGCGCTGGACGGGCTACGGGCGGGCGGGCGGGCCGTCGCCGTCTTCGATGCAGTGGAGGCCGATCCCTCGCGCGCCACGCTGGAGGCGGCGGTCGCGACCGGGCGCGGGGCCGGCGTGGCGAGCGTGATCGGCTTCGGCGGCGGCAGCCCGATGGACGTCGCCAAGCTCGCCGCCTATCTGCTCGGCTCGGGCGACGATCTCGACGCGATCTGGGGCGTCGGCCAGGCATGTGGCACGGGCCTGCCGCTGGTGCTGGTGCCGACCACGGCGGGCACCGGATCGGAAGCGACGCCGGTCGCGATCCTCACCCTGCCGGGCGACGAGAAGCGCGGCGTCTCCGCGCCCGCGCTGATCACCGGCCATGCCGTGCTCGATCCGCTGCTGACGCTCGGCCTGCCCCGCGCGATCACGGCCGCGACCGGGATGGACGCCATGGTGCACGCGATCGAGGCCTACACCTCGGCCCATCTCAAGAATCCGCTGTCGGACATGCTCGCGCGAGAAGCGCTGGGCCTGCTGGCCGGCAACCTGCTGGGCGCATGCGAGACGCCGGACGATGTCGCGGCGCGCTCGGCGATGCTGCTCGGCGCGCATCTCGCCGGCGTCGCCTTCGCCAATGCGCCGGTGGCGGGGGTGCATGCGCTGGCCTACCCGCTGGGCGGCCGCTTCCATGTGCCGCACGGCCTCTCCAACGTGCTGATGCTGCCGCATGTGCTCGGCTTCAACATGGACGCGGCGATGCCGCTCTATGCCGAGCTCGGTCCGATCATCGATCCGGCGCTGGCCGGGCTCGGCCGGCAGGCGCAGGCGGCCGGGCTGGTCGAGGCGCTGCGGCGGATGTCGGTGCAGGCGGGCATGCCGCAGCATCTGCGCGACGTCGGCGTCGCCGCCACCGATCTCGACGGCCTCGCCGCCGACGCGATGCGGCAGGACCGTCTGCTGCGCAACAATCCCCGTCCGATCACCCTTGAGGATGCGCGGCTGCTCTACGAGGCTGCGCTGTGAGCCGCGATCCCCTCCGTCCTCGCTCCGCCTATCGGCACTGGACGCCGATCACCACGCGCTGGCACGATAATGACGTCTACGGTCACGTGAACAACACGGTCTATTATGGCTGGTTCGACACCGCCGTGAACGCCTGGCTGGTGGCGGCCGGGTTGCTCGATGTCGAGGCCGGCGATCCGATCGGCCTCGTCGTCGAGACTGGCTGCCGCTACGCATCCTCCCTCGCCTTCCCGCAGGCCGTCGAGATCGGGCTTGCGGTGGCGAGGCTCGGCACGTCCAGCGTCACCTACCATCTCGGCGTGTTCGCGCAGGGCGCGGCCGATGCCGCCGCCGAGGGGCATTTCACCCACGTCCATGTCGGCCGCGCGAGCCGGCGCCCCGTTCCCCTGCCGCCGGAATGGCGCGGCACTTTGGAAAGGCTGATCTGATGGATCTCCGCTTCACCCCCGAGGAAGAGGCCTTCCGCGCGGAGGTCCGCACCTTCCTGCGCGAGAGATTGCCCGCCCGCATCGCCGACAAGGTCCGCACCGGCAAGCGCCTCACCAAGCAGGATCTGGAGGAATGGCACGCCATCCTCAACGCCCGCGGCTGGTTCGCCAACCATTGGCCGAAGGACTATGGCGGCCCCGGCTGGAGCGTCGCGCAGGCCCATATTTTCGACATCGAGACGGCCCTGGCGCATGCCCCGCGGATCGTTCCGTTCGGCGTCTCGATGCTCGGCCCGGTGCTGATGAAATATGGGTCGGAGGCGCAGAAGGCGCATTGGCTGCCCCGCATCCTCGACGGCACCGACTGGTGGGGCCAGGGCTAGTCCGAGCCCGGCTCCGGCTCGGATCTCGCCAGCCTCAAGACCAGTGCGGTGCGCGACGGCGATCACTATGTCGTCAACGGCCAGAAGACCTGGACGACGCTCGGCCAATATGCCGACATGATCTTCTGCCTCGTCCGCACCTCGAACGAGGGCAAGAAGCAGGAGGGCATCTCCTTCCTGCTGATCGACATGAAGACGCCGGGCATCGAGGTCCGCCCGATCATCCTGCTCGACGGCGAGCATGAGGTGAACGAGGTCTTCTTCACCGACGTGCGCGTGCCTGTCGAGAATCTCGTCGGCGAGGAGAACAGGGGCTGGACCTATGCGAAATATCTGCTGACCTACGAGCGCAGCAACATCGCCGGCGTGGGCTCCTCGATGGCGGCGCTCGATCATCTCAAGCGGATCGCGGCGACCCAGCGCAAGGGCGGCCGGCCGCTGTCCGAGGACCCGTTGTTCGCGGCGCGCATCGCCCGGGTCGAGATCGACCTGGAGAATATGAAGACCACCAACCTGCGCGTGCTCGCCGCCGCCACCCATGGCGCGCCACCGCTGGAACAGGGCGCCATGCTCAAGATCCGCGGCACCGAGATAAGGCAGGAGATCACCAGCCTCACCCGCCGCGCGCTCGGCCCCTATGCCCAGCCCTTCGTCTCCGAGGCGCTGGACGAAGGCTATAATGGCGAGCCCGTCGGCCCGGATTATGCCGCGCCGGTCGCCGCCGATTATTTCAACAACCGCAAGCTCTCGATCTTCGGCGGCTCCAACGAGGTGCAGCGCGAGATCATCACCAAAGCCCTGCTGGAGCTCTGACATGGATTTCCACCACAGCGAGGACCGGCAGATGCTGGCCGACACGCTCGGCCGCTATCTGCAGCAGCGCTACCCGATCGAGACGCGGCACCGGATCGCCGCGTCGGACGCCGGCTGGTCGCGCGAGCAATGGGCGGCGCTGGCCGAGCTCGGCGTCGTCGGCGCGCTGTTCGACGAGGCGGCGGGCGGCTTCGGCGGCGGCGGCTTCGATATCGCGGCGGTGTTCGAGCCACTCGGCCGGGCGCTCGTCGTCGAGCCGTTTCTCGGCACGCTGATGGCCGGCCGGGTGCTGGCGCGGGCGGGCGGCCACGACGCGCTGCTCGGCGAGGTGATCGCCGGCGGCACGCTGGTCGCCTTCGCGCACGAGGAGCCGCAAAGCCGCTACGATCTCGCCGACGTCGAGACGCGCGCCACCGGCAGCGGCGACGGATGGACGCTCGCCGGACGCAAGGCGGTGGTCGCGCAGATCGAGGCGGCGGACCGCATCCTCGTCTCGGCGCGCATCGCCGGCGCCCCCGGCGACGAGGCCGGGATCGGGCTCTTCCTCGTCGACCGTCCGGCGCACGGCCTCGCGATCCGCGGCTATCCGCTGATCGACGGCGGGCGCGGCGGCGAGCTCGTGCTGGATGCGACGCCCGCGACGCTGGTATCGGACGATGCCTATCCGCTCATCGAGGATGCCGTCGCCGCCGGAATCGTCGCGCTCGTCTGGGAGGCGGTGGGCGTGATGGACGTGCTCAAGGCCGCGACGCTCGATTATCTGCGCACCCGCAGGCAGTTCGGCGTGCCGATCGGCAAGTTCCAGGCGCTTCAGCATCGCATGGCGACGGTCGCGCTGGAGATCGAGCAGGCGCGCTCCGCCGCGATCAATGCCGCCGACGCGCTCGGCGGCGATCGCCATGTGCGCGAGCGCGCCGTCTCGGCGGCCAAATATACGATCGGCCGGGCCGGCACGCTCGCCGCCGAGGAGGCGATCCAGATGCATGGCGGCATCGGCATGACCTGGGAACTGCCGCTGTCGCACCACGCCAAGCGGCTGACCATGATCGGCCACCAGCTCGGCGACGAGGATCATCATCTTGGCCGCTATATCGCGCTGGGCCGCGCGGCGTGAGGGAATGGATCGACGCCCTGCGCGCCGAGATCGGCGTGGCGCGCCATTCGGACTGGATGCGGGTCGACCAGGCGATGATCGACCGCTTCGCCGATGCGACGCTCGATCACCAGTTCATCCATGTCGATCCCGTGCGCGCCGCCGCCACGCCGCTCGGCGGCACCATCGCGCACGGCTTCCTCACCCTCTCCCTGCTGGCGCACCTCCAGGCCTCGATCCCGCGCCCGGACATGCCGGCGATCCGCATGGGGCTGAATTACGGGCTGGACCGGGTGCGCTTCATCCATCCCGTGCGCTCCGGCAGCCGCATCCGCGCCGCCGCCACGCTCGTCGCGATCGAGGAGGTCGCCCCCGGCCAGTTCCAGCAGACCCATGAGTTCGCGGTGGAGATCGAGGGCGTCGACAAGCCCGCTCTGGTCGCGACCTGGCTCACCCGCTTCATGATCTGACGCCTTTCCGACAGGAGTTCCCACATGCGCGACGCCGTCATCGTATCCACCGCCCGCACCCCGATCGGCCGGGCCTATCGCGGCGCGTTCAACGCCACGCCCTCGCCCACGCTCGCGGCGCACGCGATCCGCGCCGCCGTCGAACGGGCCGGCATCGATCCCGCGCAGGTGGACGATTGCATCCTCGGCGCCGCCTTGCCGCAGGGCGTGCAGCACACGATCGGGCGCACCGCCGCGCTGCGCGCCGGCCTGCCCGTCACGGTCGCGGGCATGACCATCGACCGGCAATGCGCGTCGGGCCTGATGGCGATCGCGACCGCCGCCAAGCAGGTGATCGTCGATCGCATGGACGTGGTGGTCGCGGGCGGGGTCGAATCCATCTCGATGGTGCAGACGCCCGAATTGAGGGTCTCGCCGGATCGCGAACTGCTGGCCATGCACAAGGACGTCTACATGCCGATGCTGCAGACCGCCGAGGTGGTGGCGAAGCGCTACGGCATCGCGCGCGATCGGCAGGACGCCTATGGGCTGCGCTCGCAGCAACGGACCGCCCAGGCGCAGGCGGCGGGCGCCTTCGATGCCGAGATCGTGCCTGTCACCGCCACCATGGCCGTCACCGACAAGGCGACCGGCGAGACCTCGCGCAGGGAAGTGACGCTGGCGAAGGACGAGGGCAATCGCCCGGACACCACCGCCGAGGGCCTCGCCGCGCTCAAGCCGGTGATCGAGGGCGGCGTGATCACCGCCGGCAACGCCTCCCAGCTTTCGGATGGCGCCTCGGCCTGCGTCGTCATGGAGGCGGGGCTCGCGGCGGAGCGCGGCCTCGCGCCGCTGGGCCGCTATGTCGGCATGGCGGTGGCCGGCACCGAGCCCGACGAGATGGGCATCGGCCCGGTCTTCGCGGTCCCCAGGCTGCTGGAACGCTTCGGTCTCAGCATGGACGATATCGGCCTGTGGGAACTGAACGAGGCCTTCGCGGTGCAGGTGCTCTATTGCCAGGACCGGCTCGGCATTCCAGACGAGCGCCTCAACGTGAATGGCGGCGCCATCTCGATCGGCCATCCCTATGGCATGTCCGGCGCCCGCATGGTCGGCCATGCGCTGATCGAGGGGAAGCGGCGCGGCGCGCGCCACGTCGTCGTCACCATGTGCATCGGCGGCGGCATGGGCGCCGCCGGCCTGTTCGAGGTGCTGTGATGAAAACTCTGCTCTCCATCGCGCCGGGCGGCCCCGAGACGCTCCAGCTCACCGACGTGCCGACCCCCGAGCCCGGCCCGGGCGAGGTGCGCGTGCGCGTCCTCGCCTGCGCGATCAATTATCCGGACGTGCTGGTGATCGAGGACAAATATCAGTTCAAGCCGCCCCGCCCCTTCGCGCCCGGCAACGAGATCGCCGGAATGGTGGATGCGATCGGCGACGGCGTGACCGGCTGGGCGCCGGGCGATCGCCTGATCGCCTTTTGCAGCCATGGCGGCCTCGCCGAGCAGATCATCCTGCCTGCCGACCAGGCGATCCGCCTGCCCGAGGGATATGATCCGGTGGAGGGGGCCGCCCTCCTCCTCACCTACGGCACATCGATCCACGCGCTGGTCGACCGGGCGGCGCTGAAGGCGGGTGAGACCTTGCTGGTCCTGGGCGCGGCGGGCGGCATCGGCCTGTCGGCGCTGGAGATCGGCAAGGCGATGGGGGCGACGGTGGTCGCCGCCGTCTCCAGCGAGGAGAAGGCCGCCGCCGCGACGGCGGCGGGCGCCGATCGCACGATCGTCTACGGGCGCGGGCCGTTCGACAAGGACGGCTCCAGGGCGCTCGCCCAATTGTTCAAGGAGGCCGTGGGGCGCGAGGGCGCGCACGTGATCTACGATCCCGTCGGCGGCGACTATGCCGAGCCGGCGTTGCGCAGCATCGCGTGGGAGGGGCGCTATCTGGTCGTCGGCTTCCCAGCCGGCATCCCGCGCCTGCCGCTCAATCTCACCCTGCTCAAGGCCTGCGACGTGCGGGGCGTGTTCTGGGGCGCCTTCGTCGCCCGCGAACCCGAGCGGCATCGCCGCCATGTCGAGCAACTGATGGACTGGTGGGGGCAGGGCCGCATCCGCCCGCACATCGATCGCGTCTATCCGCTCGATCAGGGCGGGGCGGCGATCGCGCATCTCGCCAGCCGGTCGGCGATCGGCAAGGTGGTCGTGCGCGTGGCGGATACGCTCGGCTGACCCGCCGGCGGCGTTGCGCCGGACGGCGCAACGCCGTTGACCCCATTTTCAAAAGTCTAAGATCGCGATCGAGCGGCGCCCCTGCCGCACGCCCCGGTCATCCGCAAATCCGCCACCGCGTCATTGTGCAGAGCGGCAAGAACAGGCGCCTGCCCACGATCCATTTCGGCGTTCGGATTCGACCATACTTCATATTCAATTCGACTTGACGCCCGCCGAACCATCGCTCATCCTCACCATACCGGATGAGCGATCGCGCACCGAAGGATCGGGCGCGGGTCAGGGTGAGGAGGCGCAAAGCCCCAGCCCGCCTCGGCCCATCGGGAGAGGAAGGGGATCGTCTGATGCACATCAAGACCAAGCTGTGCCTGGCCACGTCCGGTGCGGCGCTGTTCGCCGTGAATCCACTGCCCGCTCATGCGCAGGCGGCACCCGGACCCCGGCCGGTCGCGACGGCCAATGCACCGAGCAGCGTCGACGAGATCATCGTCACCGCGCAGAAACGATCGGAGAACCTCCAGAACGTCCCCATCGTCGTCACCACCGTGACGCGGCAGCTGCTGCAGGACAGCGGCGTCAAGGACATCAAGGATCTCGCCTTGCTCGCGCCGGGCCTGCTCGTCACCTCGACGACCAGCGAGGCCTCCACCACCGCGCGGATCCGCGGCATCGGCACGGTCGGCGACAATGCCGGCCTCGAATCCTCGGTCGGCGTGGTGATCGACGGCGTCTACCGCCCGCGCAACGGCGTCGGCTTCGGCGATCTCGGCAATGTCGATCGCATCGAGGTGCTGAAGGGGCCGCAGGGCACGCTGTTCGGCAAGTCGGCGACCGCCGGCGTGATCAACATCATCACCGCCGCGCCCAAGAACACGTTCGGCATCGATGCCGAGCTGGAAGCCGGCAATTACGGCGACATCGGCGGCTCCGCCGAGGTGACCGGCCCGATCGTGCCGGACAAGCTCGCCGCCAGCCTGTATTTCGCCGATCGCCATCGCGACGGCTTCTTCGATGTCGATACCGGCGCGGGGCCGCGCACCTCGACCCGCGACACCAACCGCGACTTCTACACGATCCGCGGCCAGTTGCTCTTCACGCCGACCGAGACGTTCAAGGCGCGCGTGATCGCCGATTATTCGCGCCGCCACGAGGAATGCTGCATCGCGGTGATCACGCGCGCCAGCCAGGCCCCGGCCCCCAACCTCGCCAACGCCATCGTCGCGGCGCTCGGCGGCAATGACGGCGATCCCGCCCATCCCTACAAGCGCAACGCCTATGCGAACCAGCCGGACGGCCAGCGCATCCGCGACGGCGGCGTCTCGCTGCAGGCCGATTGGGAAATCGGGCCGGGCACGCTCACCTCGATTTCCGCCTATCGCGACTGGAAGACCACCGCCGGCTTCGATGCCGACTTCTCGACCGCCGACATCGACTATCTCCCGCCCGACAACAGCAATTCCACCCGCTTCCGCACCTTCAGCCAGGAGCTGCGCTACGCCGGCACCTCGGGCAAGCTCGACTGGCTGATCGGCGGCTTCTACAGCCACGAGCGGCTCGACCAGAATACCAGCGTCCGCGTCGGCAAGGATTTCACGCCTTATCTGAGCCTGCTCTTCTCGTCCCTGGTCGAGGGCCATCCCGACCCGACCTTCCTGCAGACCGGGCTGACCTTCCCCTTCGTCGGCGGCGTGAATTATGCGGCCGGGTCGGGCTCGCTCGATCGCTATCGCCAGCTGGACAAGACCTATGCTCTCTTCACCAACGAGACCTATCATTTCAGCGACGCGCTGAGCCTGGATGTCGGGCTGCGCTACTCGATCGACGACAAGATCCTGAACCAGACGAGCAGCAACATCGGCAACGGCACCGGCTGCGCGGCGGCCAACAACGCCTTCGCCATTCTGGAGGCGGTCAATCCGGCGGCGGCGGCGCAGCTCGCCAGCGTCAACGAGACGATGTGCCTGCCCTTCCTGAGCCCCGGCTACAACAATTTCACCAACCGCCAGTCGCACAGGGAGCATGTCCCGACCGGGACGGCCAAGCTCGCCTACCGCTTCAGCCCCGAGCTGATGGTCTACGCCTCCTATGCGCGTGGCTACAAGGCGGGCGGGTTCAACCTCGATCGCGTCCAGTGCACGGTCGGCCTGGCCGGCTGCCTGCCCGGCAGCCCGGCGGTGATCACCCCGATCCGCGACACGCGCTTCCACGACGAGACCAACAACGCGTTCGAGATCGGCGAGAAAGCGACCCTGCTCGATCGCAAGCTGCTGCTCAACGCGGCGCTGTTCTACCAGAGCTACAAGAACTTCCAGCTCAACACCTTCAACGGCCTGGTCTTCGTGGTGGATTCGATCCCCAAGGTGATCAGCAAGGGCATCGACGCGGATTTCGTGTGGTTCGCCTCGCCCCGGCTCACCTTCCAGGGCGGCCTCACCGTCGCCGATACGCGCTATCACCTGACCAGCGCCGAACTCGCCGATCTGGAGCTCAGGACGGAATTCCAGGGCGGGCGCCATTCGCGCATGTCGTTGGCACCGCTTTACTCCGCCTCGCTGTCCGGCACCTACACCCAGCCGATCGGCGAGGATTATCAGCTGCGCTTCAACATGGGCGCCAAATATTCGTCCCGCTACAATACAGGGTCCGATCTCGATCCGGGCAAGAGCCAGAAGGGCTACACCATCGCCAATGCGCGGCTGGGCTTCGGCCCGCGCAACCAGCGCTGGAGCGTCGAGATGTGGACCGAAAACATGTTCGACACCCACTACAAGCAGGTGGCGTTCGACAACGGCTTCCAGAACGTGCCGACCAACGCGACCGGCGTGCTCGATGCCTTCCTGGGCGCGCCGCGCACCTTCGGCGCCACCTTGCGCTACCATTATTGACCGATCCGCGCCCCCGAACCGCCCGTCTAGCGTGACAATCCCGACGTGACGAGATCGCCCGCGGCGCGGGCGATCTCGCCGGCCTCGCCATCGTCGCTCCAGACGCCGTAGCGCAGCCCCAGGAACACGTTCATCCCCATGATCGCCCAGGCGCGCACCTCATTGTCGCCGGGCCGGATCTCGCCCCTCGCGACCGCCTGGTCGAGGCTCGCGCGATAGCCGTCGGCGATGCCCTGATAATGATCGCGATGCGCGTCCGCCGCGACGAAGCGGGCCTGGTCGATGATCGTGTAAAGCGCCTTGTGGTGGCGCACGAAATCGAGGAACGCCTCGATGCCGGCGCGCTCGCCGGACAGGCGATCCGGCGCGCGCAGGATGTTGGGGACGACATGCTCCTTCACCTGCCGGCTCATGTCCCGCACCAGCGCGCGGAAGATCGCCTCCTTGGAGTCGAAATAGGTGTAGAAGCTGCCGATCGCGATGCCCGCCCGCTCGGCGATCTTGGCGATCGCGGCATCGTGGAAACCCTTCTCGCCGAATTCGTCGGCGGCCGCGTCGAGCAGCGCGCGCAGCGTGCGGCGCCCGCGTTCGGTCCGTGGCGTCTTCGCCCCCGGGGCCGACGCCCCCGTCTCCGCTTCCGGGCCTGCCATCCTCACCTCATCGTCGCGCCCGGCATTTTACGAAGTTGAAAGCCGGTTCAGGTTTCAGTATAGAACATGCCACGCCGGAGCAACCCATCGCAGGAGGTCGCCCGGCCCAGGAGGAGGAACGCTTTCCATGGCCCGCAGCATCGCCGCTCTTCGCATTCGACTCGCGCTCGGCACCGCGCTGCTGGCGACGGCGCCCGACTTCGCCCAGCAGGACGATGCGGTGACCGCCGGCCCGGTGGCGCCCGCGCGCGCGGCGGAGCAGCCCAGCGGCAACGAGATCGTGGTGGTCGCCCGCCGGCGCGCGGAAAAGCTGATCGACGTGCCGATCGCGGTGAGCGCCTTCACCGCGGACCAGCTGTCCAAGCAGCAGGCGATCGATCTTTCGGGCATCCAGGGCACCGCGCCCAACGTCAACCTCGTCCAGGGCCGCGGCTCGACCAGCAACGCCAACATCTTCATCCGCGGCATCGGCCAGCCGGACGCCTTGCAGACCTTCGACCCCGCGGTCGGCGTCTATGTCGACGGCGTCTATATCAGCCGCATCCAGGGCGCCTTGTTCAACCTGTTCGACGTCGATCACATCGAGGTGCTGCGCGGGCCGCAGGGCACGCTCTACGGCAAGAACACGATCGGCGGCGCGGTCAACATCATCTCCAGGAAGCCGGACCTCGACACCTTCCATGCCAGCGGCAACTTCACCTACGGATCGTACAACCAGAAGCTCGCCAACGCCTACGTCACCATCCCGCTGGTCACCGACAGGCTCGCACTCAGCCTGGCCGGCGTCTACGACCGGCGCGACGGCACGGTGGAGGATCCGCTCACCGGCCGCCACTATAACGATCGCAACACGCAGGCCGGCCGCGCCATCCTGCGCTACAAGGCGTCCGACAAGGTCGAGCTGACGCTGTCGGGCGATTATACCCGCCAGCATACGCGGCCGACGCTCGGCTATGCCACCGCGCCGCTCACCAATGTCGATCTCCTCACCGGCGCGCAGCGGGTGATCTCGCCCGCTTATCCTTACGGCGCCTACGATTATAAGGCCTCGACCAGCCTCAAGCCCGGGCAGGACCAGACGCTCCACCATTGGGGCGTGGCGCTCACCGCCAATGTCGAGCTCAACGACGCCTTCACGCTCACCTCGATCACCGCCTATCGCAAGCTGAAGCCCAATTACTGGCTCGATTTCGACGCCACCCAGCTCCAGCTCGCCGATGCCTATGTCGGCGTGCGCCAGCGGCAGGTGAGCCAGGAGCTGCAGCTGAAATATGATCACGGCCCGCTCAAGGGCGTGGCGGGCCTCTATTACCTGAACGAGCATATCAGCTCGAACCAGCTCTCGCTGGACGACGATTACATCACGCTGCTCGGCACGCCGGTGACCTTCCAGCGCCCGATCACCGATTTCCAGACGACCAAGAGCTACGCCGCCTTCGGCCAGCTGACCTACGACTTCACCGACACGCTCTCCGCCACCGCCGGCATCCGCTACACCAGCGAGCGCAAGCATTATGTCCGCTCGACCTACACGATCCTGGGCGGCGCGGCGTCGGCGCCGTTCGACTTCCCGGGCTCGCTGCCGGCCCCGTACACCGATCTCGACCATGTCGACTTCCACGCCTGGACGCCAAGCTTCACGCTGTCCTACAAGCCGACCCGCGACACCCTGCTCTATGCCTCCGCCTCGCGCGGCTTCAAGTCGGGCGGGTTCAACGGCCGCGTCAACGGCCTCGGCGACGTGACCCAGGTGATCGACGGCAAGACCGTCATCGTCCCCTATTTCAAGCCCGAGACGGTGTGGACCTACGAGGCCGGCGCCAAGGGCAGCTTCCTCGGCGGCCGGGTCAGCCTGTCCGGCGACGTCTTCTACAGCGACTACAAGGATTTCCAGGCGCGCGTCGGCGGCGGCACGACCGGCATCGCGGGCGGCTCCTTCCCGGTGGTCAATGCCGGCAAGCTGCGCATCTGGGGCATCGAGACCGAATTGGCGATCAAGCCGACCAGGGCCTGGTCGATCCGCGCCGACGTCGGCTATCTCAACGCCAAATATCTGCGCTTCGACGATGCCCGCCGCGCCCCGGCCTTCTCCTGCAACCCGACCGGGGCGCACATCACCTGCAAGCCCGCCTTCGCGCCGCCGCTCTCGGCCAGCATCGGCAGCGACTATGCGTTCGACCTGCAGGGCGCCGGCACGATCACGGTGGGCGGCGACGCCCGCTTCGTGGACAAGCAATGGCTTTCGGTCGACAACCGGCCGGGCCTCTACGAGAATGGCTATTGGCTGTTCAACGCTTACGTCCAGTATGACGACCCGACCGGCCGCTGGTATCTGCGCGGCGGCGTGAAGAATGCGGCCAACACCGTCTACAAGACGGATGCGCAGGAATTCTCCTCGGTCGGCAACATCCAGACGGTCTATTACGGCGATCCCCGCACCTGGACGGGCACGGTGGGCTTCCGCTTCTAGAGACATCCTCCCCCGCCAGGGGGAGGTGGCACGCGTCAGCGTGACGGAGGGGGAGGACGGCGGCGCGCTATCGTCAGTACACCGCCGTCCTCCCCCTCCGTCGCCTCCGGCGCCATCTCCCCCTGGCGGGGGAGGATTTCGGACATCAACCGGCCAAGACGCCCGCGCTCTACTCCCGCCCCCGTCGCTCCGCATAAGCGGCCCGCGCCGCGTCCATCCTTGCCGCGTTCACCACCACCCATTCGGCCAGCGCCTGCACCGGGCTCAGCAGGTCGCGGCCGAGCTCGGTCAGCGCATATTCGACCTGGGGCGGCGTCACCGGCGTGACCGTGCGCGAGACGAAGCCATTCTCCTCCAGATCGCGCAGGGTCGAGGCCAGCACCTTCTGGCTGATCTCGCCCACCTCCCGGCGCAGGGCGTTGAAGCGCTGCGGGCCGCGCCCCAGCACGCGCACCACCAGCAAGGTCCATTTGTCGCTGATCCGCGCGAGCATCCGGCTGATATGCTCGCAACGGGCGGTATCCTCATGGTCACCTGGTATCGTCGAGGTGCCTCCTTGTTCGATCATGCGGACCTTTCGTAATCTGGTTACCCAAGGAAACCAGCATACACGAGGTTACCATGAACACGAAGCCCCGCATCGCCGTCATCGTCGGGTCCACCCGCCCCACCCGCTTCGCCGACGCGCCGGCGCAATGGATCCTGGAGCAGGCCCGGGCACGCGGCGACATGGAGGTCGAACTGGTCGACCTGCGCGATCATCCCCTGCCCTTCTTCGACGAAATGGCATCGAACATGTGGATGCCCAGCCAGAATCCCGAAGCGGTCCGCTGGCAGGAAACGGTCGGCCGGTTCGACGGCTACATCTTCGTCGTCGCCGAATATAACCACTCGATCACCGGCGTGCTGAAGAACGCGCTCGACCAGGCCTATAAGGAATGGAACCGCAAGCCCTTCACCGCCATCGGCTATGGCGGCACGGGCGCGGCGCGGGCGATCGAGCATCTGCGGCTGATCGCGATCGAGTTGCAGATGGTCTCGACCCATGCGGCCGTCCATATCGGCGGCGGCGATTTCATGGCCGTCCACCCGATGTTCGGGAAAAAGCCGATCGCCGAGATCGAGGCCAACCTGCTCGCCTCGACCAAGACCGCGCTGGACGAGCTGGCCTGGTGGGCCAAAGCGACGATGGCCGCGAAGGCCGCCGAGGCCTGAAGGATCGGGCGAGCCGGCATTGCCGGCCGGCTCGCCCGCCTCATTCCGCCGGGGGCAACAGCTCGACGAGATGCGCGCGAGACGGGCCGGGGTCGAACCGATCCCCGAAATATTGCGTCTCGTGGGCCACCAGTCCGTCGCGAAATTCCATGATGCTCACGACGTAGGACGGTCTGCCGTCATAGCTCAGCCTATATTCGGTGATCCACAGCGCACCGGAACCGAGGATGCGCCGCACCGCGAAGCGCTTGTCGTTCGGCTGGAGCCGCCGGCTGTCCCGGATGCTGTCCCGCCCCCGGATGCGTTCGCCCGATTGCGGATAATCGAGCACGGCATCCTCATGATAGATGGCGTGCTCCGCCTCGAAGTCGCCGGCGTCCGACGCCTGCCAGTGGCGCTCCAGCGCCGCGCGTGTCGATCGATCGTCCATGGCGGCCCTCCTGCTTCGCCGCCATGATACGCCGATCTCAGTGGAAACGCTTGCGCAGCGTGATACGGAACGTGCGCCCCGTCGGGTTGAGATAGGATTCGCTGTAGGCTGGCGGGACGATGCCGCTGGCATCATGCACGCTGGTATGCGCCCCGAGGATATTGTCGGCGGAGATGTTGAGCTTGCCCTTCAGGAAGGGCAGCAGCCGGGTCAGCCATTGCTGGGCGGACAGGTTGATCTGCAGCCTGAGATCGATGTTCACGCCCTGGGTGAAGGTGAGGCGATCCTCGCCGAACTCGCCCGCCCGCACCGTCGTCGGCAGTTGCCAGTGGGCGTTGACGTCGGCGCTCCAGGTGCGGGTCGATACGGTGGTCTGCAATTCCAGCTCGTGGGTCGGCGTGCCGCCCAGATCGCTGATCAGGCCGCCGTTCAGCAGATCGACCGACGGCAGGCCGTCGCGCAGCACCACATCGTCCTGGAAGCGCCAGGTGTCGTAGAGCGCGATCTGGAACTGGTCGCGCGCCACCGGCTTGCCATTGGCGTCCGGCCGCGGATCGTGCGGGCCGAAGGCGGTGGAATAATTGATCCCCCAGCGAAGCTGCTGCTGCTCGCGCCGCGCGAGGTTGACCGGGCTCGCGTCCATGCCGGTCAGATAGCCCGCATCGCTGCGGGTGAAGAGCTGCGGGAACGCTGCCTCCGTATCGGCGGTGGCGGCCGTGACGATCGCGATCGGATCGCGGGTATGCGCGATGGTATAGTCGGCGGAGAGCTGGAGATTGGCCGAGCGCAGCGGGCTGACCTGGACGCGCAGGTCCGCGACCCGGCTGCGCTGCTTCTGGAGATCGAGGTTGCCGCCGTCGATCCGCTGCACGATCGAGGTCGCGTCGGTGACGAAGTCGAACTCCCGCAGATCGGGCGTGACCAGCGTGCCGGTCGCCAGTTGCTGCAGGGTCGGCGCCTGCTCCTCGCGCCGCACCGACGCGACGATCTGCACGGGCTTGACCGGCGTCCATTCCAGCGAGGAGCCGATGGTCGAGAGCGTGCCGAAGTCCGAAAGCCGGCGCGCCTCGCCATTGAGGCCGATCGACAGCTTGCCGACCGGCGATCGACTCTTGGTGATCGGCACGTCGATATTCGCCTGGACGCTGCCCTCGTCCCGGTTCCGGTCGAACTCGGTGCTCGCCAGCGGCGACTGGCTGCGGATGCCCGAAAAGGCGAAGCCGGCGCGCAGCGAGGCGCTGATCTCCCCGGCGGGCAGCGGCAGCAGCTTGCCATTGAGGTAGAAGTCGCCGCTCGCCGTGCGGGTCTCCGTCACCACGCAGCCCGTATCGGCGGGGCCGTCGCAGCGATTGCCGAGCATCCCCGGCGACGGCAGCAGGATCGCGCCGAAACTGCCGGCCGTCGCCGAATCGGCCGTATCGATCTTGCGCGTGGTGTCGTCGAGCCGGCCGACGAAGGACCAGCGCCAGCCGCCGTCGAGGCGGCCGTTGAACGTCAGGCTCGTCTGCGCATCGACGCTCTGGTCCGATCGGTAGCGCGGGCCGGAGATGAGATCGGGCGATCCCTGCGCCACCAGCAGATCGCCGTCCCCGTCGGTCAGGCCGAGCCGGCTCTGCAGCGCCGCGAGATCGAGCCGCGCGGTGAGATCGGCGGTCACCGGACCGAAGTCGCGGGTGAGGTCGCCGCTCAGCGTGAGGTCGTCGCTCTGCGCGGCCAGCGTATGGGCCGGCACGCTGCCGTCGGCCGGCACCTCGCCCGGATCGGGCAGCGTCGTGGCGGAGAAGATCGGATCGAGATGGCTGTAGTCGAGATCGAGATTCCAGTGGGAATGCTCCCCGATCCGGAGCATGTCCGCCTTCGCGCGATAGACGCCGCGCCAATTCTCCGGCGCCGCCGTGTAGCGGCCGAGCAGGGTGAGCGCGTGATAGTTGCTGCGCAGGACGACGTTCACGACCTTCTGGTCGGGCCCGTAGCCATATTGCAGCGCGACCTTTTCGGGGAAGACCTCGATCCGCCGGACGGCCTCGGGCGGCAGATCGCGGATCGAGGAGAAGCCGGCGATCCGCTGCCCGTTCACCAGCACGATCGGCGTCGGCCGCGTCTTGCCCGGCTCGCTCGCACCGTTGCGGAATTCGGGCGCGAGATCCTCGAACACCTCGTTGAGATCGGCCGCGCCCAGCGCGCCGATCGCGGCCGAGTTGAGCGTCACCTCCGGCGGCAGGTCCGTCGCTACCGCACCGTGCTGCTGGTGGGCGGTGACGAGGATCGCGTCCTTGGCCTCCTCCGCCGCCTCGGCGGCGTCCATCTTCGCGAAATTGCCGCTCGCCGGTGCACCGTTGCCGGATGGCGCGCTCTGGGCATGGATCGCCGTCGCGGTGAGACTGCCGGTCAACAGAAGAGCAGCGCGACGGAGGGAAAGCGAGAGGCGCGCGGCCGTCATCGCCCGTCGGGACACAGAATTCACTCGCGAAAGCTCCGCTTCATCGGATGGCATGATCTTCGTGCGCCAGGATGGCGATCACGGAAGTACGACCCCTGCCCATGGGCGTCCGAAGATGACGGCCTTCTGCATTCCGGACTAACTTTTGGTAATGTGGAAGCGCGGCGGGATCGGCCTGATCCCGCCGCGCCAACGCTCCGGATGTCCGGGCGATGTCCCGTCAGCCGCCGACCGGCGCGGCGGGGGGCCGGCCACCGGGGCCGCCGCGGTGGAAGCCGCCCCGGCCACCGTGATGGCCGCGATCGTGCCGCAGATCCTCCAGCGCATCGAAGCGGCGCTGCTGATCGGGCGTCAGGCCGGCATAGAATTGGCGCGTCGCCGCGATCCGCTGCTTGGCCATCGCGCTGTGCCGGTCGATCGCCGCGTCCATCGCATCGAGCTTGGCTGGCATCGCCGCATCGGCGGCACCGGGCTTGCGCATGCCGTCGCGCATGCCCTGCCCGTCGTGCGGCGGGTGCATCGCCTGCTGGAAGCGGTCGAAGGCCGCACGCTGGTCGGGCCGCAGGCCCAGCAGGACGACCATGTCGTCGGCCCGCTTGGCTTCCCGCGCCGCGAATCTCTGCTGCATCGCCTCCCGGTTCCAGCCCGGCCGGCCCGCATCGGGCTGGTCCGCCGCCACAGCGGCCCCGCTCACGGCGCAGGCCGCGAGCATCATTATCCACGTCTTACGCATTGTCGCCTCCCCATCGGATCATGGCCGGCATTCCGTGGATCGCATGCGTGTCGCCGGAATGTCCCGACGCTTCGGCCGGCTGAAATGTTTGCCGGCGCCGGCAACATTACGGCTGCGACGAACGGCATGGTTCGATCGTGACGATAGTGTTCCCGCTTGCATACGGTTATGATCGCCTGATGGTGACGACGGCGGCCATCGCGGAGATCGGCGCCCTGCTGGGCGATCCGGCGCGCGCGACCATGATGGTCGCGCTGCTCGACGGGCGGGCGCTGACCGCCCGCGAACTCGCCGATCGCGCCGGCGTGGCACCGCAGACGGCGAGCAGCCACCTCCACAAGCTGGCGAGCGCGGGCATGATCGCCATCGCCCGGCAGGGCCGGCATCGCTATCATCGTCTCGCTTCGCCGGACGTCGCCCGCCTGCTCGAGCAGATGCATGTCGCGGGCTCCGCGCTGGCGATGACGGCCCCGCGCAGGAGCGGGCCGCGCGATCCGGCGATGCGCGAGGCGCGCTCCTGCTACGATCATCTGGCCGGGCGGATCGCCGTGGAGATCGGCGCCCTCCTCCTCGACCAAGCCGACGATGTCGAGGGCGCCGCCACCCTGTCGCCGCGCGGCACGCAGGCGCTGGAGGCGATGGGGATCGACCTCGCCCGGATCGCCGCATCGAGGCGCCGCCTCTGCCGCGCCTGCCTCGACTGGAGCGAGCGCCGCCCGCATGTCGCGGGCGCGGTCGGGGCGGCCCTGCTCGATACGATGCTGGATCGCGGCTGGCTCCACCGGCGGCCCGGCACCCGCGCCCTGCTCGTCTCCGCACAGGGCGAACAGGGCCTGCACCGGGTCTTCGGCATCCGCGCCGTCCGCTCCTGATCAGGCCGACGCCGGACGCCCCATCGTCGCCGGCACATTTTCGAGGAAGGTCCGCTCCTCGCTGAGGATCAGCCGCCTCGACTGGGCGAACTCGAAATTCGCCCTGGCCTCCGGATCGGCCCTGAGGCGCGCGCGATAGGCCTCGTAGGCGGCGAGGCTGTCGAATCCGATCAGCCCCCAGCCGATGTCGTTCGTGCCTTCATAAGGCAGGAAATAGCCGATCAACGCGCCGCCGTGGCGGGGAATGATCGCGGCCCAGCTTTCCGCATAGCGACGAAAATCCTCCCGCTGGGCGGGATCGATCCGGTAGCGGATGAAGCAGGTGATGGCAGGCATGAATCGTCTCCCGGAAGCCAGTCCGCCGCCGAACGGCAGCAGGGCGACGCCGAGCGCGGCGAGCGCCCCGGCATGGACCTCCCGGCGGCCTGGGCCCCTTGCGGATGTCGACGGCGGCATGGGCGGGACGCTAGCCGATCGCCCCGCGCGACGATCCGGGCGCGATCGAACCATGCCTGGCCCGTTCGTTACGGCATACGCACCCTCTTCACCTGAAGCCTGCGCGCGCCTATGAGCCGGCGATGGACGTGACGGACCTGCGCGTTGCCCTGTTCTCCGGCAACTACAATTACGTGCGCGACGGCGCGAACCAGGCGCTCAACCGGCTGGTCGAATATCTGCTGCGGCACGGCGCGGCCGTCCGCATCTACTCCCCCAAGGTGAAGCGGCCCGCCTTCGATCATGTCGGCGATCTCGTCGGCGTGCCGGCGGTGCCGCTGCCCGGCCGCGCCGAATATCGCGCGCCAATCCTGCTGACGCCGGGGGTGAAGAAGGATCTCCACCGCTTCGATCCCAACATCATGCACGTCGCCTCGCCCGAGGTGCTGGGCCATGCCGCCGTCCGCCACGCCCACAAGAACAAGCTGCCGGTGGTCGCCTCGGTGCACACCCGGTTCGAGACCTATCCGCGCTATTACGGCTTCGCCTTCATGGAAGGGCTGGTCGAGGCCGGCCTGCGCCGCTTCTACCGGCGCTGCGACGCGATCTTCGCACCCTCCGAATCCATGGCGCAGCTGCTGCGCGAGCAGCGCATGAACTTCGACGTCGGCATCTGGTCGCGCGGGGTGGAGCGGGAAATCTTCTCGCCCGAACGGCGCGACATGGCATGGCGCCGCTCGCTCGGCATCGCCGACGACGAAGTGGCGGTCGGCTATATCGGCCGCCTGGTGATGGAAAAGGGCCTCGACGTCTTCGCCGACACGGTGGACCAGCTCACCCGGCGCGGCGTGAAGCATCGCCTGCTCATCGTCGGCGACGGCCCGGCGCGCGACTGGTTCGAGAAGCGCCTGCCCGAAAATGCGGTGTTCGCCGGCTTCCAGGGCGGCAAGGATCTGGGCCGCGCCGCCGCCTCCATGGATCTGCTGTTCAATCCGTCCGTCACCGAGACGTTCGGCAACGTCACGCTGGAGGCGATGGCGGCGGGCATACCGGTGATCGCGGCGGACGCGACGGGAAGCCAGAGCCTTGTCGAGCCCGGCCTCACCGGCGAACTGGTGCGCCCCGGCGCGATCCATTTCTTCGCCGATGCGCTGGCCGCCTACGTGCAGGACGATGCGAAGCGGCAGGCCGCCGGCCATGCCGGGCGCATCGCCAGCCGCGCTTATGAATGGGACAAGGTCAACCAGGCGCTCGTCGACCAGTATCTGCGGATCGGGCGCCAGCGCGAACGCGGCAGCATGGGCACGCCCGGCCTGCAGCGCGTGCCCTGGCCCGGCAGCCGGCGGCCGCGCTAGAGTCTGTTATCCTCCCCCGCCAGGGGGAGGTGGCGACGGAGGGGGAGGACGGCGGTGGTCCGTCGGGAGCGCACCGCCGTCCTCCCCCTCCGTCAGGCTACGCCTGCCACCTCCCCCTGGCGGGGGAGGATGATAGGTCAGCGATCGACCCGTGCCGTCACCCGATGCATGAAGCTGTGGTTGGGCGCCTGGCCGCGCTGGACATCGTGGAAGATGCCGCCGCCCAGCGTCGGCAGCACCATCTCGATCGCCAGAACCTGCTCCAGCTGGCGGACGTCGATCCGCACCAGCAGCCTGCCGTCGAACAGGAAGCTGATCGCGGCCTCCTTGGGCAGCGAATCGCGCAGCAGCGTCAGCAGCTTGTTGAGCTCGTCCGAAACGACGGTGGAGCGCTTGTCCCCGTGCAGCCGATCCACATTCTCGGGCAACTTGCCCTCGTTCCGCGCACTCATGTCCTCGTCGTCTCCCCCTTGCCTGGTCACCCGCCGATAGTGCGGTGACCGGGCAAAGGGCGCAATGGCGTTCGTCGTCCGTTCGTCGCAACCCGCCGTTCAGAGGGCGAACTCTTCGCGCCGTCCGCATGTGCGCGCGCCGGACGCGGCGCCTGCGGCACCCCCCTGCGACAGGTTTTCGATCCCCGCTAGGACCACGCGAACGGCAGCGGCGCCTCGCGGAAGGCGAAGCGGTCGAGATGCTCGGCGAGGACCGTCTTCATCCGCTCCAGCGTCTCGGCGTCGGGCGCCTCGAGGGTGGAGGTCAGCGCCTCGTCACCGGCCTCCAGCGTCGCCACCGCCCCGCTCGGGAAGCGGATCGTGGCGTGGACGGGCGTGAACTCCACCTCCAGCTTGTGCGACCAGTGCTTGGCGAGCTGCTGGAGGTAGCGGCTGGCATGGGTGGTGGGGGTGACGGCGATGCTCTTGGGGGCATTGTCATTCATGGATGCAAATTCCTTCCTCCGTGCGCACCGAGCTTGTCGAGCCGCCGCCCTTCCCCCTGGAGAAGAAGGACGGGGCTTCGACAGGCTCGGCCCAGGCGGGCTTCGACGATCCCAGACCGAGGCGGCGGCGCAGAAGCTCCAGCCGCGTCATGGTCAGAGCCGCTCGATCTTGCCGGCCGCCTCGTCGATGAGGGCGACGGCTTCCTGGATCGTCTCGATCTCGGCGTCGGCCAGCTTGTGGATGATGACCGCCTTGAGATTGTGCATGGCGCGGCGGATCGAGGCGCTGTCGGTGCGCTCGCGCGCCTCGCCCAGGGCATCGAGACGCGCCATCAGCTCGGCGATCTCGTCGGCCTTCTCGGTGAGCAGCGCACGGCCTTCGGCCGTGGCGGCGAAGACCTTGCGGTTGCCCTCGCTGGCCTGCTCCTCGATCTGGCCCATGTCGCCCAACATGGTGAGCGTCGGGTAGACCACGCCGGGGCTCGGCGCATAGGCGCCGCCGGTGCGCTCCTCGATGGCGCGGATCAGGTCGTAGCCGTGGCGCGGCTGGTCGCCGATCAGGCGCAGCAGCACGAGCCGGAGCTCGCCCCCGTCGAACAGCCGGCGACGCCCGCCGCCCCGCCCCTCGCGCCCTTCGGCGAAGGCCGCGACGAAATGCTCGAACCCGCGCCCCCGGCCGAAGCCGCCGCGCATGGCATGCCATTCGGCATGCCCGTGATGATGGTGGCCATGGCCACCGCGATGGTGAAAACCAAAACGCATGATGTGACTATCTCCTATCTGAGTCGCACTTAGATATATCTTAGATAGTGAGCCGCGCAAGATATATCTTTTGATACTCCGATTCCCCGTTCGCCCTGAGGAGGGCCTGAGCTTGGCGAAGACCCGTCTCGAAGGGCTTCGCGCAGGTGCTTCGAGACACCGCTTCGACTGCGCTCAGCGGCTCCTCAGCACGAACGGGTTTGGGACAGGAAGCAGGTTATGCCCGCGCGCCGCCGATCACGCCGACCGAATTGTGGCGCAGCGCCTTCAGCACGGTCTCGACGATGCCGTCCGCATCGAGGCCCGCCTCGGCATATTGCTTTTCGGGCTTGTCCTGCGCCTGGAACACATCCGGCAGGCGCAGGGTGCGGATCTTGAGGCCGGCATCGGTCAGCCCCTCGTCGGAGGCGAGGGTCAGCACATGCGCGCCGAAGCCGCCCACCGCGCCTTCCTCGATCGTCACCACCACCTCGTGCGTCGCGCAGAGCTTGCGGATCAGGTCGCGATCGAGCGGCTTGGCGAAGCGCAGATCGGCGACGGTCGCCGAAAGGCCCTGGGCATCGAGCCGGTCGGCCGCCTTGAGCGCCTCCTCCAGCCGGGTGCCGAGCGAGAGGATCGCCACCTTCTTGCCTTCGCGCACGATGCGGCCCTTGCCGATCTCGAGCCGCTCCGGAGTCCCGGGCAGCGCCGCGCCGGTGCCGTTGCCGCGCGGATAGCGCAGCGCGATCGGGCCGTCGTCGTACATCGCCGCGGTGTGGACCATGTGGACCAGCTCAACCTCGTCGGCCGCCGCCATCACCACCATGTTGGGCAGGGTGGCGAGATAGGCGACGTCGAACGAGCCGGCATGGGTCGAGCCGTCGGCACCGACCAGGCCGGCGCGATCGATCGCGAAGCGCACCGGCAGGTTCTGGATGGCGACGTCGTGCACCACCTGGTCGTAGGCGCGCTGCAGGAAGGTCGAATAGATCGCCGCGAACGGCCGCATCCCCTGCGCGGCGAGGCCCGCCGCGAAGGTGACGGCATGCTGCTCGGCGATGCCGACGTCGAAGGTGCGATCCGGGAATTTCTGCTGGAACTTGTCGAGGCCCGTGCCCGACGGCATCGCCGCCGTGATCGCGACGATGGTCGGGTCCCGCTCGGCCTCAGCCGTCAGCGCCTTGGCGAACACGCCGGTGTAGCTGGGCGGGCCGGCCGGCGCCTTCACCTGCTCGCCGGTGATCACGTCGAACTTCTGGACGCCATGATATTTGTCCGCCGCCTGCTCGGCCGGCGCATAGCCATGGCCCTTCTTGGTGACGACGTGGATGAGCACCGGCCCGTCCTTGGCGTCGCGGACATTCTCCAGCACGGGGATCAGGTGATCGAGATTGTGGCCGTCGATCGGGCCGACATAATAGAAGCCCAGTTCCTCGAAGAGGGTGCCGCCCATCGTCATGCCGCGGGCGAACTCATCGGTCTTGCGCGCGGCCTCGGCGAGCGGGCGCGGCAGCTTGTTGGCGAACTTCTTGGCGAGATCGCGCAGCGACAGGAACGGCCTGCTGGAAACGATCCGCGCCAGATAGGCCGAGAGACCGCCGACCGGCGGCGCGATCGACATGTCGTTGTCGTTAAGGATGACGACCAGGCGATTGCCCGCCTGCTCGGCATTGTTCATCGCCTCATAGGCCATGCCGGCCGACATCGAGCCGTCGCCGATGACCGCGATCGCCTTGCCCGGCTTGTTGGCAAGCTTGTTGGCCACCGCGAAGCCGAGCGCCGCCGAGATCGAGGTCGAGCTGTGCGCCGCGCCGAACGGATCATATTCGCTCTCGGCGCGCTGGGTGAAGCCGGAGAGGCCGCCGCCCTGGCGCAGCGTGCGGATCCGGTCGCGCCGGCCGGTGATGATCTTGTGCGGGTAGCATTGATGCCCGACGTCCCAGATCAATTTGTCGTCGGGCGTGTTGAAGACATAGTGGATGGCGGTGGTCAGCTCGACCACGCCGAGGCCGGAGCCGAGGTGGCCGCCGGTCACGCCCACCGCCGAGATCATCTCCGCACGCAGTTCGTCGGCCAGCTGGCGGAGTTGCTCCGGCTTCAGCTTGCGCAGATCGGCGGGGACATCGACGGTATCCAGCAGGGGGGTAACGGGTCGTTCCGACACTTGAATCTCCTTGGACCGCGCTGCTTACGCCAAGCCATTCGCCCTGTCGAACGGTGAACAAGTCTTAATCTTGAGCTGGGCGTTGTGGCGCGGATTTCCGGCGAAAATCGGGCAGCTTTTTAGGAAGCTGTGCTTTTTGCGGCACAATCGGTGCAGAGACCGTGCACCTCGATCACCGGCCGTTCGGGCACGAAGCCGACCTTTTCGGCCGCCTCGCGCACCTTGGCCGCGACCGCGTCATTGTCGACGTGGGTCGCCTGCCCGCACCGGTCGCAGACCAGAAAGATGCAGTCGTGCCGGCAACCGGGATGCGGATTGGCGATATAGGCGTTGGCGCTCTCGATCCGCTGGGCGAGGTTGCTGCCGACAAACAGGTCGAGGATGCGATAGACGCTGTTCGCCGCGATCCGGCGCCCCTGCGCAGCGGAAAGCTGCTCGGTGATGTCGTAGGCGGAGGCGGGCTTCTCGAAGCCGCTCAATATATCGAAGACGGCGGAGCGGAGCTGCGTCCACTGCTCCCCGCGCGCTTCGAGCTCGGCCTGGGCGGCCTGGGCGAGAGCGGCGCCATGATGGTGCGCGTGGGCATGCTTGGTGGCGGTGGCCATGCCGCCAAATTAGGCGTGGCGATGGCGTCCGGCAAGGTGGCCGCGCGCATTGATGCGATGCGCGATGGCAAGCAGGACGACGCCCGCCATGGTCGACGCGATCTCGGGCAGGCCCTCGGCCCGCATCAGGCCGATGCCCATCAGCGCCAGCCCGGCGAGGCCGATCAGCAGCGGCCGCCCGTCCCGGTGGGCGGCATAGCCCCGCCCCAGCGCCACCGCGCCGATCGCCATCGCCAGCGCGAAGCCGATCTCGTGCCAGGCCGGATTGGCGAGCGCGGCGCCCGCCGACGCCAGGGTGGCGGCGAGCAGCACCGTCGCGACGCAATGGACCAGGCAGAGGCTGGAAAGCCCGATCGCGATGCGATCGAGTCGATTGGTGGTCCGCTCGCGCGGGGACTCGGGGATATTCATCGCCATCGACGGCGCATATGGCACCAGCCGTATTATGATACAATATCTCATTCTAAGAAATCTCGCGCCCCATCCCGCCGCGCATCGTCATCCCAGCGAAAGCTGGGATCTCGGGATGTTGGGGCGCCGCGCCCACCGCCTGAGACCCCAGCTTTCGCTGGGGTGACGACGAGATGGGCCAGGGAGGGAAAAGCTGCGGAAATCGTTGTCGCCACGATCCCCGTCGCGCTACAGCCCCGCCATGTCCGACCCGCTCGCTTCGCCTCCCATGCTGCGCCTTCCCGGCCGTCCGGCGACGCCCCGCCCCGCCCCGCGCGTATTCGGCGCCTGGCTGCTCGTCGTGGCCGCTCTGGTGCTGGCGATCGTGATCGTCGGCGGCATCACGCGGCTGACCGAAAGCGGCCTCTCGATCGTGGAGTGGGATCCGATCCTGGGCGCGGTCCCGCCGCTCAGCCACGCCCAGTGGCAGGCCGCGTTCGACGGCTACAAGGCGATCCCCCAATATAAGGCCTTCAACCAGGGCATGACGCTGGAGGGCTTCCAGCACATCTTCTTCTGGGAATATCTCCACCGCCTGATCGCGCGCGGGATCGGTACGGTGCTGTTGGCGGTGCTGGCGGTGTTCTGGTGGCGCCGCGCGATCCCCAGCGGCTATGGCATGCGGGCGGTGGCGATCTTCCTGCTCGGCGCGCTGCAGGGCGTGGTCGGCTGGTGGATGGTCTATTCGGGCCTCCAGTTCCGCACCGAAGTGAGCCACATCCGCCTCGCCGTGCATCTGCTGACGGCGCTGCTCATCTATTCCTACCTGATCTGGACGGCGCTCGACCTCTTCGCGCTCGCCCGCAATCCTGCGGCCAAGCCCGCACGGCTGGTCCCGCTGGCGGCGGTGGCGATCGCCATCCTCGCGCTCCAGATCATGCTCGGCGCCTTCACCGCCGGCCTGCGCGCCGGCTACGCCTTTGCGAGCTGGCCCAAGATGGGCGACGACTGGTTCCCGGCGGGCGGCTGGAATGCCGGCTGGTCGACGCTCCGCAACCTCGTCGACAATCCGATCGCGGTGCAGTTCGTGCACCGCTGGTGGGCCTGGGTCGCGCTGGTCGGCGTGGCGGCGATCGCGCGCCTTGCGCTGAAGGCGGGCAGTGGCCGGGCCGCCACCGCGATGGTGGTGGCGGTGGTGGCCCAGATCCTGCTCGGCATCGCGACCCTGCTGACCGGCGTCCAGATCGAGATCGCGGTGGCGCACCAGGCGATGGCGACGATCCTGCTCGGCACGCTGATCTGGGGCAGCCACACGCTCGGCGGCGAAGGCGCTTCCAACCATAAGGTATCATAATACCCTTCGAAAAAGCCCCGCCATTGCTTGACTTTCGAGGGGCGAATCGTCATTAGCGCCGCCGTGGCGCGATCCGGCGACGGGTCGCGCGCTTGCGTTTATACGAACCGGAAGCGGTTCCCATTCGGAGACTGAGGCCATGAAGGCGCTCATGAAGACCACGAAGGTGGCGACGCCCGCCACCATCGAGAAGAAGTGGCATCTGATCGATGCCGAGGGCCTGGTCGTCGGCCGCCTCGCCTCGATCGTCGCCAACATCCTGCGCGGCAAGCACAAGCCGAGCTTCACGCCGCACATGGATTGCGGCGACAACGTCATCATCATCAACGCCGGCAAGGTCCGCTTCACCGGCAAGAAGCTGAGCGACAAGATCTACTACAAGCACACCGGCTATGCCGGCGGCCTCAAGGAGATCACCGCGGGCAAGATCCTCGAGGGTCGCTTCCCGGAGCGCGTGCTGGAAAAGGCCGTGGAGCGCATGATCCCGCGCGGTCCGCTGGGCCGCGCCCAGATGCGCAACCTGCGCATCTTCGCCGGCGCCGAGCATGACCATGCCGCGCAGAATCCCGAAGTGCTCGACGTCGCGTCGATGAACCGCAAGAACAAGGTGGGCGCCTGATGTCCGACAATCGCCAGTCCCTTTCCGATCTCGCCGGCCTGACCGGCGGCGAGGCGCCGGCTCCGGCCGTTGCCGGCGCGACCGCCCCGGCCTCGGCGCCGCTCGGCGAGACCGTCTCGGCCGCCCCGCTGCGCGAGAAGCAGATCGACGCGCAGGGCCGCTCCTACGCCACCGGCCGCCGCAAGGACGCGGTCGCCCGCGTGTGGCTGAAGCCGGGCACCGGCAAGATCACGGTCAACGGCCGTGATCAGGAGATCTACTTCGCGCGCCCCACGCTGCGCCTGGTGATCAACCAGCCGTTCGGCGTCGCCGGCCGCGAGGGCCAGTATGACGTGATCGCCACCGTGAAGGGCGGCGGTCTCTCGGGCCAGGCCGGTGCCGTGAAGCACGGCATCGCCCAGGCGCTGACCCGCTTCGAGCCGATCCTGCGCACCCCGGTGAAGCAGGCCGGCTTCCTCACCCGCGACAGCCGCGCGGTGGAGCGCAAGAAGTACGGCAAGGCGAAGGCCCGCCGCAGCTTCCAGTTCTCGAAGCGCTAAGCTTC
>Ga0105237_10001036_pt1 | contig 37384 bp, 24 predicted proteins | sample KBSC24metaG_FD_81520 | JGI IMG/M metagenome (GOLD analysis project Ga0105237, IMG submission 81520) | Corn rhizosphere microbial communities from Kellogg Biological Station, Michigan, USA - KBS C2-4 metaG | ecosystem: Host-associated > Plants > Roots > Rhizosphere > Soil | place: Michigan, USA...
ATATGGCTTCACCCTCCGCAACGCCGATGCACAACCTGCCACTTATCAATTGATCATCGGCCAGCAGGAACAGTTTACCAGCCCCCAGTTATCAGCGCCTTATACCAGCATCTTCCCGCAACCCATCGGTTCTTACCCTTTGGCGCCAGGAGAGTCTGTCACCCAGGGACCTTTTACCTTTTTGGACAAACACGTAAGCAGTGACAGTATTACCACCGTTGCCCCCTTCCTGGGCTCCGGCCAGGTGAGCATCAATTATATGTCTTTTACCTATACGATCCTCAGCACGGTCAATAACGCTTCTTATTACTATGGAGCCAATATTTCGAATTCGATGCGGTTCTCCCTGCAATATCTTTATTGTAAAAGCAGCGGCGTACTGGCCGCAAACCTGACCCGATGGTCCGCAACCCTGCATCCATCCCGCACTGTACAACTCGAATGGTCAGTTGTAAATGAAGAGCCGGGCCGTCAGTACCATATCCAGCGCAGCAACGATGGCCGCACCTTTACGGCTATCCACACCCTGCCCGCCATTAATACTTCTACGACACAGGATTACAGCTGGACCGACCCACTGATGGATGCCTTTTCCGGATCCCTCTACTATCGTTTGGAGATCACCGGTAATAGCCCTACCTCTTACTCGGGTATCCAACAGGTAACCCTGACCGCTCCAAACAACGGCATAAGTGTTTACCCCAATCCCGCTACCGGCTATATCCGTGTGGCTACAGGTAAACAGACAGCCGGCGACTGGCAAATAGACATCCTTTCCGCTAATGGCAGCCTCATCCAACGCCAGACCGCCTTACAGACGCGAAGTATATATCTCGGTTTCCGCACCAAACTGCCCGCCGGAACTTATTTTGTCCGGGCCCTGGACCTGCAGGCGCAGAAGAGCTTCACTACCTCTTTTATCGTGACAGGGGACTAAAATATACCCAAATTTTAATCTCCTTATAATGTCCTATCTTATATGCTCATTTAAAATGGTTTAGAGGATTTACCCTAACGGCAGGACTAGTTTTTTTCCGTATTTCCTGGTAAACCTACTTAGCCGGATGAAATAAAACTCTAGCCTTTATAGTTATTATTGTAGACCCTAAACAATTTGTACCTATATGAGGCCGCGCAAAATCCAAATATCCGGGGTATTCATGCGATCCCCGTTGATAGCACTGGTATTAAACCTATCCGCCCTGTTCTTTAACTCTCCGCAAAGTATTGCGCAGTGTACGGGCGCAAATCAAACTTACGTTCAGTCTACAACCTTCACCGGCGGAGGAAACACCACCTACAATTCTACTTTTCAAAAGTTTATGCCACCCGCGGGGTATACAGTAACGTCGGTGTTTATACGCTCTAACAAATCGATATCGCCCACCTGGGACATAACAAATACTTCAGGCGCCACAATCTCCGTAAAACCCGGTGTTACCGAGGAAGATTTCCTCCAGCTCGGCGGTGCGGATATTACCGATGCCCTGGGTAATGACATTGGGGATGTTGCTACCGCTAAGACCATGACCACAACGACCAGCGTTCCGGATGGGAGTACCGTTTCTGTCTCGCAGCCAAATTTCATCGGAAATAAAACCATGATCAGCGCTACCATCGCAACAGATAATAGCCTGTTGAACGATTTTATCGGTTCAGGCCCCATAGGCCTCACCTATACGGATTTCACCGGCTTTAGTTTGTCAGGGGCCACCTTTGGCGTTAATGTAAGCCCCACTTTTGTAGTCAGGACCGACTTCGCGATTACCTTTAATTATTGTTACACCGGTACGCTTGCGACCGACATCCTTTCTTTTACCGCCACGAAAAAAGATAACAATACGGTTGACCTCGACTGGCTGGTCACTAACGAGAATGCCGGTCGTAAATATATTGTCGAGGTCAGCCCCGGCAATGGTTCGAATTTCACCGAAGCCGCCACGAAGCCGGCCGGTACGGCAGGTTCAGATGTAGGCTATGATTATTCTTACCTGCTGAACGCTTCGGATAAAGGCAGACTTTATTTCCGGATCAAACTCGTGGGCATCGACGGAGCCGTCGCCTATTCCCCCATGCGCAGCATCGATCTTGGCGACAATAATTCCACCCGTCTCTCGATCTACCCCAATCCCCCCAGCGACTATATCAATCTGGTCATACCCGGCGTCAACAAGGACTGGCAGATAGACATCCTCACGTCGGACGGCAGCCTGGTTCAACGAAACTTCTATTCCTATTCAAATACGATGCGGATAAATTTCAATAGAAAACTGTCTTCAGGCGGATATTTTGTCCGGGCTGTAAACCCCGGTACGGGGGAACATTATACAGGATCATTCCTGGTAAGATAATAGGTCTGCCTCTTGTTAATATCAAACTCTTGCATTAGCTTTATTTTAACAATCGATCCTGCCCCATTAATCATTACACTTTATAACCTATAATCGTATCAAGTCATGTTCAGCCCCTTCTCCCAAAAAGGAGGGCAGCTTTGTGCAGGATATCTGCAGGCTGCTCTTTTTTTTCCGGCAAAAACCAATCTCAAACTACTGTTGCTGCTCATAACGACTTTGCTGATCTCTTCAGCCATTTTCTGTCAGACCTATTCTCCTCCCATCGAATTTCTGCATTCCGCCTATGGTTTGGGATACGGGTCGAAAATTTATCCTGTCGACCAGGGCAACGGAGCGACAAGCCTCAGGATCGCCGTTAGAGGAGGCTCGACCACATGGACAGACGCACTGATCATCCGTGCGGATGATGTCAATGGCGGCGCCCTGGGAAACATCGGCGTAGGCGCAGATCCCGGCCGGTCTTATAAACTCGCCGTCAACGGTACGGGCATCTTCACCAGGGTCATCGTACATGCATACCCGTGGCCGGATTATGTATTCGACTCAACCTACCAATTGCAGCCACTCAAAAACGTCGAAAAGTATATCAAAGACCACCACCGCCTGGCCGGGATGCCTTCCGCCGACAGCGTGACCGCCACCGGTATCGATCTCGGCGCCAACCAGGCAGCCCTCCTGAAAAAGATCGAAGAATTAACGCTCTATATCATCCAGCAGGATAAAGCCCTGCAGCAGGCCAGACAACAATTGGCAGCGCAGCAGGACGAGCAGCGTCAGGCCCGACAGGCCTTTCAGCAGCGCATCGCGCGTATCGAACGTCTGTTGAAGAAGAAAGACAAATAGTCTCATCAACTCCCGGGCATCAAAAACCAACCAAATAGTATAACCATGAAGAAATTGTTATTCTGCCTGGCAGTTACCTGTCTTGGCGCCCCCGCATCACAGGCTCAATGGACACCCGGATCGGGCGTTATTACTACCACCAACTTAGTCGGAATAGGAACAACCACGCCTCTCTCCAAACTGGACGTATATATGCCGCCCTCTTCTACGCTGCAGCAAGGACTTTTCCTGCACTCCGGATCATTTGGCATCGGATCCAATGCACAAGCCAGCTATTTCATAAAGACCCAGGACGATGGAAATGGCGCAACACAATTCATCGTACACGGTGATGGCGCCACCGGCATCGGGATGGATGCTGTCGCCGGCTACAAACTGGCTATCAACGGAGCGGCCATCTGTCTTAAAATGGTGGTCAAACAAATGCCCTGGCCGGATTATGTTTTCGACTCAACCTACCAATTACAGCCACTCAAAAATGTCGAAAAGTATATCAACGACCACCACCGCCTGCCCGGGATCCCTTCCGCCGACAGTGTCGCAGCCGCCGGCATCGACGTCGGCGCCAATCAGGCAGCCCTGCTGAAAAAGGTGGAGGAACTGACCTTGTATATCATCGAACAGAATAAGAAGATCGATGCATTGGCACAACAGAATAAACAACTCGGTAAACTTGCCCGCCGGATCAAACAACTTGAAAAACAAAAAAAATAAATGATGAAACACCTTATCGCGATCGCTTGCTTCTCGGTAGCCGCCCTTTGCACCCAGGCGCAGGTCACCGGGAACTTTATTGTCAACGGTGATATCAATACCTATTATGCAGTGTCCTTCACAGACGGCGGCTGGAATGATAATATACCCACCGAGATGACGCTTGCCCGGTCGAATGTACATACCGATGCAACCTGGCGGGGCTCGCTGATGACCAGGGTCAGGTTTCATGTAACCAATTGGGGACATGCCTCCAATTTCATCGACGCGGATATAGCGGACCATAACAATGACCCCGCCGCTATTAAAACTTTTTTCGGCGGCTGGATGGACGGCACCGGTAGAAATGGCAGCGGCCAGATGGTGATGTGGCTAAGAGGCGGGGGCACTACCTATTTTTATCATTCCAATTACGCTATCAACCCTGTCGTGCACGATGGGCAGCAGAATCCCGCATCATATCACCTGGACAATATGCCCGAGGCGGACGGCGCCATTGCTCCCAAGACTACGCCGGACGCTTATGTGCGTGCAAGCGCGACCAATCTTTCCAGGGACGTGCAAACTATGGGAAGCTTTTCTGCCCTGGGTTCGGGAAATAATTACCTGGCCGCACCGCTTTGCATCGGTGTGCAGAATAACTATGGCTACCAACTGGCCGTCAATGGCAGTGCCATTTTTAATAAAGCGGTGGTGAAACTGTATCCCAACTGGCCGGATTATGTTTTTGACAGCACGTATCAATTAGCCCCACTGGCAAAAGTCGAAAAGTATATCAAGGACCACCACCACCTGCCGGAGATCCCTTCCGCGGGCAGCGTAGAAAAGACCGGCATCGACGTCGGCGCCAACCAGGCCGCCCTGCTAAAGAAGATCGAAGAACTAACCCTCTACCTCATCCAGGTGAATGAGACGGTGAAACAACAACAGGAAAAAATAAGCCAGCTCGAAAAGCGGCTCAGCAAGGGTACACCTACCCGCGCTCCATACAAAGCTCGATCAACACCCCATTAGTATCCTTCGGGTGCAGAAAACAAACCAGCTTGTTGTCGGCCCCGGGTTTGGGCTCGGCATTCAACAGGGTGAAGCCGGCTGCGGCCAGCCGCCGCATCTCTGCATGGATATCGGCTACTTCAAAAGCGATATGATGCATGCCTTCCCCCCTTTTGTCCACGTACTTTGTGATCACGCTGCCGGCATCCGTCCCCTGTAACAATTCGATCTTGGTGTCGCCGCTGCGAAAAAAAGCCGTGTTGACCTTTTCGCTGTCCACCTGTTCCGTCTTATAACAAGCGCTGCCCAGCAGCTGCTCGAATAAAGGAATGGATACGGCCAGATCTTTGACGGCGATGCCGATGTGCTCGACTTTTTGCATGGACTTTTTGGGTAAAAATACTGTTTCCGGCAGAACCTATAAATTTGTATTGCGCTGGCAGAGAAACCCGGCGCGGCCTTCATATGCTCAAGCTGCCGGTATATCTCGACTATAATTCCACCACGCCCTGCGACCCCCGCGTCGTAGAAACCATGCTCCCTTATTTCACGGAGAAGTTTGGTAATGCAGCCAGCCGCAGCCATGCCTTTGGCTGGGAAGGCGAGGAGGCGGTAACCCAGGCCCGGGAACAGGTGGCGGCACTCATCGGGGCCACTCCGGAAGAGATCGTTTTTACTTCCGGCGCCACGGAGGGCGACAACCTGGCGCTTAAGGGAGTCTTTGAATTGTACGCATCAAAAGGAAATCATATCATCACCGTGGTCACGGAACACAAAGCCGTGCTGGATAGCTGTCATCATATTGAACGACTGGGCGGCGAGATCACCTGGCTGCCCGTGGATGCCCAGGGATTGATCAATCTGAAGGAACTGGAAGCCGCCATCCGCCCCACTACCATACTTATCGCTGTGATGTATGCCAATAATGAGATCGGTGTCATCCAACCCATCCCGGCCATCAGCGCGATTGCCCGCAAACATGGGGTCTTATTTTTTACCGATGCTACCCAGGCGGTGGGAAAGATACCAGTGGATGTCGGGCGGGATGGGATCGACCTGCTGACGCTGAGCGCCCATAAATTATATGGACCCAAGGGCATCGGGGCTTTATATGTCCGCCGGAGAAACCCCCGCGTACGGCTGACCGCGCAAATGGACGGAGGCGGACACGAAAAGGGAATGCGCAGCGGAACGCTGAATGTACCAGCCATCGTGGGAATGGGGAAGGCTTGTGAACTCTGTGGGGCGGAAATGGAGACGGACGCGGGACGGATAGGAAAGCTCCGGGACAGACTTGAATCCGGGCTCATGGCCATCGAAGGCGCCCATGTCAATGGCAGCCAGGAACACCGCCTGCCTCAGACGACGAATGTCTCTTTCTCTTATGTAGACGGTCAGGCCCTGCTGGCAGGACTGGGGAAAGATGTCGCTCTGTCTTCCGGATCAGCCTGTACTTCGGCTTCTATGGAACCCAGTTACGTGCTGAAAGCCCTGGGACTGGGCGATGACCTCGCCCATAGCAGCCTCCGGCTGGGGCTGGGCCGGTGGACGACGGAGGAAGAAGTCGATTACGCCGTCGGCAGGATCACCGCGGCGGTGACCCAACTGCGGGCTAAAAGCATGCTCTGGGAGACAAGAAACAAAATGTAATATTTTATAATGTGTTGATATAAAATATTTGTAATGCGTTTTGACATACCCCGAAGAGGGTATGAACGAACCTGAATTATCGGATTTTTACCCCAGGATCATTACCCGGATAACGGCTCCATCCCAGTAATACAAACCCGAAAAGTACCCATAAAAGGGGATACGCCGGACTGCATCACAAAGGGCGGAAGCCCCCGCAAAAAACTACCGGGTCATTTGAAAGGAAATGCAGCACCAGCACACAAAACAAAGGAGGAATGGAATGCCCTGAAACAAAAAACCCGCCATACTATGGGCGGATTTTTTCATGCAGTTGGTTTCGGTTAAATGTCTTTTGTGACCTCACCGTGAATTATATCTTTTCGAAGGAAGGTTTAATTTATAAGAGCATGCGAATATAAGTATATCTTTCTTATAAAGTATTTTTCCTCTCATCTTATTTAAGTTAGTTTTTCACATTTTAGTTATTACAATATGTAAAATCCCATTAACAGCCCGGGTAAAGCACAATAACTATACCTCTCCAAACGATTAAATCGATTATTTTCGTGCTTATGTGGGCAGTATGTAAAAAGGAACTCCGCCAGTTTTTTAGTAGTCTTACGGGTTATATCGCTATCATCGTCTTTCTATTATTGAATGGGCTCTTATTATTCGTCTTTCCGGACACCGATATCCTGGCCTTTGGGTATGCCACCCTCGATAAGTTTTTCGAGCTGGCGCCCTGGATATTGCTGCTGCTGATACCAGCGATCACCATGCGGAGTCTTTCCGATGAATTCCGGATGGGGACTTTTGAGACCCTGCAGACGACCCCGCTCAGCCGGACCCGGCTGGTACTGGGTAAATATCTGGCCAGCCTCATGGTCGTCGTCATCGCCCTGGTGCCCACACTCATCTATTTCCTTTGTATTCAACTCCTTTCCGGTCAGGCGGGCGTCGACACCGGCGCTACGACCGGCAGTTATATAGGCCTGTTGCTGCTGGCTGCCGTCTTTACCGCCATCGGCATCTGGTGTAGCAGCTTTACCACGAATGCCGTCGTGGCATTCATCGCATCGGCCTTTGCCTGTTTCGTCCTCTACAGCGGATTTGGCGCCGTCAGCGCTCTGCCCGTCCTCGCCGGCGGTGCGGATTATTACACCGGGATGTTAGGGATCGATTTTCACTATCGTAGCATCAGCCGCGGGGTCCTCGACAGCCGCGACGGTCTGTATTTTTTGAGCGTCATATTTTTATTCCTCTTTCTCACCGGCCGGCACCTCGCCGCAAGAACAGGGGGATCCCCCGGCCGTAAACCCGCCCCCGGCGCAAACCTTTTTCTCCGCTGGCCGGTCCTGCTCATCCTGATACTGGCCGGCCTCAACCTGCTGGCCGCACACCTGCATACCCGCCTCGATCTCACCCGCGAAAAACGCTATACACTCAGCCGCTCCACCCGCGACCTGCTGGCAAAAGTGGACGACGACATCCAGGTCGATTTCTACCTGGCCGGCAATCTGAAGGCAGGCATACGCAAACTGGCCGGCAGCACGGAGGAACTGCTCCAGGAATTCAACGAATACACCGGCGGAAAGATACGGGTGAGATCCTTTGATCCTTTGACAGGTCTCGATGATTCTTCCCGGGCCCTTTTCCTGGACTCGCTGGGCGGTATGGGCATTCAGCCGATGACACAGGTAGCGCAAGCCAAAAAAGGCGACGAACAGATGCAAAGGGTCGTCATCCCCGCCGCCGTCATCCGCTATAAGGACAAAGTTTATCCTGTCAATCTGCTGAAAGGCGTACAGGTCGGCGGCGAAGGACAGGCAAAGGAGCAGCTGTATACCAACGCAGAGACCTTACTCGAATATAAATTTGGCAGCGCCATCGACAAAATAATGGCAAGGGAAAAACCCATAGTCGGATATGTATTGGGCAACGGAGAACCACTTGATTTCCGGGTGTATGACCTCATTCAGAATCTGCGCACCAACTATCGTTTCGGCATTGTGAAATTGGACAGCGTGGGCATCATCCCCGCAGACTACAAGGCATTGGTCATTGTCAAACCCACCCAAAAGTTTACGGAAAGGGAAAAGCTCACCCTCGACCAATACGTAATGCATGGCGGACAGCTCATCTGGGCCATCGATGAACTGCATGCCGAAAAGGATAGCCTTTCACAACAGCAACAGACCATCGCGTACGATCGTGGACTCGATCTCGAAGACCTGTTCTTTAAATATGGCGTCCGGGTGAACCAGGATCTCGTGGAAGACCTGCAATGCGCCAGCCTCAGCATGGTCGTAGGCCAGCAAGGAGGCAAACCCCAGTTCGAAGCGCTGGCCTGGCCTTATTTCCCCTTGCTGAATGGGAGCCTTTTTCATCCCATCTCTAAAAACCTCGACCCCGTATATGCGCAGTTTGCCAATTCGATCGATACGGTAAAGGCGCCGGGTATCCAAAAAACCGTCCTGCTGCAGACCTCCGCCAATGCACGTGTCGTGAGCACTCCCGCACTGGTCACGTTTGAGGTGCTGAAATATAAGGACGACCCGAAAATGTTCCGGACACCCAATATACGGGTGGCCATGCTGCTGGAAGGAAAGTTCCATTCGCTGTTCGCAAACAATATTTCTTCGGCAATGGCGGATAGCCTTGCTAATTATTACCACCAGCCTTTTCTGTCGGAGGCGGCCGCTCCCACACGCGTCATCGTCTGCGCCGACGCGGATATCTTCATGAATGAAGTGACACAACGCGGCCCATTGCCGCTCGGCTTCAGCCGGGATAATAATTATACTTTCGCCAACCAGGATTTTATCAGCAATAGCCTCGAATACCTGGTCAACCCTTCCGGGATATTGGAAACCCGCTCCAAAGATTTCACCCTGCGTCTGCTGGATCCTTCCAAAGTGGAAAGCGACAGAAGCTTCTGGCAGTTCATGAATATCGGCCTGCCATTGATATTGGTAGTGCTGGGCGGGTATGTCTATCAGATGACACGCCGCAGAAAATACTGCAGGTAATCTTTTCATAATACCCAACCTTTTTTCCTGACGACCCCGTTCATTAGGTCTAATCTAATTTAGACCTATCGTATGAAGACTTCCGGATCTTTATTCTTTTGGGGTATGATGATACTCTATTTTCTTTTTCTCGCGGCCCTGGTCCTTCAGTCTGACTACGCATTCACGGATGACAACTGGGCGCTCTGGCATGCGCCGGATCATTATTCCAATCTAAAAGCCTGGATCAGCCAGGGCCGGTTTTTTTCCGGATATATGCAGCAATGGCTTTTTAGCTGGGCCGGCAGGATAGAGAGGCTGAAGTATCTCCGGCTGCTTTCATGGGCCGGCTGGGTTGGCTGCACGATGCTCCTGTATGGCGTCCTTCGGCGAATACGGAAACACAAGGATATTGTACTCGACGATTGGACGATCATGCTCACTGTCGCCTACGCGGCGTCTTCTTTTTTTACTCTCATTTATATCGGCTGGACGGTCTGCGTGGAAGTATTTATTCCAACCGCGCTGAGCCTGGCGGCGGGTCTGTTCCTGTTTGAAAAAAGATCACCCGTCCTGGCGCTCATCCTGGGGGTAATAGCGTTATTCTTTTATCAAACCTGTTATCCTTTCCTGTTGCTGCCTTTTTACTGTCTTTTCCTGAGCCGTAAGGACGGAAAATTTACGGCGCCCATGCGTTGGGCGATCTTGTATCTTGTTGTCGGGCTGGGTATTTATTATATCCTGTTCCGATGGTCTCTGCCGCTGATGGGGTTTATCCCGAGTGAACGCACCGCGCTGAAATTCGATCCGTTGGGAAGACTGTCTTTCTTTTTTTCCTATCCCATGAACCAGGCGTTCTGCGTGAATATCTTCTTCAATACGGGCAGCGCGGCCTCACAGGCGATATTCCCCATAGTATTTGTTGCCTGGCTGCTTTTTGAATTTTTCTGCCGGAAGAGAAAACCACTGGTAACGCTTGGGTATGTATCGGGTATGTTATTGTGGTGGGCCCTGGGCTATCTGCCCCAGTTGATCGCCAGCGAGTCTTTTGGCCCCTATCGTAGCATGCCGGTATTGGGCGTGATGGTATTCCTTCTGCTGGCGGACGCCATGTTGTACCTGATCAAAGATGCCCGCCGCAAACAAATGATAAGCTTCTCTCTTGTTGCGATATTCCTTCTTTGGGGCGCCTGGGTCTTTTATGCCTACCAGGAACATCCATTGCGGGAAGAATATCGGAGTGTCCGGCAGGAAGTCGTCTCGCGCTACAATGCCCGGGTAAAAGAAGTGGTATTTGTACTGGCAGACGAGGATGGATTTTTGTCCCATTATGGCGTTCGGCATTATAAAGACGAGTTTGGCCTGCCCGCTACCTTTAAAGACTGGACACCGGAATGGCTGGTCAGACAGATCGTGTATGAGACTACCGGCCGCCGGCATGAAGCGGAAATGTTAAAAGTATCGGTATATCGCCATACGAGCGAGATACCCGATCGCTCGATCCTTACGCACGACGATGTTATGTTCATCGATGCGCATACGCTGTTCTGATCGCTGGCCGCAGCCTTCCGCTTCCCCCCGCGCGCCACGTGCTGAAAGTCCGTACCTTTGCGCATAATCAGGCGCATGGACTCTTCGCAGATATCGTACTTAACGTTTGGCATTATACTCGTATTAGCCGTTATTTTTGACCTGGGTTTGCTGAGTCGGCGGGGGACGACGGTAACTATTAAAAAGGCTCTTTACCAGACGGCTTTCTGGGTAGGGCTGGCCATAGCCTTTTTTGGATTTTTATGGGTGGAGGATGGTCACCGGATAGCGCTCGAATATTTCAGCGCATACCTCATGGAGTGGAGTCTCAGCATCGACAATATTTTCGTTTTTATTCTCATCTTCACTTTTTTCAGGGTGAAGCCGGAATTTTATGCGCGGGTACTGCTCATCGGCATTCTGATGGCCATCGTACTGCGCATTATTTTTATTACGGTAGGTATCGCGCTGGTGGCGCGGTTCCACTGGCTGTTGTATATTTTCGGCGGCATACTGATCTACACGGGGGTATCGATGTTCTTCACCCGTCACGATGAGGCAATGGATGTGGAGGACAACGCAGTATATAAATTCATGAAACGTCTGTTGCCGCTGACAGGCAGCGATGGAGGCGGAAAGATGAGTGTGGTCATCGACGGGAAGAAACGTTTTACCACCCTGTTCGTGGTGGTGGTGTTGCTGGCGACGACCGATATCGTGTTTGCGGTGGATTCGATCCCCGCGGTTTTCGGCATTACCCAGGAAAAGATCGTTATCTATACTTCCAATATTTTTGCAGTACTGGGCCTCCGCTCGCTCTTCTTCCTGCTGCGGGGGGCAGTAGACCGTTTCGCCCATCTGCAACAGGGCATTGCCATCGTGCTGGTCTTTGTGGGTATCAAGATGCTGGTGGAATATTTCGATATTGATATCCCGGTGTATGTTTCACTGCTGGTGATACTGGCATGTATCTCCAGCGGCATCGGGTATTCCATGTGGACTTCCAAACGAAAAGGAGGGAGCGATGCCCTATAGTATCCGCACGATCAACGAGGTGATTGGCGGTCACCTGGTCCAGACCCGGCACGATGACCCCGTCGAGCACCTGCTGCTGGACAGCCGCCGGCTTATCTTCCCGGCGACATCCCTGTTTTTTTCATTGAAAGGTCCGAGACGCAACGGGGATCAGTTTGTCACGGAATTATACCGCCGCGGCGTAAGAAATTTTGTCGTCAGCGACACGCCTCCCGAAGCCGCCGCCCTCCCTGAAGCCAACATCCCCCATGCCGCCGCCGCGCTTCCCGAAGCCAACATCATAAAAGTAAAGGACACCCTCGCGGCCCTGCAAAAACTCGCCGCCTGGCATCGCCGGCAATTCGCCCTGCCCGTCATCGGCATCACGGGCAGCAATGGCAAAACCATTGTTAAAGAATGGCTCAATCAATTACTCGAAGACAAATATCATATCGTCCGCAGTCCCAAGAGTTATAATTCCCAGACGGGAGTACCGCTGAGCGTTTGGCAGCTGCAGCCGGCGCATGAACTCGCGATCTTTGAAGCGGGTATCTCACGCCGGGGCGAGATGAGCCGGTTGGAAAAGATGATCCGGCCTACGATAGGAATTTTTACCAATATAGGCGAGGCGCATAGCGCAGGATTCGCCAGCCTCGCAGAAAAGGCGGCGGAAAAACTCCGGTTATTTACCGGCGCACAGGTCCTCATCTATTGTAATGATCAGCCGGAGACCGTAAAGGCGATTGAAAAATGGTCTGCCAACACAAAATTATTTGCCTGGGGCAGCGCCGCTGGTGCAACGCTGCGCATAGAAAAAAAAGAAAAGAACGATGGTTGGACACGGGTCAGCGCAATGCACGAAGACCAATCCCTTGACTTCTCCCTGCCCTTCACCGACGACGCCTCTGTAGAGAACGCCCTGCACTGCGCGGCCCTGCTCCTTTATCTTGGCTTGCCGGTCCAGACGATAAAAGACAGGCTGAGCAGACTCTCACCCATCGCCATGCGGCTGGAATTAAAAAGCGGCATTAACCACTGTTCCATCATCAACGACAGTTACAGCGCAGACCTTAGCTCGCTGGCAATAGCCCTGGACTTTCTTTCCCAGCAGCAGCAACATACCCGTCGTACGGTCATCCTTTCGGATATCCTTGAGAGCGGCCGGCCGGATAAGGAATTGTATGCGGAAGTGGCCCGGGCGCTCGAGCAAAAAAAGATAGACCGTCTCATCGCGATCGGCAGCCATATAGGGGCGCAGGCGCCGGTGTTCGGAGAATGGTTTTCCGGGGAATCTGTTTTTCTCGGATCCGTAGAGGAGTTTCGTACGGCGATGCATATCTTACATTTCCGGGATGAGACCATTCTCATCAAAGGCGCGCGCATCTTCGAGTTCGAAACCATCGATCGTCTGCTCACCGAAAAGATACACCAGACCATCATGGAGGTCAGTCTGGGGGCCATGGCCCAGAATCTCCGCGCCTACCGCCAGCTCCTGCAACCCACCACCCGGGTGATGGCGATGGTGAAGGCATTTGGTTATGGCAGCGGCAGCTTCGAGATTGCCAATCTTTTACAATTTCATGGCGTGGATTATCTCGGGGTGGCGTATGCAGATGAAGGCGTCGTCCTTCGGAAAGGCGGCATCCGTATACCCATCATGGTGATGAACACGGAGAACAGTAGTTTCGATTCGCTGCTCCTGTACAATCTTGAGCCCGTGATCTATTCTTTTTCCCTTTTGCATTCTTTCGACAGCTGGCTGAAAAAAGAAGGCATTACGGCCTTTCCCGTACACATCGAATTGGAGACGGGTATGAATCGTCTGGGATTTCCCGCGGCCGAACTGGAGCAACTTGCGCAGACCTTACCTACGGCAGCGTTTAAAATACAAAGCGTCTTCAGCCATTTCGCCGCCAGCGAAGAGGCGCAGCAGGACGCTTTCTCCCACGGGCAGGCAGCAGCCTATCAGACCGCAGCCGACCGTCTCGCGACGGCCCTGGGTTATCCCTTTCTCCGGCATATCGCCAATTCGGCGGGTATCATCCGTCATCCGCTGTTGCAGATGGATATGGTACGGCTGGGCATCGGCCTCTATGGCATCGACAGCTCGGGCTCATACCAACCCGGCCCGACCCCGCACTCCGGTCCGACCCAGCACCGCACCGCGTCCCCGCATTCCACCGGGACCCCGCACCCCGACGCACCCTACCGCTCCGACGGGCCCCCACATCCCGACCTCACCGAAGTGTCAACATTAAAAACGACCATCGCGCAGATCAAACACCTGCGGGACGGCGACACGATCGGGTATAACCGCACAGGCATCGCTTCACCCGGAACGGTTATTGCCACGGTCCGCATTGGGTATGCTGACGGCTATTCGCGCCGTCTCGGTAATGGCGCCGGCAAAATGTGGATAAATGGCCGGCTGGCGCCCACGATCGGCATTATCAGCATGGATATGACGATGATCGATATCACGGGCATTCCCGATGTGGCCGAAGGCGACGAAGTCATCGTATTTGGTAAAGAATTATCCGTCAGACAGTTAGCGGCATGGGCCGGCACGATCCCTTACGAAATACTGACCAGCGTCTCCCAGCGGGTCAAACGGGTTTATTTCGAGGATTGATCTACATGACGACCCGCCCCCGCAACCCGCGCAGCCCGGCGAAGCCCAATTGCAGCCGCCCCTAAGCAATTGTGAAAACTGGATTTTCAATGACGAGGATTGAGTATATTTGACCTTCAAACAATCGTAGTGAAGGCCAGAACAATCTTTTTAATAGTCCTGCTGATCATCGTGGCTGATCAGTCTTTGAAAATATGGGTGAAAACGCACATGCCGCTGAGTCATTCGACCGATCTCTTTCGTGATCCCGTCTCCCCATATGACAACGGTATCAAACTGATGGGCGAAAGAGCACAGATATATTTTGTAGAGAACGAAGGGATGGCCTGGGGCTGGAAGTTTGGTGGCTCCTGGGGTAAGATGGCGCTCACCTTGTTCCGTCTTGTGGCCGTCATCTTTGGCGTCTATTACATTCAGACCATTATCAAAAAGAAATATCACCGCGGATTTATCATTTGCGCGGGCCTCATCTTCGCCGGCGCACTGGGCAATTTGCTGGACAGCATGTTCTATGGCCTTATCTTCGAAAAAAGTACTTATGAACACGTGGCGAAGATATTTCCGCCGCACGGCTACACCACTTTCCTCCATGGCCGCGTAGTCGATATGTTATACTTCCCCATTATCAAAACACATTATCCTTCATGGATGCCATTTGTCGGCGGCGAGGAATTCGAATTTTTTAGCCCCGTCTTCAATCTCGCCGATGCCTCCATCTCTGTCGGTGTCATCGCTATCCTGCTGTTCCAGAAACGGTTCTTCCACAAACGCCCCGGCGCCGAATCGCCCGTACTGGAAGGACAGGCAAAAGTAGACGCGGTGCAGGCATAAGCTATTTTACCACCTTCACTAACTTCTTGCAGATAAGCTGATCATTATATTGCATCTGCAGCGCGTAGGTCCCTGCCGGCAGGTTACCCAGTCCATATAAGGTCAGGCTGTTCAGCCCCTGGTTCACCGGCTGCTGCACACGGCGGACGAACCGGCCATACATATCTACGAGACTGACGATGACATTTCCTTCTCCTGGCGCAGTGAGATCGATGACGATATGATCAATAAAAGGATTGAGGGTCGAACGTACCTCAAAACGAATATCACTGTTGCTCAGCAACACCTGGTTGCTGGTGCGATGAGTGGAATTGCTGGTCATAATGAGCCGGTAATAAGACTGGGCCGCTACCGGGTTGGGATCGCTGAACTGATAGCTCGCGCCATGCCCGTCGCCGGCAATGCCCGGAAGGGTGACAAGAGGTCTGAAATTTGTGCCGTCATCGCTTCGTTCGACAGTATAGAGCAGACCGTTGACCTCATCGGATGACACCCACTGCAGATTGCCAAGACCACCCCGCACCTGACCCCTGAAGGATAGTAAGGTGGTGGGCAGAACGATATTACAGTCGACGCCAACCACCAGCTTCGGCTGATTGGTGACGTAGAAACAGCCATTTGTCGTCAGATTGGCGACGGTGCTGGCGACAGTGATACGATAAATGATCTTGGTGTCGGTAGCGGCTATTCTATAAAAACGTGTCACGGTATCCAGATAAAGACCAGACAACGGATCTTTGACGGGAACCACGCTGCCACTGGCCGCACGGCCCAGCGTATCGACACCGGCGGACAACCAGGTAGCCCCGTTGTCAAGACTCTTCTGCATCGTCCATTGGGTATAGTTGTCTACGAATGAAGATATTTTGAAACGCACGGTGTCGTCAGCGCCCTGACAGAGCGTATCCGGCCTGTTAGGCGTCAACAACAGATCGGGCGGACAGGTCGCCAGCGCGATATCATCCATGACCCAGTCGTTACCCCCGCCGCCGGGCGCATTGTTGCGGATGGAAATGGTAATGGAAGTCTGTGTCGCCCCGGTCTGTAAAACAAAACCTCTTTGCTGCCAGCCTACAGTATCCAGCTGCCCGGTAGAGATACGGTCGATGCCGTCGACCACCAGGGTCAGATTGGGCAATACGCCCGGAAGATAGGTGGCATTGCCATTCATATCGATGCCGCAAGTGGGACAGATGTTCTTTACCCAGGTGGAAAACTGGTAATAGGTATTGGGACAAAGACCGGTGATCACCTGGCGATAAGCTTCGCTGGTGGCTAAGTCCGCATTGACGAGCAGCATATACCCGGCATTGGCAGTGGCGCTGGGAGGAGCATTGCCCGCCGCATTGGTAGTGCCGGTATGGTCGCCCATGATATACCAGAAACCGTCGAATTCCCGATTGTAACAGGAATTGGGATCGGTATTGGGAAGAGCCGACGGCACATTACAGTTGGGCGTCCGTCTTGCATTCGGGAATGTGCTGCTCGTAGGACTGACGTTGTTGACGATGGCATAGTATCCATCGTTGATGGTGGTGCTGGGACTCGAGTTATTCAGATAGGTATAACCCGGGATGAGGAAGCTGGGACCGGTACTGCGGTTGAGCCCTACACCACTCCCAAAGGTACCGCCGGATTCGGCCGCAAAATTGGTGCTGGTGCTGCTGGAACAAAGGGTACTGGGCCTTGCGATCAATATCTGGTATTGGGTGGCGTTAAGTGTCGTATCTGCCCCGGTGGCGGTCTTTCTGTAAACGGTCTTGGCGGCGCCAAGTGTGATGGTGTCGCCATAGTTACCGGTAACGACTACACGAAATGCAGTCGTGATGATCGATCCGGAACTGAACAGCGGTTTGGAGACACCCCCCTGGAAATTGGCCGCTCCATTGGTATTGACGAGCCCCATGGGGTCGACGCCGGCCGGTGCCGTAGGGTTGATGCCCCCCGCGCCTCCCATATTGATACGTATCTGATAGTCTCCGGCGATAGCAGGCACAAGGACAAAATTTCCGGGATCATCGCCCGTAGCCTGGGTATAGGAATTGACGACAAGCCCTTCATTGGTGATGAGGTTGAGGGTAGAGCCTGCCAGTATACTCGTATGGGTGGGGAGGTTGTCGTAGTAACGGACACGGTACATATTACCCGCCCCGTTATATATTTTGTTGACATAGAAGTTGGTGCGTATCTCCAACGTATCGCCGGGCTCCACGGGGCCGCCAACGGCTTTCTTACTGATATTGACGTAGCTGTTCCCATATTTCAGTAAGGCAGTGGCTTGTGCGAAAACAAAGCCACGAAAGAACAGCAGTATCATGAATGTCCCGCCTATCCTGCGAATGACAAGACCAACGGGGATGATTGTTTTCATAAGTACGATTCCATTTTTCAGTGGGTTATCGGATTATATACGGGTCGATTTATAAAGGTACACCTAGATATCTAGGTGTGCAATCGTATAATTACTAGGGGGAATCCACTATTTTGGATGTCCAAGTAATTGTATATTTTGTTTTGCGTCGAAGATCCAACCCAATGAAAAACAGTTATTCTTCTCCATACTGTTTGTTTGTATTTCTGTGCCTGTGCTTATCTCTGAGGTCGCCGGCGCAAAAGGCGGTGACGTTTTATAATCAGACCTTTGTTATTGACACCCTTTATCCGGCAACGGGGTCGACAGGGATGAACTCTCCCTGGGAGGTCCTTTATGGCCCGGACGACTCGTTATGGGTAACGGAATCGCATGCCTATAAGGTATGGAAGATCCACCCGGGCGATAAGGGCAGCCGGATGATCCTCGACATGACCGGCCTGAAGGATTTTACTTCGGCAGATGCGTCGCCATGGCCCCAGGGCGGGCTGATGGGTCTGGCCATCCACCCTTTGTTCTATTCGGGTAAACCCTGGGTATATATAGCCTATGTCTATCATCTCATCGGCTGCGCCACGGGCAGCAATGGAAAATATTGCAGCTATAATACTAAGATTGTACGTTACCGTTACCGGTTCACCGACGGTAAGCTTATCTATATGGACGATGTCATTACGGGTCTTAATGGCAGCAATGACCACAACTCCGGCCGCATCAGGATCAGCCCCTTGCCGGAAGGGGATGGGAATTATCATCTCTACTATACCATCGGAGATATGGGGGCGGGTAATCTCACGAATGTCGACCGGCCCAATCATGCGCAGGACACCACGATCATGGAAGGAAAAGTGCTGCGGCTGAATACAGAACCCGACCCAGCCCAGCCATCGGGCCAACAGCAATGGATACCCGCCGATAACCCCTTTCCGGCAGGCGCTGCCGCCGCCAGTAAAACTCCTGTCTATTCTTTTGGACACCGCAATCCGCAGGGTCTTGATTTCGGATCGGTAGACGGCGGCGCCTCTTATATTTTATTCAGCAGCGAACATGGCGATCAGTCGGACGATGAGGTGAATATCATCCTGCCGCATATCAATTATGGCTGGCCAAAGATCGCCGGACTTTGTGATGACAATTATACTTCGGCGAGCGGCGATTCGATGTATCTCGCCGGCCAGGCGGTGATCAGCGAACATGGTTTTTGCGATACCACGCCCACGACCCTGCAGGAGCCCATCTTTTCATTTTACAACTGGGGCCGCGCGGCAAATAAGACTTCGGGCGCCCTGAACAATATGCACTGGCCGACGATAGCGCCATCGGCCATCCGGTTCTACGGCCAGAGCGCCATCCCGGGCTGGAATTACTCGCTGCTGATACCCTCGCTGAAAAATGGCCTTTTCAGACTGAAGCTGAAACCTGACGGTCTCAGCATCGACAGCACGGTCAGCCCGGCGGATACCCTGCATTATCTCGCGGGTTATCGCCTGCGCAATGTCACCGTGGCCCCGACGGGAGATACCCTGTTCCTGGCGGTGGATAATTCCTGTTGTACGCTGGGGACGACGGGGACGATCGGCAATTCTGCGCCCTCTCCCGCACCGGGGTTTATCCTGCGGATGACCTATGTGACGCCGCTGGCTTTGACCAAACATCCCCCTGCTGAAGACGGCGATATTAAACCTATCATCAATATATATCCTAACCCGGTGCACACCCTTTTGCATATCGATGCGCCCGCCCCGGTAAGAAAACCCTGGCTGGCGAAGCTGTATACGGCATCAGGACAACCGGTAAGGATACAGGAGTCTTTTGATGCTAAATTCATATTGGATATCAGTGGATTGCAACCGGGCATCTTTATCTTGCGTCTATTCAGCGGGACGGATGCCCCGGTGCTGACAAAGAAAATTATGGTGGAGTAGGGCGGCCGCCGACCGGGGGGCGCCAGAGATCAGGGAGGGCCGCCCCGCCGCGGGGGATTGGGTTCCCCCACCATTAGTAAATAAAGAAAATAGTAGTAAATTTGTGTACGTTTTACACAAATTGTTTGATATAGAGGTTGCTTGCCGTATTCCCTGTTCTTTAATCCGTAGACCCTTTAATAATTGATCAAATGCAATCTCTACATGAATCAACGGGCAAAGGCCCGTCCGCAGCCCAGATGTCCTGCCCTATATGTGGTTCGTCATTGTACGCGACTGATTGGGGCAACCGCGAAGTAACTTACCATTGTTCCAGCCCGGAAGCAAGATTCTGGGATTTCGACCGGGGCACCAAGGCCCAGCACATGGCCAAGGAACACTGGGACCAATCCATCCGCGAAGTGTTTTTAACCCACGGTGAGGAAGAGTCAAAAGTGGCTTAGCCGGTCGACGCCGGTCGATGGACCGCGGCTTGCTCTGCCGCATTTTCCGGTAGGACTTATTCCGTCCGCAAACTCTTCACGGGATTGGCCATCGCCGCGCGGATCGTCTGAAAACTGACGGTCAGCAACGTAATTGCCACGGCTCCCAGACCCGCCGCCGCGAAGATCCACCAGGACAGCGCGGCATGATAATGATAGCTCTGCAGCCAGCCCTGCATGATCCACCAGGCAAGCGGGCCGCCGATCAGCAGGGACAGGGATACCAGCCCCACAAATTCTTTTGACAATAGATGCCAGAGATGGAATAGGGTGGCGCCTAGCACTTTGCGGACGCCAATCTCTTTCGTGCGCTGTTCGGCCACGAAGGAGGCCAGACCGAAAAGACCAAGACAGGAAATGAAAATGGCTAGTCCCGTGAAGAAACCTGCCAGTCTGCCGGTGCGTTCTTCCATCTGGAATTTTTTGGCATATTCCTCATCGACAAACTGGTATTCAAAAGGATTGACTTTGTCGTATTTTGAAAAGACGGATGCAATTTTTTGGAGGGCAGCGGTAGCGCTGACGTCTGGCCGGATACGGATCTCGATAACATTGGCGTTGTTTGTAAATGGCATATGTTCAAAGAATATCGTTTGCCGTACTGCTTCGTAAGGAGACTGCATGATCATATCCTTCACTACGCCGATGATGGTAAAGAAACCGTTCTTACCCCATTTGATGCGCTGACCCACCGGATTTTTGAGCCCCATGTATCTGACGGCAGCCTCATTGATGATAAAAGCCGTAGAGTCGGTCGCCATATCCGCAGAGAAATCACGCCCCTGTACGATCTGCCAGCCCGTGACCTTGCCGAACTCGGGCTTTACGGCGACGGTGGAGAATTCTTCCTGCATATTGGGATCTTTCCCTTCCCAGCTGTAACCGATGTTGGTGGTATATGACGCAGTGACGGAACTTTCGGAGGACGTCAGCCCCTGCACGGTGCCCGTTGCAAGCACTTCCTCACGGAAGGCATCGAAGTGGCTGCGAAGATCCTCAGATGCTACGGGCACCATGACCATCCCGCTGCGATTATAACCCACGGGCCGGTCTTTGACAAATTGTATCTGCCGGAAGACCCCAAGGGTACCGATGATCAATATGACGGAGACGGTAAATTGCACCACCACCAACACTTTGCGTGGCACAGCGGCGAGCCGGCCCACTCGAAAAGCCCCTTTAAGTACTTTGACTGGCCGGAAAGAGGAAAGGTACAGCGCGGGATAACTGCCGGCAACAAGCCCTGTCAGCAGGCTAAAGCAAAGCCCTGCCGCCCAGAACAGCGGCTGGCTCCACAGGATGGACATTTTCTTTCCCGACACTTCATTGAAGAAAGGCAGCAGTAGCAGAACCAGCAATATGGAAAACACAAAGGCCACTAATGCGATAAGCACCGATTCGCTGAAGAACTGGCTGATCAGTTGACCCCGCAGACCACCGATGGCTTTGCGGATACCGACTTCTTTCGCCCTTTTCTCCGACCTCGCCGTGCTGAGATTCATAAAGTTGATACAGGCCAAGAGCAATACCAAGACGCCGATGATGCTGAAAAGCCGGACGTATTGTATGGCTCCGCCTGTACTGACGCCCCCTTCAAATCGGGAATATAGATGCCATCGGTCCATAGGAAAGAGGAACAGCCTGGATTTATTACGGTCGTCATTTGGACTGGCCTTATGCTTGACTTCTATTATCGCCTGGGACACCTTCTGCATGTCCGCATTGTCGGCAATTTGCACGAATACCGGGAACCAGCTGTTACCCCAGTTAAGGCTTTTTTCATATCCTTCGCCGGATACGAGCAGCTGCCAGGGGGCGATGAATTTTAGTCTCCCAAAATCGGAGTTCTCGTCGGGGTCTTCGTAGACACCGGTGACTTTCACGTTGAGCCTGTTATCGATCGTCAGGGTATGACCTACCGGGTCGTTTTCTCCGAAGATGCTCCGGGCCGTAGTGGCGGCAAGCACAATGGAGTTTTGATCCTGCAGGGCCGCATAACTGCCTCGTATCATTTTCAGCGACAGCATATCCATGACTCCCGGTGACATATAGTTGCCGCTGATCTTCACTTTTTTGTCTTCGCTGGTGAGGAGATGGTCATTTGTATAGCCGGACATGACGACCTGTTTGAAACTGCTGCCATGACTGGCAAGCAGGGCCGGACCCAGTTGCAGGGCTTGTCCTTCCCAGGTCTGGATCCCTCCTTCAAAGGTTTGATTCTGCATCACCCTGGCAATACGCTCGTGGTTGCGGTAACCATGGTTGTAGGACATCTCATCGTAGACCCAAAGACCGATAAGGATGGCTACGGACATGCCGATGGCAAGACCACCGATATTGATGGCGGAGGAGAGTTTGTTCTTGGTCAGATTGCGCAGCGCAATGCGAAAATAGTTTTTTAGCATAGCTTGGTTTTTACTCTGAGCGTAAACTTTTTATGGGTGAAGCCAACGCCGCCTTCGCGGCCTGAAAACTAATAGTCAGCAGGGCAATAGCCAGCGCCGCCGCCCCGGCCGCCGGGAACACCCACCAGTTGAACGGCGCCCGGTACGCAAAGTCCTGCAGCCATTTGTGCATACCCCAATAGGTGACGGGCACGGCAATGAGAAAGGCCAGTCCTACGAGCAGTAGGAATTCGCGGGACACCAGCAGTAACACGGACCCGATGGAAGCACCCAGCACTTTTCGGATACCGATCTCTTTTGTCCGCTGTTCTACGATGTAGGCGGCCAGTCCAAAAAGACCGAGACCGGCGATGAGGATCGCGATGAGGGTGAAGGCGGTGAACAGCCGGCCGGTGCGCTGCTCCGTACTATATAGCCTTGCAAATCGTTCGTCAAGGAAATAATACCCAAAAGGACCTGCCGGACTAAAGGCCTCCCATTTCTTTTTGGTGTCGGCGATGAATCCTTTTACGTCGGCAGTATTCACCTTCACCAGCATTCCGCCATAGTTGCGGCCCATCAGCAACATCAGCGGAGCGATCTTTTCTTTGACGGAGAGATAATGGAAGTCGGCTATCACACCGACTACTTTAAATTCGCGGCGGCCGCTGCGGACGATGGTTTTACCGACCGCATTGGTATGGCCCCAGCCCAGATCGGCCGCCGCGGTCTCATTGATGAGGACGCCGGCGGAGTCGGTGGGGAAGTCGCGCGAGAAATTCCTGCCCTGCGCCATTTGCAGACCCAGCGTGGGCACGTAATCATAATCCACCTGGAATATATTGGCGTGTATCTCTTTGCTGCCGCTCGACCCGTCTTTCGCGCCCGCCGCAACCCCATCTTTTTTGGCATATATCTCCGTCCCATTCATCGCCCCGCTGCCCGGCGCACTCCAGCTGATGCTGGCCCTGACGACACGATGGTCCTGTTGCAGCTGCTGCTTGAAAGCATCCTGGTTTTGCCCCAGCAGATGGGTATCCTGCAGATAGATGACCTGGGCTTTGTCATAACCAAGCCGTTTGTCCTGCATAAAATGCAGTTGCTGGTAGACCACGAGGGTGGAGACGATGAGCGCTATGGAGACAAAGAACTGGAAGACGACCAGACCGCTGCGAAGTACGCTTTTACGGCTGCCCGTCACAGTGGTACCTCCTTTCAGTACCTGAATGGTATTGAAGGAGGAGAGGAAAAAGGAAGGATAGAGACCGGCGATGATGCCGACCGTCAGGGTCAGAAGGAGAGAGACAAGCAGGGCTACGGGATGCAGGAAAACGCTAAATGGAATATGTTTGCCAGACACCCCGTTAAAGAAAGGCAGGAGTATTCCCGCCAGCCCATACGCTACGAGCATAGCACAAAAGGTCAGCAGCACCGACTCGGTCAGGAACTGGGCAATGAGCTGCCCTTTGACCGAACCCATCACTTTACGGATGCCCACTTCTTTGCTGCGTCCGGCCGAACTGGCGGTTGAGAGGTTTGTGAAGTTAGCACAGGCCAGCAGTAGAATGAAAAGCGCGAGAGCCCCGAATATGTAGATATAGTGGATATCGCTATTGGCCTCAAGCTCGTATTTGGTATTGGAGTGGAGATGGATATCCCGGATGGGAAGGAGGGTAAAGATAAAGGTGTTGACGGCTTTTTGTGCCTCGTTCAAAGAGACACCCATGTCGCGGGCTATTTCGGGTACCACAAATTTTGCGACAAGTTGTGGAAAACGGGCCTCAAGTTTTTGGGGAGGGACGCCGGGGGCCAGCTGCAGATAGGTATAGATGCCTACATTGCTCCAGGACTGTTCTTTGAAATGCAGCGTGGACATGCTGAGAAAGGCATCGAAATGAAAGCTGGCATTGTCGGGGATCTTGTCGATGACACCGGATACTTTGCAGACGCCATAATCACCAATGGTCAGGGATCTGCCGACGGCCGGCCCGCTGCCAAAATATTTTTCCGCAAAGGCCCTGGTGATGACGATGGAGTTGGGTTGGACGAGGGCGCTGTGTGCATTTCCATCGAGAAAGGGGAGGGTGAAGATCTCGAAGAAATTAGAGTCGGCAAAGGCCAGCTGATCTTCTTTAAATTGTTTGAGACCGTACCCGGCAAAGATCCCACCCAGCCGCTTCAGCCGGGTATAAGCCTGTATCTCGGGATAGGCCGCCTTCATGCCCGCACCGACAGCAACGTCGACGGACGGATACACTTCGGTCCCGGCGCCGTTGGCCACCAGGTTGACACGGTAGATATTGTTTGCCTGCGCGGGGTATTGATCATAGCTGGTCTCGTCGCGCACATATGCCGCGATGAGCAGACAACAGGTGAGACCGATGGACAGACCCAGAATATTGATAAGGGAAAAAACTTTGTTTTTTCGCAGGTTGCGCAAGGCGATGGTAAAGTAGTTGCGTAGCATGGAGGCGTTATTATTCTTTTATAGGCGTCATTTCCCGGAAACATGTTGCACGCATGTCCCAACAAAAATGCCAGTTGGCCAAACGGCTGATAATAAGTTGGTTGTGTTGCGCGCACCGGGGAGAATGTCCGTTTTTGATACGCTAGGTGTCCGCACCCGGCGCCCGCCGCCGCCCCACCGCGGCCCGCCCCCCGCCGAAACCCAATAACCCCCGGCGACCCGCCGGCCCCCTTTACCGAATGATAACTTCGATGGGAATGTAAATTGCTTACCTTCCCTAAAACAAATTTTTATGTCAACACAAACCATGGTCATGTCCACCCAGGACATTGCTAATCGTCTCGTCGAGTTATGCTCAAAAGGCGATTTTGAAGGTGCGCAAAAAGAATTGTTTGCTGACGACTGCGTCAGTATCGAACCTCACGCCTCGCCTGCCTTCGAAAAGGAGACTAAAGGCCTGGACGCTATTATTGAGAAAGGAAAGAAATGGGCTTCTATGGTAGAAGAGTACCATTCGATGAATGTATCACAACCCCTCGTCGGCACTAACTCCTTTGCGGTGACGATGTCTATGAGCGTGACCATGAAAGATCAGGGCCGCATGGACATGACCGAACTTTGCGTATATAACGTGAAGGACGGAAAGATCGTTTCCGAACAGTTCTTTATGTAGAGGATGTGGTGGCGCCCGGCCCGGCGCCACCCTTTATCCTAACCAGGTAATTTCCCAACCATCCCTTCCGGCCTGACCCACTCGTCAAATTCCGCCGGGGTAAGATATCCCAGCTTCACGGCCATCTCTTTCAGCGTAGTGCCTTCCTTATGGGCCTTCTGCGCAATCTCCGCGGCCTTGTAGTAACCGATCTTCGTATTGAGCGCAGTGACCAGCATGAGAGAATTGTCGACGTGTTTTTTAATATTGGCTTCGATGGGCTCGATACCTTTGGCGCAACGTTCGTTAAAGCTGACACAACCGTCGCCGATCAGACGCGCACTGTGCAGGAAATTATAGATCATGACGGGTTTGAAGACATTCAGCTCGAAATGACCGTTGGCGCCTCCGATGTTGATGGCGACGTCATTGCCAAGCACCTGGGCCGCGATCATGGTCAGGGCCTCGCATTGCGTAGGGTTGACCTTGCCAGGCATGATGGATGAGCCCGGCTCGTTGTCAGGAATAAATAATTCGCCGATGCCGCTGCGGGGACCACTCGACAACATGCGGATGTCATTGGCGATCTTCATCAGACTGACGGCTACCGTCTTCAACGCGCCGTGGGCTTCGACGATGGCGTCATGCGCGGCAAGGGCCTCGAACTTATTAGCCGCCGTGACAAAGGGCAATCCGGTGAGCCTCGCAATATGCGCCGCCACATTTTCGGAGTAACCGGCGGGCGTATTGATGCCCGTACCTACTGCTGTACCGCCGAGGGCCAGTTCGGAAAGATGGGCAAGGGTATTCTTGATAGCCTTCAGACCATGATCCAGCTGACTGACATATCCGCTAAACTCCTGTCCCACCGTCAGCGGGGTCGCATCCATAAAATGGGTCCGGCCGATCTTCACCACATGCATGAATTGTTTGCTCTTGCCGGCCAGCGTATCACGCAACGCTTCAATACCCGGAATGGTGGTCTCGAGCAGCATTTTGTAGGCCGCGATATGCATGGCCGTAGGGAAGGTGTCGTTGGAAGACTGGGATTTGTTGACATCGTCATTGGGGTGCAGGAACTTTTCTTTATCGGTGAGCTTGCCGCCTTGCAGCACATGGCCGCGATAGGCCACGACCTCATTGACGTTCATATTACTCTGGGTGCCGCTGCCGGTCTGCCAGACGACTAAGGGGAAATATGCATCCAACTTGCCTTCCAGTATCTCGTCACAAACTTTGCCGATGAGGTCCGCCTTTTCTTTTGGCAATACTCCGGCATCCAGATTGGTCAGCGCGGCAGCCTTCTTCAAATAGGCAAACGCACGGATGATCTCCTTCGGCATTTTGTTGATGTCCTGTGCAATCTGGAAATTCTCGACGCTGCGTTGAGTTTGCGCCCCATAATAGGCGTCGACGGGGACTTTTACTTCACCCATCGTGTCTTTTTCTATCCTGTATTCCATAGTTATTTTATTGCGGTAAAGGTAGCCCGAATGATGCAAAATGGAAACATATTATTATTTTTGCGGCACATCTACCACCAAGCCACCATTCGTACTCTAATGACCCATGTAAACAACCTTAGAATATGAATAGACCTATCCGTGTATTTGTAGCGGACGATGAATTTCAAAGCCGGCTTGTAATTGTTAAAATGCTGGAACGTTATTTCCCCGACATCGAAATTGCGGGGCAGGCTGGATCGGTAGAAGAAACCGTCGAAGGCGTCACCAATACTCAACCCCAGATCGTTTTTTTAGACGTCAGGATGAATGGGGAGACGGGTTTCGATGTATTGGACAGGCTCCCCCACACAAATTTTCACCTCATTTTTACCACCGCCTACGAGGAATATGCCGTAAAGGCTTTTCGCTATAGCGCGCTGGACTACCTGGTAAAACCCATCGACCCGGAGGAACTGCAAACGGCGGTGCAAAAGGCGATGGATCGTACCTGCGCTCCCCAGCCCCAGGCGACCGAAGAGCTGAAAGCATTGTTTCACCAAATTAATGCCCCGCGACGCTTCACCGGCAAGATCGCCGTGCCCAGCCCCGAAGGACTGCTCTTCGTCTCTGCCCAGGACATTGTCTTCTGCCAGGCGCAAAGCAATTATACCGAGATATTTCTCATGGACGGACAAAAGATAACCTCCAGCTATACGCTGAAATCCTTCGAGGAAATGTTGCTGGACCAGCATTTCTTCCGGACCCACAAATCCTTTTTGATCAATCTGAAACACATCGACACTTACCGGAAGGGCGAAGGGGGAGTCGTTGTGATGAGCAATGGCCGTGAAATAGAGATCGCGCGTCGCAACAAGACCGGTTTCCTGAATCTGTTCAAAGGGTAGCTTGCGTCTCCGACACGCATATTATTTTTTGGGCTGGAGCCTGCCTCTTCTTTTTACCCTGTCACAGGTGAAAGGGCAACATCTTTATATCCAGAAGTACACGGTGAACGAAGGTCTGCCCGACAGCTACATCCTGAACATCTTCCAGGACAGCCAGGGTTTTTTATGGATCGGCACGGCGGGAGGTCTCAGCCGTTTCGACGGGAAGGAGTTCGTGAACTACGGCTATGATGCGGGTCTGCCCGACATCCGGATAGACGCCATTTTCGAGGACAGACAGAAACGCCTGTGGGTGGGGACGCGTCGCGGCATAGCGGAGATCAAAGGACGTAAATGCGTGAACTACCCGATGGACGATGGGCTAAAGCCGAATTTCGTATTCCGCTTCAGAGCCTCGCCGCAGGGATTGCCGCTGGCGTTTACGGATAAAGGGTTGTATCGTTTTGAAGGCGAAAAATGGAGAAAGACGCGGCTCTATCCCGGGCTGGACAATCACCACTGCCGGGATATAGCACGAACGGCCTATGGCAACTATATAAATTATGGTGACTACCTGGTGCTGCAGACTCCCGATGGAAAGTATAAGCTGCTGGGGCATTGTCCGAAGGATATTCCTTTTTATAATGCGTTTAAAAAATACCAGGACAGCGTCTATATGAGTATGCAGCACGCCGTCATGTCCCTGCACGAAAAAGGAGGGATCCCCATTTTCGAAAAGGCCCTGCAGGGCAAGGACGTGGGTTATTTTTTCCGCGACAGCCGGGGACGGTTTTGGATCAACACGGAACAAATGGGTCTGCTGATCTCGAAAAAAGGCAGTCTTCAACAGATCGCTGATACCATACCGGTAGTCTATGGCATAGTGTCGGATATCCTTGAAGACAGGGAAGGGAATATATGGGTAGCCTGTTACAACGGGCTGCTGAAGGTAAAAGAAGGAGATTACACGGAGTTTAAAGGCCCCCTGATAAAAGAAGTTCTCGGCCTGGTGCGGACAGCCGGCAAGGATCCCCAGGCGAAGGCGGACAAAGGCCCGATGAGGACTTCCGGCAAAGGCCCGATGCGGACCCCCGGCAAGGGCCTCCTCGCGGTGACTGCCCATGGCCTGCTGGAATATACCGACGGAAATTTCGTGCCCACAGGCCGGCGCGGACAACAGGGATTTCCGGATGGCTGGTGTATGGATGCCAGGGGCCGCACCTGGCTGATGACACGTGAAAAGGGTATTTATATCTACGACCGGCATGGTTTAAAAGAAGTGCCGGCGCCCAAACGCGATCCCCATGGCATCCCCCGGAGTATCGACTTTAATTGGCGGGACAACAGGATCTATCTGGCCGCGGACACATTGTTGTTGTCGGGTGACGAACATGGGCTGAGTATTTTCCGCGAACCGGGCAGCGGACGAACGCTCTCCAACCCCCGGGCGGTCAAATGTCTGGATAATGGAAATATATTGGTATGGACGGTGGACAATCATTATTATCTCATCGACAGCAGCTATAGGATAATTCCGGTTACGGACGCGATGGGGTTGCGGCAGATGAGCCCGCGGGTCAGATTCTATTCGGAGCCTTCCGGCAAATGCTGGGTCGTCTACAGCGGGGGCCTGGCCCGCTATCGCTGGGACGCCAACCAGATGCCGGTGAAAGAACTGCAAATCGCCAGCGGCGAGAATATGCCGGGCGATGAGGTCAGCGATATCGTGATGGACAGAGACCATCGCATATGGACGATAACGGGTACGGGGATAGCAGTGATCGAGCCCTGCCGCAACGCCGGGGAAAGACCGGTGGTGAACAGGCTCAGCGAAGAGGCGGGCATCATGAGCGATCAGTGGGGACATATTGGACTGGTGAGCGATTCTTTGGGCTATGTATGGATCTATTTTCCCGACAGGATCATCCGCATAGACCCCAGCCTGCTTCAATTTGATCACCGGCCTCCAACCGTGACGATAGAAGATATCCAGCTGACCCGGCAGACGGTGTCGTGGAGCTCCTGGTCGGACAGTCTGTATGGATATCGTCAGCTGCCGCATCAGTTGTCGCTGCCTTATCATTTGAATAGCCTGAACATTAGTTTCCGGGCGCCATGTTTCAACGGGCTGGCGGGGGTGGAATACAGCTATCAGCTGGAGGGCGGCTGGAGCCTGCCGATGCGCACCAGTTCGGTGACCTTTATAAAATTATCGCCGGGGAATTATCGTTTCCGCGTGCGTGCGCGAAAGTCGAATACGGATTGGAGTGAACCTGCGGAGTTCACCTTCTCCATCCGCAAACCATGGTGGGAGACCTGGTTGTTCAGAACCGCGATAGTGTTGGTGGCGCTTGCGATAATAGCGGCTTTGTTCTGGTCACGTCTTCGCCACATACAACGAAAGGCCCTCATCCGCGAACAGGTACGCGAGCTGGAGCTGAAGGCCCTGCGGGCGCAGATGAATCCGCATTTTATCTACAACGCGCTGAACTCTATCCAGGCCCTGGTGCTGGATGACTACCCGGAAAAAGCCACGGTGTACATCAGCAAGTTCAGCCGCATCCTGCGTCAGGTGCTGAACCATTCCGAGAGAAGCCTGATCAGTCTCCGCGAGGAACTGGAGGCGCTGGAACTTTATCTTCAGCTGGAGCAGCTGCGGCTGCACGTCAATCTCAAATACACTATCCGCCCCGATCCGGGTATCTATCCGGACGGCGAATGGGTTCCGCCTTTGATCCTGCAACCCTTCGTGGAGAACTCGCTATGGCATGGGCTCAGCCGGAAAAAGGGCGAGAAAAGACTGAATATCCTGTTGCGCCTGGAGGGCCAGTGGCTGGTGGTGGAGATCGTGGACAATGGCATCGGCCGGGCTGCCGCGGCGAAGGCCACAGGCGGCCTGGAGAGGGGAACGGGCGCGCATGAGCCCGGGCCGCGGACGTCAAAAGGAATGGAGATCACAGGCCGCCGTATCAGGGAGTTTAACGACGAAAAAGAAGCATCGGTGACGATAACAGATCTGTATGATGAGCAGCAACAACCCGCCGGCACAAAGGTCGTAGTGCGGCTGCGACGGGTGCCAACGGAAAAGGATGCCTGATGCATCCCTTTCACGATATCTACCATTAAACCAGAGCGCTTAACACAGCGCGTATTCACAGGCACAAGAATAGTTCAAAAAACTCTCATATCCTACAGAGGGTCCGTCCTGCAAGGGTTTAGCAGGATTGTAAAAATGACATTTATTATCGATGGCTAAACGTATGCTGCCGTTAACGTGCAGGGAATACCGTTGAATAAATGGGGTTATAAAGGTTGATTTTTTTTTCATCTTTTTGCCTCCTGATGATCAACCACAAATTCCAAACGATGAAAAAACTAAAGACCCTTATCAGTATTGTAGTGCTTGTTTTATTGTTTACGCCGGCGTTTGCTCAAAATGTAGCCATCAATGAAGACGGGTCTACCCCTAATCCCAACGCGATACTGGATCTGAAGTCTGCCAAAAAAGGATTGCTGATACCCCGCATAGACTCCAATACAAGGAAGACGATACCGAATGTTGCGGGGCTGATCGTCTATGACAAAGACTATAATTCCCTCTGGTTTAACGACGGATGGTATGGCTGGCGCGAGCTGAAGAGCGACACGGGCAACACAGCCGCCGCACTGCAGATCGTTTTTCCCGGAGGCAACACGATAGCCGGCGAAGGGGCGGGGCTTAGGGCTGTCACAGGGCATTATAACTCCTTTCTTGGCGCGGAGTCGGACGCCAGCGCCGATAGCCTTGTGAATGCCACCGCTGTGGGCTACCACGCTATCGTTAATTCTTCCAATAAAGTGCGCATCGGCAACGCCGCCGTGACGGTCATCGAAGGGCAGGTGCCTTTCACTACGCCCTCCGACGGGAGATTTAAATTCCAGGTGCAGGAAGACGTAAAGGGATTGGATTTCATTTTGAAACTACGGCCTGTGACTTACCAGTTCGATGTAGAGAAATTTGAAAATTCAGCCACCCGCGGACCAAAGATACCCCGCGCACCCGCGGCCATACAGGCATCCTATAAGGCAGCGGCAGCCATCCGGCGCAGCGGCTTTATCGCACAGGAAGTGGAGCAGGCGGCTCAGTCTTCCGGGTATTCTTTTAGCGGCATCGTCCGGCCTGCGGGCGCCGATGATCATTACAGTCTCAGCTATGAGAGCTTTGTCGTCCCTCTCGTGAAGGCGGTACAGGAGCAGCAACAGCGGATAACAGCACAGGATCAAAAAATCGAACGTCTGCAAAAACAGCTCGAAGCGCTGAAGACGCTGATAAACGCAAATACTGCTACCCATTAAACCTTTTCTATGAAACTTACCTTTTACGCGCTGCTCATCGCGGCACTGCTGGCCTTTGCACTGGCGCCGCTATTGTCCGGCGCACAGATACTCACACCGGCTTCTTTTACCGTTGGCGCCGGCGCCACGCTGAAAATGTCTGGAGACGCCAAACTGGTCCTGTCGAATATGAACTTTATCCTGGGAAAGAGCACAGTTACGTTGCCGTCCGGCGAGGTCATCATGACTGGTGACCAGGCCTCTTATATTGACACAAGGGGCGACAGCAACTTTACCGCCTTTTCAAGGCTGACTATCGACAAGACGGCGGGCGAAACCCAGCTGGGCGGTGATCTCACTATTTGGGATACGCTTACCATCCGAAGGGGTAACCTCCTCCTTGGCCAAAGCCATGTCGATCTGCAGGCCAGCGGCTGGCTGAAAGAAGAGTCCGACAGTTTTGGTATCGTCACGGTGGTGGATTCATGGGTGCAGGCCCGGGCCGATATCCCGGCAAACACCTGGTCCAACCCCGGCAACCTGGGCCTTGAGATAAAAAACCCTGTTGCCTTGCCGGGTACTGTTGTCTTACGTATGTCGTTTCCGACCCCACTATCACGGGGAAAAAGTATCAGCAGGGGATATGTGATACAGAAAACGGTATATAACGGAATTAATGCCAGCGTACGTTTTCACTATAAGCTCAACGAACTGACGCGGGGCGATACAGCCCAGTCACCGCTGGCACTCTATTCATATATACCTCCTTCCGGCCAGTGGACGGACGTCGGAAAAGATGGCGCCGACTATAGCGCCCACTGGGTGTACAAGACGGGGCTTACCTCGCTGGAACTATTCACGCTGGCCGACACCAGCGGTTCCGTGCAGTCCCAGGGCGGGTCGGTCTCTTTGTACCCCAACCCGAATACGGGAATATTCAATGTGCTGGTGAATACCCCCGAGGCGAGAACTTTTTTATTCTCGGTAGTGGATCACAACGGTCTGATCCTGCAGAGACAAAAGCTGGCGCTGCCTGCCGGTAAAAGCAGTATTCCTTTCAACATCACGGGCTCTCCTCCTGGCATTTATTTGTTACAATATGGCAACGGGACGTCCGTCTCCGTTATTCAATTCCAAAAAAATTAACCTCTTACTATGAAATTATTTAAGACACTTTTCGCTTTTCTTCTTCTTGTTCTGAACCTCCTGTCCGTATCGGCCCAGAATGTGGCCATCAATGATGACGGCTCCCAACCCAACCCCAATGCCATTCTCGATATCAAGTCAAATACAAAGGGGTTGCTTTTTCCACGTCTGGACCATGCGAAGATGATGGCCCTTCCCAATATAAAGGGTATGCTGGCGGTGGATTCCAATTGGAATACGCTGAATTATAATAATGGACTTTCGTGGATGACGCTGGTAACGGCCAGTGACATCAAGTATTTTCCTCAGCCTGAGGATATTGGCAACACGTCTTTTGGTAAGCATGTCTTTCATGGCGCAGACTGGGAAAATACGGCCATCGGTGATTCAGCGCTGATAAGTCTGTCGCCGATGAATATATGGACATATAATACGGCTGTGGGCACCTCGGCGTTGCGCATGGACTCGACGGGTATCGAGAATACCGCGATGGGCAGCAGGGCGTTATACAACAATATTACCGGCTCGGGGAATACCGCTATCGGCGTCCATGCGGACGTGGCCGCCGCAGGACTTACGAATGCCACAGCCATCGGTTATCGGGCGGTGGTGGACGCATCCAATAAAGTGCGCATCGGCAATGCCGCCGTGACATCCATCGAAGGACAGGTGCCGTTTACCACGCCTTCCGACGGTCGCTTCAAATTCCATGTACAGGAAGACGTGAAAGGCCTGGACTTTATCCTGAAGCTCCGGCCGGTGACCTATCAGTTCGATGTGGAAAAATTTGACGGGCGGGGCGCATCGGGTGGGCTGGCAACCCAGGCTGCCTATCGCAAGGCGGCAGCTATCCGTCGCAGCGGCTTTATCGCACAGGAGGTCGAGAAGGCGGCCCAGTCCTCAGGGTATTCCTTCAGCGGCATCGTCCGGCCCAATAACCCCGAAGAACACTACAGCCTCAGCTACGAGTCCTTTGTCGTGCCATTGGTGAAGGCGGTGCAGGAACAGCAGGCGCAGATAGCCGACCTGCAGAGACAGATCGATGAGTTGAAAGTCCTGTTGAAGACCAGGACAACCACTATCCCATCTTCCACCAAATAATGCTATTTATGAAACTAACCCTCCCTATATTTCTCATGGTTACAGTGTCAGCTCTGGCGCCGCACTTCTGCGGTGCCCAGAGTCTGACTATCTCTCCGGGCACACAATTGGTCATGAGCGGCAAGCCGCAGCTGGTGCTGTCCGACATGGGGTTTACCAACAACGGCGCCTTTTATTCCGACAGCAGCACGGTCGTCTTCAGCGGGGGGCATCTTACCTGGAGCCCCATCAGCGGAAGCAGCCCTGTCTCTTTTTACCGGCTGACAGTGAATAAATCCTATGGATACGTAGAGGTCCAAAAGGATATCGCCGCCGCGGACACCGTAAAGATCGCACAAGGCAATCTCCGGTTATTTGCTGCGAAACTCGACCTGGGTACCACCGGCGTACTCAACGAGTGGGAACGGGCGTATGCCCTGGCGCTCGACCAGGGAAGGGTTCGGGCCACGGCCTACCTGGACTTGCAGCAGAAGGTCAACCCGGGCAACCTCGGGCTGACCATCCAGCCAATGGACGCGAAAATGGGATGGACAACGGTGGAACGTACCGGTACTCCAACCTTCTTGTCGCACACTACCAATCTGATGAGTATAAGACGGGTCTATACCGTCACATCGGAGAATGATCAAAACCTCAACGCCAGTGTCTGGTTACAGTATTTTCCTTCCGAGCTACAGGACCCTGTTGATCAGTACCACCTGGCGGTATATGGGGGAGACAGCTGGTCCGGCCCCTGGACAAGTGTGGGCGTTGACAGCAACAATGGTATTATGGCAAAAAGAAGTGGATTGAACGCAGTGAACGCGCTGACCCTGGCCGGTTGGATCGCTAAAGCCCCGGGTTACGATGCCACCGTGAATATATACCCCAACCCCACAACGGGGGTCTTCACCTTGTCGGTCTATTCCCCGGAAACAAAGACGTACACCGGGTATATCGCCAATTTGTCCGGGATAGTGATGAATCTGGGAGCAATATTTGTTAAGGCCGGAATGACAAGGACCCTACAGGTCAATATGAGTTCTCTACCCCCCGGATTATACTATGTGCTGCCGGATGGATATTCGGCTCCGTCTATACCGATCCGGAAATTATGATCGCCCCCCTGCCGTAGCTTTTAATGCTTAGGCTCAATCGCTGCCCATTATATATTTCTTCATTTCGCAATTAGGGTCACGCAACCCCGGGATTGGTCTCCCGGGGTATTTTTTTGTTAGGGGGCCGCGGCGTAGTATCCCCGGTTGGTCGATCGCCCGGGGCTATTTGTCCCGGCATTCCCCCTATTGGCGTCTGATTTGACAAACGGCGCTGGACAATGCGAAAAATTTGGTTGTTTTGCGGATGGCCCGGTGGTACTCCGGCCTTTTTTTAAAAACGCATAATATGACATTTACCAGGACCATCTCCGTATTTCTCTTTGTCGTCACCATCGCGGTGGCCCCTGCCGTCCTCCACGCACAGGACCAGGCGCCCGCAGACAAATATGTCTGGAAGACGGCCAGCTCGGGCGGATACACGTATCGTTATGTGACGAACGACCCGATGCAGACCCGTGTCTACACCCTATCCAACGGACTTACCGTACTGCTCAGCGCCAATCACAAAGAGCCGCGCGTGGCGGTTCGCATCGCCGTCCGTGCCGGTAGTAATACCGACCCCCGCGATCATACCGGTCTGGCGCACTACCTGGAACACCTGTTGTTCAAAGGAACGGATAAGTACGGCTCGCTCGACTGGGCAAAGGAAAAACCCTATCTGGATAAGATCGACGGTCTTTATGAACAGTATAATACAACCAAAGATCCGGCGCTCCGCAAAAAGATCTATCATCGCATAGACAGCGTCTCGGGGCTGGCTTCGAAATATGCCATCGCCAACGAATACGACAAAATGATGACTGACATCGGAGCCCAGGGCACTAATGCACACACGTGGGTAGAGGAGACGGTATATGAAGAGGATATCCCTTCGAATGCGATGGATAAATTTCTCCTCGTACAGGCCGAACGCTTTCGCAATCCCATTTTCCGCCTTTTCCATACCGAACTGGAGGCCGTATATGAAGAGAAGAATCGTGGACTGGACAACGATGGCTCAAAGATGAGTGAGGCCATGCATTATTACCTTTTTCCAACGCATAACTATGGCCAGCAGACCACGATCGGTACGATCGAGCATCTGAAGAATCCTTCGCTGAAGGCTATCCGCGACTATTATCACAAGTTTTATGTCCCGAATAATATGGCGGTCATCATGGCCGGGGATTTCGATCCGGACGTACTCATCGGCAAGATCGATCATTCCTTTGCGTACATGCAGTCGCGGCCCGTGCAATTGTATAACCCCGCGCCGGAAAAGGATCTGACCGCCCCTGTCGTAAAAGATATCTATGGCCCCAGCGCCGAGAATATGCGTTTTGTCTACAGGACCCCGGCCGTCAACACCCGCGATGCCGTCGTGCTGGACCTTCTGTCCAGTATCCTTTCCAATGGCAAGGCCGGTCTGCTGGACCTCAATCTCAACAAACAACAAAAGGTACAGGCTTCGCAGGCAGGGCTGCAGCAATATAAAGACTATGGCATCTTCATCGTGCTGGGCACGCCCCGGCAAGGACAGAGTCTCGAACAGGTGAAGGACCTGCTGATGCAACAGGTGGACAAGC